>JAABUW010006558.1_pt1 | contig 14467 bp, 16 predicted proteins | sample 5560081 | NCBI WGS metagenome assembly JAABUW01 (sample SAMN10711882, study PRJNA513363) | rock metagenome | isolation source: Antarctica rocks | place: Antarctica: Victoria Land, Knobhead sud
GCACTAAACTAGAAAAGAAAATCTGTCCAATCCAACAGCTTGTGCAGAGTATGCATTCTGGCCAAGTCAGGGGACGGTGAGTCATGCTTGTGGTCATTTGCATGACATAGCCAGGCAGGGATGCATACCTTATGTACTCTTTTGAAGTCCAGATACTGCACAGCTTGACCCCAAGATGAGCAGATAGGTAAGCCTGGGCGGCCGCCTGCCCAGCTGCTGACAACACTGGTACCGTGCGTCTGTACCTGCAACAGCGTCTGATGCATTGCATACTTTGCAAGCACATGAATCTTCTTCACAGCAGCAACTCTGCACACACAGGCAATCATGACAGGAGCCTTGGATTGTCGGCTGAATTGTCCAGTTGTAGTGGCAACCTGGACTGATGCTGACCAGCATGGGCAACAGTCTCTGCTGAGAACTCCATACCACTCAAAGCTGATGCCAAAGAGACAGTCTCAGCTGACCATGACTACATTTAGGTTTCAGGCCTAAATAAAACCCATAATCCATAACCCTAACTATAGTGAGCTTGCTGCAGGTCCATCTCGCACCTCGCCCTGGTTACTCAGCTGCACAATGTGATGCATGGGCCATCGCAAGGCTGACACATGGTGGATGCAGCAAGGGCTATGATGGTGTGATTGGTATCATGCAACAGGACAGCATTAGCTGCCCAGTGACCCTGCTGCAGGTCCGTCGTGCATCTCGCCCTGCTTACTCACTTGCACAATGCAGCGAGACGCTGACGACTCTCGATCCAGGTGCGTTGGGCACCTTCACCATCTGACAGAGAGGGTGGACAATTCCCCCGTAACCCAACAAAAGAAGGGAAAAAAGGGCAGTGACAAACCCACCTCCAACCAGAAGGCCACCCCATTCCAGAGGCCATCAGATGTGGCGTGAATCCTCAGCTGTGTGTCAGACTCCCACATGAGGTCTGTTGTTGGCAGTGAGGTATGGGTGAGGGCAGCACCTGCTATGGCATCCACACGCTGCTGCAGGTCCAAAGCTAAAACGGGGAATGGAGAGGACAGCCGCTTATGTGGAACCCTGCAGCGCATGAAACAACAATGATTGAAAAAGTAATAACAATAATAATATTGATATTGGTAATCATCATAATAATCATGATGATAACAACAATAATAGTAATAATAATAACAACAACAACAATAATGATAATGGTAATGATAATAATGATTATTATAATAAAAACAGTAACAACGCTTTCCAGCTCATGATGAGCTAGGTACGTGCAGGACAAGTCTTGTCTTCTGCATGGAGCAGATAGGGAAGAAAGCCGAAGTATGTGTTGTTATTCAAATTGGTCAAAGTACCAAATGTCTGCTTTTGCAAATTGGTAAATGCATTTGGAGGCAGCGTAGGAAGGCTGAGCACCGTCTTTGAGTCATAACATGCCCAAGAACCCAAGTTACAGGTAAGACAACATCTTCTATAGTGAGTGGACAAGAGCCACATCAGTGGACGATGTTCTGCGCATGAGTAGACACGACGCACATCAGCGGACAACATCCCCCACACGAGAACACAAGACGCACATTAGTGGACAAAGTTCCTCACATCAGTGGACAAGAGCCACATTAGTGGACAAAGTTCCTCACATCAGTGGACAAGACCCATGTCAGTGGACGACGTCCCTCACATGAGTGGACAAGAGGCACATCAGGGCAAAACAGAGCTGGCCAGTAGCCACATCAGCATACCTGGACAGGTCCACTCTGTCATGATGAGGGTGCCATCTGAAGGCATTCAGCGCTGACAAGTCAAAGCCGCTGATGCTGTCAATGCGCATCTCCACAAGCATGCCCCAAACCTGCAAGGAAAAGCAGCTGCAGCATGTTTGCTGAGAAGCAGAAAATGTATATCACTGAAACAAGTGTACATCTGCATGAAGGTGGCTGTGAAGCTGCATTTCTCAGAACAGCAAGAAGCTCGGATGTAAGATTGTCCTGACAAGCTGGCTATGCGTTTATGGCTGTTGTGGTGAAATAAGCTGAAAACGGCATTAAGCCAGCCAAGCATCAATGCTCAACTAGCAGTTATGAACTAGCAATTTACGGTTTGTATATAAAACAAACTTGTAAAAGGAAAATTCAGTGGGAGCACAGGAGAAGACAGCAATGCACTTACACAGACCATGTTTATAGATTTACGCAAATGGCTGCAGGCAAAGTGCTAGCGACCCTACACAATCCTGACAAGGGCTGCAGACAATGAACTATCGACCCTACATAATCCTAAGATGCCTGAACGGTTGCTTGTCTGAACACACACAACCCTGCTTTACCTGAATAGCTGCAGGCTTGAACATCGATTGCTTCTACATAACCCTTTGTACCTGAATAGCTGCAGGCATAACATTATTTACTCTCACACAACCCTATGTACCTGAATAGCTGCAGGTGCAATCCTGGCTCCAGGTATAATCAGCCTCTCAGCTGCATAGTCCAGGCTTGGCAACAGGCCCTTGCCCAACACACTGCACCCAATACTCGCTTTTGCTTTGTCAGCCACAATCACCATGCATTGTTGATACCTGAACTGACTGTGCATGAGGCAGGGTGTGTGTTGTCTTATGAGGGAGTATGCAATCACAACAGAGGGTGTGACCACATGGGATGCAGCAACCAATTCTGTGTAATCTATCTTCAGCACCACTGCTGTGCCAGTCCAGCTGCCTATCTCAACACGCTCTTCAGTGTAGCAGACAACTACTCAGCGTGCACAGCTCCTTGTAATGGTTGTTGATTACGCAGTGCTGCAGACACAGTAAAGCGCACAGCAGGGCGAGGGCAGCCACATGATGCAACTAGCATGGCACAGCACAATATGAAAAGCACAGCACAGAGGGTGAACACAGCACAGCACAGCACAGCGCAGCACAGCACAGCACAGCACATCACAGCACAACTAGCACGGCACAGCATAGCGCAACTGGCACGGCACAGCACAGTATGAAAAGCACAGCACAGCACAGCACAGCACAGCACAGCCCAGCCAGAGCACAGCGCAGCATTTTCACCTGTGGTCAATCAGGTCGGTGACTAGCACCTCTGCTGGCTCAGGCAACATGACTGCAGACTGCCGGATCCTGTCCAATTGCTGCTGAAGCAATGCGTTACAGGTAGTTTCAGTGGTGGGCTGTCTGTCCTGAGCAACACAAAAATGAGTGGACCCATGGGCTTGATCCAGGGATGTTTTGTACTCCTCTTCTTCACCCAGCGCTGGGATGCTTCTGTCTCCATCTTCTACCTGCTGCGCTAAAGTCCCCTCTTCTTCTGCCTGTTGTTGCACCTTTTCTGTCTTGGCGTTGATACCCGGCTGCACCTCTGCAACTCTTGGCAGAGGGAAGGGGGTCTGTGCTTCCTCTTCATCTTGCCAACTGTTGCCATGCTGATGTTGACGCCCTTGCATGTTTGAAGGACGCCAACCCAGTCCCCGACCCAGTCCCTGATCCACCAATTGATCTGCATGATGAGGTGACTTGTTCGTGGGAGAGCAAGCTTCCTGGCCTGCTGCTTTGTCCCTCACTGCCTGATCTGCTGCATCAGCTGCAAGCCCAGCAGCAGCGTCAGCAGCTGCCACAGCAACTGCAGCCTCAGCTGCAAGCCCAGCACCTGCGTCAGCAGCTGCCACATCAACTGCAGCCTCAGCTGCCAAGTGAATTGCAGCTGCACCTGCTGAGTCAACTGGTGTCTTGACTGCTGCTGCTGCTGCTGCTGCTGCTGCTGCTGTACCCTGTGTGTCTGGAGGTGCCTCAATTGCTGCAAAGCTGTGTGCATGCATGGCTGTCATGGCTGCATTGTGGGCCGCCCGTGCCTGTGATACAGCTGTGGCTATGTCTGTTGGAGTGGGCCCTCCTGCACAGCCCAGAATAGTTGGCAGTGCACAGTCTTTCGGCATTCAGTCATACACACTGTCACACAAATGGCGTTGGAAATGTTCTGGTACAAGGCAAAGCTCTGTGCAATGTGAATGCAGATCCATTGGCATGTGGCCCACAGATGACCTCTTTTATGCACACAATCAAGGAACAGCATAAAAAGCTACAGTTGTTTTGTTAAAAAGCGTGAGGTTGTGAGTTTGACCCATCAGGAAGGGACTATCTGCAAAGCGCAACATGCAAAACAACAGACTTGAGTGTCAAGGTATAGCGTGACCATATCCTGATACGGCAACTCACCTGGCTCACACACATGCCAAACAGCAACACGAGTTTTGAAGCGAGCTGACCTTTGATACCACATGCCTGCAGCTGCCTGTCAATGAGACAAATGCTGTCAGTTCCCTTCATATGCCTGTTGCTCTGCAGTGTCTGTTTGGCAACTCTGTACAGCATGGGGCCACGCTCTATGCATGTCACCCGGCGTGCGCCCAGCTGTGATGCCATGAGACCCAGTATGTTGCTGCCATTGCCCAGGACTATCACATGCCCACCTGCAGGCCACCGTCACAACTTGTGAAATGTTGGAATCTTGTTGATAATGTGTCAAAGACCCTGACAGCCAATTGAACATTGTTTGCAGTGAAATAGTCCATGTGACTGCTTGTAAGCATGCTGTAAACGCATGCTAAGGATGCACCTTTTGAGCACATAGCTCCACCTGGATGACAATTTGGTCAACATGTTGCGTTAGGATCCAGATGTATTGCTACTACCTACAAAGTGATCCTACTAAGCTGATAAGACCCGTGCAGCTCAAACTGCATACCTGGCAGCTCATGCAAAGCACTCTCAATGGCTGTTTGAAAAGCATCCAGCCTAGACTGATCTTGCAGAAGAGGTGTGCAGCCTTTTGGCTGAGCCAGATCTGCCAAGGCATGCACATACTCTGCAAGCATCCTGGCTGTGGGGTCTGCCAAGACCTTTTCCTTGTCAAGCCTCTTCTGCTTCATGGCAGGCAGGAATGTAGCCCTCCTGCAGAAAGCAATCAGTCTTAGAGCCAATGCTCGCTGCAGGAGTGGGGCATCAGATTGAGCCCCAAGGGGTTCTTAATATGTATTGTCACAGCTCCCCGTGAGGAGGGAGTGACCAACACTGTCAAACATAAGGCTGATATGTGAGGATGTCCTGCAATGGTGATTGCTTTCATGCAATCATGTATGCAGACACAAGCCGCATGCTTGCACCACAGCTTGGCATATCACAGCACGCAATCTGTGCAGCTGCCTGTTGATCGAGGTGGCGAGATCAGCAGTGCATCCTGCTGAGCAAGGCCTGTCAAGCTGCCTAAAACCTGTGTTTAACAGTCCTGATCAAGAGACATCTGACCACTCATAATCTTCAAGCTCCCAGGCAGGCGCGGCCATGCTCTGCTTGAACTGCTTCAGCATCTGCTGCCTGACCTCTTCACGCCGCAACTGTAGCAACAGACCTCCCACTGCAGCATGGTGGGCTCTCAAATGGCAACTGGCAACGCAGTGCAAGGATTGAACTGGGATCACACGAAGAGCATTGACAAACTTCATGAGAAGCCCAGATGGCTCATTCCATATAGTACAGAAATTGCATGGAGTAAAGTACGCTAGGCACATGCTATTCTTGTCTGCAAAGGAAAGCAATGACACTGCACATGACATTGTACCTGAGCCCATCTACATCCAGCATGGTCCATTAAACTTGGGAAAATTGTCACAATGTGCAATAGGAACAAGTACACAGATGGCAGGCAAGGCAGCACCTGTCTGAGCTTGAGCACAAGGTCTCTCTTTAGCAGTGCTGATGTTGCCAAGCTCGCCTGACGCTCCTCTGCCAGCAGCCTTCTGATTTCTACTAGCTTTGCTTCCTATAAGGCAGAATACATTTACAGGTGCTGTTATTCATGGCTGCCCAACTCGTGCATTTGATTCACATACAACACATTGACCATGTGCAGCGTGCAGGAGCCAAGCATCAGCGCATCCAACAAGGAGTCAAAAATGTGGTGGGGCCTCATTAGTGCATGTCGATATGCAATAGCTACACTGAAGGCAACAATCTGGTAAAACCATGCTTCAAACTTGTACCTCCTGGCAAGATTGTCAGCAAGGCAGGCTACTTGTCATAGGGTTGCCAGGCAGTGCCTTACCATCTGGTCATTGTTTGGGTCAAGATGCAAACCTTGGCTCAAAACTGCAGCAGCTGTGTCCCAGTCACCCATTGCCATGTGAGCCATTCCCAACCTAAAAACACACATTCAGAGACTGCTATGGCAATGCATGCCCACTACTTGCTTGCTGCGAGACCCAACTTGAAGCACTTTACAGGTGAGCTCGAGCCACAAACCTGTAGTATCCTTTGGGCCAGCTTTGATGGAGTTGCACAGCCTTTGCAGCGTCTTGCAGCGCGGCTTGATACTGGTATAAAGCAAGGTAGGCAGCAGAACGGTTGGCATAGAGTATCGCGTCACGCTCTGCCGCAGCTATGGCCTGGCTGTAGCACTTGACAGCTTCTGCAGACAGAGAGGCTGCTGGTTTCTGTATGTTCGCTCGAGTATGGCGTGCAAATAACGTTATGAAGTGATAACCACTGACCTTGGAACTGCTTCTGTCGAACAGCTGTGTTGCCAAGGCTTTTGAACCGCTGGGCAAGATGTATCAGCAACTGTGGAGGGGCGTTGCTTACTTGTTCACCAAAATGCTGCTCGATCAGTGCTTTCTGCATCGGATCGCAGACGGTCGGGTCCATACAAGCAGCTCGTGAACAGGAAAAGTGATCCGAACACTAGCTTGTGACTGCCAAGAAGACGCAGTTTACGAGAGGTGCGCACCGAAAGTAGATCGGAGAAGTCTAGGCTTGCCTTGGGTTGAATCGAACAAGTGCCTCTCTCCCAGTCCCCAATGTGGGAGTCCCAGACTTTGATTTCAGGTCAATAGCGGCAAACTTGAAGTTCATGGGTCAATTGCAATCTACATTGCCTTTGTTCCATGCATGTTCCATTCATATGAAGCTGGCTTCCGCAGTAACTTTCTGCTGAAGCTTCAATGCAGATCATCATGCCGGATCAGAGTCCAATGGCATGCTGCATGCTGCATCCACAGTCTGCTGCATGCGCAGACAGACATGACAGCCCAACAATGACCCATAGAAGTGGCACTGTGACCGTCATTGTACACATCTGTGTCTAACACACAACGTTGACTTAACAGTCTCAAGGTGAGGCGCTTCAAATCTTCAAAGACCTAAAAGGATTGTGAGTAAGTTGGGGATACTACCATAGCAACCATACCAGAGCACTATCACCATACCAGAGCACTATCGTAGCAAAAGAATACTTGTCAGCTGATGATCTGCTGGGCTCTATGTGCATGCATTGTACAACTTCATAGCGTCACAAGCACTTGCATTTCACAACACTTCTTGAAGCGAACATTGACTTTGACAGAAAGTTTTTGCTTTCAGCTGCTCAACAAATTCAAAGGTTCTACGTATAATCTATGTAATTTTCTAGACTCTAACCAACCTGATCCTGGCACTACCTTGACTGTCCTGTCATTGTGTTCCCAAAATACTGGTAAATACGAACGCAATCAGGGACCTGCTGCCCCTCCTGTGAGGCTCTAAATGCAGCAGTGGCAGCATCAACACGAGCTTGTGTAGCAGTCAGCAGCTTTTCTCTCAACTCATCCCCCCGCTTGCGCATGGCACGGCGTCTCTCTTTGGCCTTTTCTACTCCAACGTCTGCCAATTGAGTACCAAAGCCCATTTCTTCCTGCACCTCTGGGAATGCACCAGGATGATTCCAGTGTTTCAGCTCCCCTGTGCCTTGGCTGAAATCGTTTACATATTGATCCAGCTGGGCCAGCTCTTCAGGTGACAGCTTCATAGCCTCCACACGCCCATCACAGTGTGATTTGTGTCTCCTCCAGTCTGCCTTCTGACACTGAACACTGCAGTAAGGTGGCCCCTTGCAGCGTCCACACCTCTGGAAACGTGTCTCCTTTAATTGATAACAGTTTCTACACATCAGCATCTCAGGTCCAACTGACTCCAGGCCAAATTTCTGGGCCATGTTCTTCTTACTGGCATCCATCATTGAAGCTGCGTGGACGTGGCAAGCTCTTGCTGGACACACAGCCAGGAGCAGGTTGTTTACAGCAAGTGAAGATGCATCATTCAAGGAGTAAGTCGGGCTGTGTACAAAGTCGGTTGCTTGCCGTCCACAGCTGATGCATCCCCACGAACGTTCAGCCATGACTTTGGGATGGTATCTGTCAACAAGCACCTGGATGAAGTCCTGCTTTTCCTTGTCTTCTGGGTCTCTTGCGAAGAACAGAGCTGGTGCACAATGGTAGTACGTGTACTCAAAGTACGCCTTGTCAGCACCTACACCTTCGACATAATACCTGGCACGAGCCATTGCACCCTTTGGGTGTTGCCTTTTGTCTAAGTGCAGGCCGTTGAGTGCCCATGGTCAATTGGGTCAAGACTCGACGTTTCGTATCCTCCCTGAATTTGCTCGACTAGAAACCAACGTCTAGCGCAGTTGTAGCTTACAGGACCAGCGCAAGAAACCAGCGTCGTCTAGCGCAATTGTAGCTTACAGACCATCACACCAAATAGGTGCACCGCTTTTTATTGGTCGCGATTCAATTCCTGGTGTGCGTGCGTTTGTGCGTGAGTCCAGATCGTTCTGAGGTTGGTCCAGCTGAAGCGCGCGCCATCAGATGCGATCAGTTGCTCGCTTGCCATTCAAGTTGGTTGCTCAGCAATTTTCTAGCCGTTTTTTCTCAGCAGAAGCTCAGCTGCCCCAAAGAACCGGTTCTAAACCTGGGTGGTCAGTATGGTCTAAAGCCTTGCTTGCAGCTCCGAGTGGTCGTCCCAGCTATTGCAGATGGCATGGTGAACCATAGAGTGCTTGTCATGGAATATGTTGAAGGCATCAAAGTCACTGACAGGTGGGTTTTTTCAGCCTACTTAGCTTCTGGTTTCCAGCCTACGCAAACAAATCCTATGCACTGATAAACGCTGACCTTGGAACTGCTTCCGTCGAGCGGCTGTATTGCCAAGGCTTTTGAAACGCTGGGCAAGATGTATCAGCAAATCTGGAGGAGCGTTGCTTAATTGTTCACCAAAATGCTGCTCGATCAGTGCTTTCTGCAACGGATGGCAGACGGTCGGGTCCATACAAGCCAGCTCGTGAGTAGCACAAGTGACTTGAACACTAGCCTGACTGCCAAGAAATTGCAGGATGTGCGCACGAGAGGTGCGCACCAAAAGTAGTGCTGGCGGAGAAGTTCAGGCTCTCAGCTTTTGCCTCGGATTGACCGAAATGACCTAGTGGTAGTGCATGGTTGGGCTGAATGTCATGCACAGCAGCATTTGCAACTCTGCAATGACACGTTGCATAGCCCAGTCGGATCGAGCTAGCCAATGCTGATGTATTACATGTTGTATGATGAAAAAAAACGGCGAACCACCCCAATAATTATTCAACTTCCGCCGGAAACTTTCCGGGCAGATTCCATGACTTTTGATACACCATAAGGTACTCCAAACAGCTTAGTGCCAGGTTGCCACAGCTGCAATTTTGTTCAACTATTGCAAGCTTGCCCCTTAGATCGTGCGGAGCCTTGCATAACAGGCCCTCACTTAAATATGCCTCGTTACGGGTTGCATTGGCCATGTCGAAGGACGATGCAAATATTCTACAGACGCCCATCAGCCCAATTTGAGTCCTGTGCATGTCGACACTCAAGTACATGGCTTTAACTGGTGTGCGGTGTTTTTGCAAAGCTTTTCAGTACTCTGCCCCATAGAAATGATGCTGCCCCATATATGAGTGTTGCTGCTGCGTGACGACATGCAACTCGTCGGGCACACAGGGGGTTTATGCATTCATGATCAAAACATACAAAAAGGGTACTGCACACATGCTGGTTCACAATCTGCTAAAGGTAGACATGACAACCAGACAGCCTGACAATGACCGTAAAAGTGGCAATGTGACCATCATTGTGGACATTTGTGTCTGTTGCACAACAGCCTGAAGGTGAGGTGCTTCAAAACATCGAATACCTAAAAGGGTTGTAAGTGGTATGCTTGTGGTAGCACAAAATTTGAAGTTGAATACTTGTCAGATGATGATCTATGTGCATGCATTTGAAACATCGGAATGTCACAAGCACAATCCACAACATTTCTGGCAATGAACACCGACTTTATAAGAAAGTTATATGTTCGCTTTCAGCTGCTCAACAAAGGTTCCACGCATAACTTCTGGACTTCAACATCAGATTTTAATCATCCTGATCCTGCCACTACCTTGACTGTTCAGGGGTTTGCATGTTTCCAAAGTACTGGTAAATACGAAAGCAATCAGGGAGCTGCTGCCCCTCGTGTGAGGCTCTAAAGGCAGCAGTGGCAGCACCAACATGACCTTCTGTAACAGTCTGCAGCTTTTCTTTAAGCTCATCCTGCCCTTTGCGCATGGCACGGCGTCGCTGCTTGGCCTTTTCTACTCCAAAGCCTTCCAATTGGGTACCTAAGCCCATTTCTTGTTGCACCTCTGGAAATGCACCAGAATGATTCCAGCGTTTCAGCTCCCCTGTGCCTTGGGTGATATCGTATGCATACTGGTCAATCTGAGCCAGCTCTTCAGACGACAGCTTCATAGCCTCCACACGCCCGTCACAGTTTGGTTTATGTCTTTTCCAGTCTGCCTTCTGACACTGAACACTGCAGTACGGCGGTCCTTTGCAGCGTCCACACCTCTGGAACCTTGTCTCCTTTAGTTGGTGACAGTTTTTACACGCTAGCATCTCAGGTCCAACTGAATCCAGGCCATATTTCTGAGCCAAGTCCTGGTTGATGGCATCCATGATTGAAGCTGCGCCAATGTGGCAAGCTCTTGCTGGACACACAGGCAGAAGGAGGTTGTTTACAGCAAGTGCTGCTGCATCATTCAAGGAATAAGTTGGTCTGTGTACAAAGCTGGTTGCTTGCCGTCCACAGCTGATGCACCCCCACGAACGTTCAGCCATGACTTTAGGATGGTATCTGTCAACCAGCAACTGTATGAAGTCCCGCTTTTCCTTGTCTTCTGGGTCTCTTGCAAAGAAAAAAGCTGGTGCAAAATGGTAGTATGTGTACTCGAAGGACGCCTGGTCAGCGCCGATGCAGTGGACAGCATACCTGGCACGAGCCATTGCACCCTCTGTCTGGCCCTTGCGTGATCTGTATTGCCTCTTGCGCACACCTTTCGAGTGGCTCAGGACTCGACGTTTCGTATCCTCTCGACAAGACACAAGACATCAACCAAACAAGATACTAGCGCATCAGCTGCTTTGTTGCCGACAGGATCACCACATCAAGTCAGTGCACCGTTCTTTGTTGGGTGGCGAGCACATTCCTGGCAGCGCGACGCCCCGCCTGTGTGTGTGTGTGTGCACGCGTGTGTCCAGATCGGTCTGAGGGCGGTCCAGCTGAAGCACGGGCCATCAGATGCGATCCGTTGCCCGCTTGCCATTCAAATTAGTTGCTCAGCAGTTTTCTAGCCGTTTAATCTCAGCAGAAGCTCAGCTGCCCCAAACAAACGTTTCTAAACCCGAGTGGTCAATCTGGTCTAAAGCCTTGCTCGCAGCTCCGCCAACGATCTTGGCAGGCTGGATCGTGCTCTCCGACGAGCCTCAAAGACGTGCTAGAGTAGCATACAATGTGCCTCTGAGAGTAGTCAGGGACGCAGTTGCAGTCATATCCATTGCCTCAGGTACACTACGCCCGAATATTCCAAAAGACATGCATGCAGGTGTTTAGCCATGATTGCACTCAACACACACAAAATTCCTCAAGGCAGGACTGAATTTGCAGACTACAAGTTCTCAACAAGTGGCCTTGAGGGCGACAGCTATGCAGAAGCACTGAAGCAATGCCATGAACGCTCTGCCTTCAAGCTGCAGAAGCTGTGCTTTGCCAATGGAGGCATCTACATTAAGCTGGGACAGCATGTTGCACAGCTGGTAGGTCAAATCTGCTTGTGCTTGCTGCACAAACAGTATGAGGCGTGCCTGTTTAAGCATGATTCAATTGCTGTCTCAGTATGGCTGCTGCCTCATATACAGGGGCTCACCTCACCATGTCTGGCGTCGTGCTGCCCCATGCTATGTGATAAAATGCTATGTCTTGCCATGCTATGTCATACCCTGCTACGCCATACCATGCTATGTCACACCATGCTATGTCATACCATGCTATGTCATACTATCAAGCTTTGGTTTTGAACAATTCAGCCAAAGGCGCTTCAGGACATGCAGAGTCTTGTTGAAATCTTCAGCCTTAGCAGCTAATGCTTTCCTGCTCAACCTGCAGGATTACATCCTGCCTATTGAGTATGTGAACACCATGCGAGACTACATGCTGGACAAATGCCCTGTCTCCTCCTACAAGGACATTGCAGAAGTCATTGAAGAGGATCTTGGCAGGAAACCAGAGGAGTTGTTTGCATCCATAGAGCAGGTTCCAATTGCAAGCGCCTCTCTAGCACAGGTGCAGACGCTGACATCATGCATGCATGCATGCATTCATTCATCACACATGTGTCTTCCCCTTGGGTCAGCATGTGCAAATCTCAGTAGTTTTTCTGCATGGCATCTTGTCTCAGCAGTCTGGGTAACAATAACAGTAAGTGGTAATGTGCTTTCAATCATACTGAACAGTCCTGGCTTCAGTGCATTTGCATAACAGCACTTGTGGCTCATGCCAGTGATGCAAAGATTATCCTGTCAGAGTGAGGCAATCCTTGCACATGCCTTGCCAAGTCCTACCACACACCAGACCAGGTTATATGTAAAATGGTTGTGAAAGTCACATGTTGATGACAATGATGACTGACATTTGACCAGCAATCAATAGGCAAGCAGCGGGACAAACCACAGTCATGAACATGACGCCCCAACGTGCATTCTCAATTCGGCACAGGACAACTCAGGATGTTATGTAGAGCATGGTTCAGACCAAAGACATGCTGATTGTATGTCAGGTGCACAGGGCGGTGAGTCATGACGGACGCCAGCTGGCAGTCAAGGTGCAGCATGTGGGCCTGAGGGACACGTGTGCTGCTGACACTGTCATTGTGGAGGCTTTTGTGAAGGGGCTGCGCTGGGTCTTCCCTGACTTCAACTACCAATGGCTGGTGGATGAGCTCAAAGAAAGCGTCCCAAAGGTACTTCATGCCATGACTGTACCATATCATTGCACAGTACCACACCGGCCCAACATGTTACAAAATTGGTTCGATAGTGCCAAGCGAGATGAGTCTGATGTAATTTCAGACCAGACAAAAACTGGACTGTAACACACCGTACTATACACTTTTGTATCAGATATGTATCCTACAAAGTGCATACACTGTAACACAAAGATGTACAGCATAGTGCTGGGTAGCGAAAACAAAATCAGAGGGTCAAGCTTTCCTGTAATGTATGCTTCATAGGTCGTGCTGTCATCTGGCTGTTGCTGCTCACACTCGGGCCTCCTAACTGTCTGCTTGCACAAAAGCTCTGCTTCAAAAAGGTATCAAGCCGGTTTGAACACAACCTCAGGTTTACACACAACATCTGTTTACACAGGAGCTGGACTTCAAGCTTGAGGCAGCCAACTCAAAACGGTGTCAAGCCAACTTGAACAGCAAGAAGTCTCGGGTGAAAGGCCGAGTGGTTGTGCCGGCTATTGAAGATGGAATGGTGAACCACAGAGTGCTTGTCATGGAATATGTTGAAGGCATCAAAGTCACTGACAGGTGGGGTTTTCCAGCCTACTCAGCAGTCTGTTTCCAGCCTACTTAATTACTTTACTTCATGATATGCTAGTGTACCCTCTTGACATAGCTAGTCTCTGCGTAAACCCTCCTTGACATCGCGAGGGCCTGCTCGAATTTGCCTTGACATCACTAGGGTCTGCTCAAACCCTCCTTGACATAGCTAGGGTCTGTTCAAACTCTCCTTGTTGCCACCAGCCTTGCCCCAGTGAACCTCATGTGTCCCACAACCACTACAGAAGATGAAGCAGCAGCAGGAGGAGCAGAAGAGGAGTGCACTGCAGTGTGCTTCTTCTGAGCAGCGGCACATGAGACAGTTGTGAAACAAGACAAAATCATTGTGCTTGCCTAGTGTACCTTTTGTTGCGATTGATCGCCGTGCAGGTGTCTTGCTGACACACAACATCCCATGCTGCTGCACAGACACAGTCACATGGTGCAGGAGTTTTGTTTGTGCCATTATTGCAGGGCAATAATTCAGGGGCTGCTTTTTGAGCATGGACTGGCTGAGCTGATGTCAAGCACCTCTACTGGACTCCTTGAAGATATACACTGCAGCTGTTGCCAGCCTTTGACTTGCTGTGCCTGCAAGCTCAAACAAGAGAATTAAAAGGCATAAGAGAAAATCAGCCCACATTGTACTCAGTTGTTGCAGGGCAAGAATACAGGAACTGGGTTTCAAGCCTAAGAAAGTGGCTGAGCTGGTATCA
>JAABUW010006561.1_pt1 | contig 14465 bp, 22 predicted proteins | sample 5560081 | NCBI WGS metagenome assembly JAABUW01 (sample SAMN10711882, study PRJNA513363) | rock metagenome | isolation source: Antarctica rocks | place: Antarctica: Victoria Land, Knobhead sud
GAGGGGACGGGGGCGGGGGCGAGGATTGGGATTTGGATTTGGAGGATGGGGATGGGACGGAATGTGTGAGTGGCCGGGAGGAGTTGCCGGTGTTGGTCACGCTCAATCTGGTGAGTGGCCTTCTGGCTGGCTTCGGGTGAGGGTTGAGAGTTGTGTGACGAGGAGCTGATCGGGATAGGTACCCGGGAGTGAGGTGGCTTTTCTCGATGCGTCGGTCCAGGAGGAATCGGCTTGTCCCGATCGGATACACATGTTCTTCACGGGTTCGGGTCGGATATGTGGGATACGATTGGAGGGAGGAGAGGGACTGGAGGCGGAGCGGATACCGTCGCTTCTGAAGGTGAGCGAGTGTTGAGCTGAAGTGTCATGGGAGGCTGACGTGGCGTAGGAGGGGAAGCGGATAGCTGGCGAGCTGGTCACATCCGTCAATTCGCAGATACCGTAGAGATGAATCATGCCACACAGCTGTCTAAGATCAAGCATACGGTGTGCATTGAACAATCCATGAAGCATACAAGTACAGCTCTAGCAGCTCAACTGACATATGAAAGTCGTAACGAACCCAAATAGTGTACAACAAGGAAGCAACCTACTTCTTCCCCGCCTCCAGGACGAGGAAGCTCGCGGTCGAAGGCTGACCACCTCCCAGTATCAGCGCCGTCGCAGCATCTCCAACCGTCTTCCTCAGCTCAGCACCGATGCTCGGGTGATGACCCTTCTCGGCCAGAATCTTTGCCAGTTCCTGACCGTGATTTATCGCTGCTCCCCGTCGACCTCGCCCGGTGACGATCATCATGGGTCTCCATAATCCACCATGTTCGGACGGCGTCGAAGACTCGGCACGTGTGGATGCGTAATTGAGGGGAGAAGACGTTTTGGTGCTCCAGAAAGCCATGCGGCAAAGCGCGTTGTCCAGTGCCACGGGACGATGAGGGGAGGTGACGCTGGCTGTGAAGTAGGACCAGGCAGTATCATCCGCCGTTTCGGATGCTATTCGATTGACCGTCTCGACATAAGGCTGTGATTCGTCAGGAAACGCGGAGGGCATATTAAGGCAGTCACATACAGAACTTGTTGCACGGACGGTGAGCTGGTTCGATTGTAGGGCATTCTGATGCATTTGCATCGACTCGGACATCTCAATCTTCCTGCTGTCCGCGCTCGTGCTCTCCTCGTGGCCTGAGGCTCGCACTCGCACGATCGACGCGGTCACGTTGTGGTGATGGCACAGCTGGACGATGAAGCGCAATGCGAGTCGATCGTCGGGGCCACCAAAGAAGGGCATGAAGATGTGTTGACCTGCCCCGGGAGCGTAAGATGCGGGAGACCCGAAGCCTCTATCGACGAACAAGGCGATGTCCGATGGGCTTTCCGCGAAAACGTGACGGATGAAGTGGGAGTACATCGGCGACCCATGTGACTCCGAACCAAAGATGCTGTCAAACGGCGACATGGTGGAAGTGCTAGGTGGGAGTACATCCTTTTCGACCGTAGAGGGTGATGGATCGATCAGAGCGGATGAAGAGGCGCCAACAACGGGTATTGTCCAAGGTAGGATGATGAGCTCAGATTCGAGACTGCCGGCATAGTCGGCGACAGTTGTGGGGAACGAATCCTGTCCGACGATCTGTATGTGCGGTGTGACCTCCAGACCTCGAAGACGGCCGAATTGACGGAAGAGCTGGAGCGCATCATCGGTGAGGAGAAGCTGATCCTTCTCCGCCGACTGCATGACCGAGTAGGTACGTCCTGTGAGCTCGATGAGTTTCAGCGCATCAATCTGCACCGGAGAGAACGCGTTCCGATCCTCGGGCAAGACTGGAAGCGGGGCCGAAGCATGGCTAGGCGAAGACTGGAGAGACTCCTCCGAAATATCGCCGTCGAGATTCTTTCGCAGTTCGGCCTTGTCGTTGGCGCTCCATGGCGTTCGCTGTTGGGCAGGATGCGGCTCGAGCATCTGCGTGAGGAACATGACAGCAGCGAGATGCTCAATCTTCTGAAGAACCACGAGGAATCGTGATGTTCTATCCCGACCGCCAGAGGCACCGGCTGTAAAATGGAGACCAGTGGCGGATTTCTCGCCGTCTATGGTCACCTTGCGCTCGAGCTCAGCGTTTGCCCGCGTGCGGAAGCGAGCCGGGTAGATCAAGAGAGTCAATGGTGTCGTCATGAAGGTGAGGACGACGGCTTCGAAAACGAACATCGAGAACAGACGTTGGTTGATGATGCCGACTTGCAGGCCGACGTTCAGGACGATGAGCTCGACGAGACTACGGAATTCAGCGAAGTCACGGAGGTAGATGGATGATGTCTCACCCTTTGCAACTCATAAGCATTCCGATGGCCCCGCTCTCCCGATTGCCGTACCCGAGGAGCTTTGCTACGCTGGCACAGCCGGTGAACTTGCCGAGGAAAGCCACGACACAAAGCAGAATGGTATAACCCCATATTTTGCCCGTGTCCAGTAATCCCAGATTGGTTGAGAGCCCTGACAGCACGAAGTACTGTGATAGTTCAGCCGGACTCTGTGATCGAAAGGAGGACTAACGATGGGTAGGAAAATCAAGGAGACCAAGTCATCGATCTTCTCGACGACCGCGATGGCAAAGCCCCCTTCGTGCGGGATGATCAGACCAGCGATGAAGCCACCAAAGATGGGGTGGACACCTGATACCATGAGTACGGGCTCCACGCTTGGCACCGAGACTCACCAATGATATCGGTGACGAATGCTGAAGTGAACACGATCATCAATGTCAGGAGCATCATCATCGGCGTTGGACCGTGATCAATACTCCCGCTTCTCCTTGCGAGCCATACGAAGGCTTTCTTGATGGGCCAGAGCAGGAAAACAGCCCACCCGACCGCGCAGAGGAGGACGTAGACCGCGGTGATACCGGCTTTCGCATTGACAAGTGCAAGGGTAAGGGCGAGAAGAACCCATCCGACCACATCATTACCAACTCCAGCAGCGAGAACTATGACGCCGACTCTCGTGTCCAGGAGCTTGGTGCTGACGAGAATGCGACAGAGTACCGGAAAGGCGGTGATGGACATTGCTACCCCAACGAAGAGCAGAAAGTGTCCGAACGACGTCTTCGTGTGATCGACAAAGTTGGCATACACCGGTACTGCCACGGCCGAACCCAATCCGAAGGGAAGTACCATCCCTGCGACCGAGATGAGCGCCGAGCTGCGGCCGTTCTTCTTCATTACGCCGATATCCACTTCGAGGCCGACCAGGAAGAGAAAGAGGATCAGACCGATGGTGGCGATGAGGTTGAGATAAGGGAGCGATTGAGTGGGGAAGATGGTATTGGAAAATTTTGGAATACGACCCATGACGGTGGGTCCGAGGATGATGCCGCCGATGACCTCGGCGATGACCTTTGGTTGCTTGATAAAGCTGAATGCCCAGCCGAGACCCTGGGTGAAACTGATGATGACGAAGAGCTGGATGAGGAAGAGAGTGATTGGCTGATAGCAGGGGTCGTTAGTGACTTGTGCGGTATACCTTTACATCACTCACATTGGTTGAATCATAACTGCTGGGATTCGAATCGGAAAGCACACTCGACTAAGCTGTTGTCAGCGATGTCCCAACGCGAAGGCAAGCATCCTGACTCACCGAGACAGACCGACTCAGTGTCTCGTGAAAGTGGGTGGGTGCACCACTGAGGGTGGTGCTGAACATCCCGGACATTGTGCTGGTGAGCGATTTGATGCACGAGTCGGTAATGAGACCGCTGTGTCGGGTGTGAACGGATCGAATGGATGCGGCAGGATCGGAACAGATTCAGGTCTAGGGACAACGGAGAGATCAACGCCGTTTCCTTGATTAAAAGACCAAATTATTCACCTTTATGGGAATTCGAGTGTGACGAGCCCCTGCCAGAGAGAAAGGAGCCTGATCGACAAAAGCACCCAGACGTGGGGAGTCACTGCGGAGAAGGACGATCAGGGTGAGTAGCGATCTGGGTTGACAAGGGAGGACCACTCACGGAGCGTCGCTCTTTGTGTCAAATTCTACATGCACGAGCTTAATCCCCTGATTATCCCCGACCAAGCCCAAGTATTCGTTATCGGTAATTTGTTTCAACAATCTGGGGGTTCCAGCCCGGGCTGGCAAGACTGGATAGCAGGGTGACCCAATCGGGATTCGTAGCGGGATGCTTTCTGATCAAACCGAAATCATTATCAATGGGCTTGGTTCGCCGGTGATGAGTGACGGTACGAAGAGGAAGGTGTGATTGCGATCTGAAAGCTAATCTGAGTCTTGGCGAGTTGTGCGATGTTTCGTCCAGCGACAACGTGTCCCTATCGCCGCTTCTCCTAAATGGTAAATAAAGTAAGGGAATCCCTAGCGTAAAAGGGCGAGTGGTGAATAGATGGTCGATAGCGATGGTAAGGATGAAAGAAAGGGACAAGAGAAAGTAGACGTGATGAAACGAGATGCGATGAATAGATTACCCAGCCCGAGCACAACCTCGCGCCACAGAAGGTTTCGTGACGCGAGGCACATTACGGGAGCAAACAATCGGGAATTTATCTCACGAGGCCTAGACCCGGTACGGCACGGCAGGTTTGACCTGTTTGGTTTGTTCACCAAAAAAATGTCATGTCCTGTCCGGAAACTGCTTACTACTACGCCGTAACTATCATACAATCGACCGACGGGGATCAAGCAAGACCGTCCCTATTGCTCCGGGGAAATGCAACTTCACATTTACGAAATCCCGGATTGGATCGTCAAGCCCTGGTGGGATGGGTTTGGGTCAGGACAAGTCGTCAAAATGCGAATCATGTCCTTGGATGACGAATATTTCCCTCAACCCCAGACGTGTCGGACACCTGAAGGCTTCTTTGACCGCTCCTTGACGGTTCGCCGTCCGCAGTTTAGATGGTCTCCTGCCTCGAAACATCTACGAAATCTTCGCATAAACCGTTACCATCCGATTGTTATCCACCATGACTTCTCCCGAGCCAACTTTTCTTGTCGTGCCTTTCAAGTCTGGACGCACCAGACCCGAGATTTTTGCGGCTGTGTACGCTCGCAATTCGCTCTATGAAAGGTGCCACGGAGCCCGAATTAGCCTCGACAAACTCGAGGCGTTCAAGCACCTCGACCATTCGAACCACCTCGCTCAATGCGAGGGGGTATTCAAGGACGTACAAAGCGCTCTTGCGCAGGTCTACCTTACCGATCCGACCGACTGGAAGTCTGCACACAAGCTGATCGAGAGGTTTGAGGATGCTCGTCTAAGCACTCGCAGTCTGCTCGACTCGCACTACGCGAAGCTCAAACCGATCGAAGCTGCGGAAAGACTGCTGAGCGAAGTGGTCACGGACATTGTGCGCTTCGATTCGCCGAGGTAAGGCATCGGTTGGATTGGAATAGAAGAGCTAATCTTGGGCTCTCAGTGAGGATCGCTACTGGCCGAATGGAGACGCGAGTCGGTAAGATGAGGACTGATGCTCCAGGAGTCTCCTTGCCTTGCTTACATGTTCTTGGGGATGAGTCGAGATTGTCGATGCCACCTTTACACGGCCCTATCACTTCTCTCAACGCCGAATGTCCCTTGTCTTGGTAGCAGGTATCTTCCATCTTCCCTTGTCATCACTTCTTAAGCGACCTTCACCGGCGGAAGAGTCTCAGTCGTGTGTTTCCTGGGCAATGCTTAGATCATCATATACCAATCTCTCCTCAGACGCAGTTCATTTCTCGAGGCTCCATCACTAACCCTCAGGAAGTTACAAGACGCAAGACCGACCGCAGCAAGTTCGAAAGACTGCTTCCCCTTCGAAAGCGCCGACAAGTCCAGCCTGGATGCTGACGACAGATTGTTCCTAGGCTCTCCCCGGTGATCCTTTCTCGGCCTCTGACACCAGACTTGTCGGACAGCAAACCGGTCCTTTGACGGCTTGTCTCGCACTCTTCGCTTTCTCCTCCCCATAAACATGTATAACATCTTCCCACAAATCCATTGCCTCATTCAACATCATACCCGCTACCAGTAACTCCCAACTCATCAATGCAGCATTCGAAATCAGCTTCCAGCCCATCCGGATCTTCGGCCTCCAACGACGGCGACGCTGTACAAACACCTCGCGCCTCAGTGCAGGACCTCAACATCGAATTTCAAGCGGCCCCTGAACTCTGTCTCGAAATTCGCGATCCGCCTCGAAGTTCGCAGAAGGCGATGTCCTCAACCAAATATGCACGCACCTGCCAAGCACTCTCTCGGCAATCAAGCCCATCGATGACTTACACCTGGAACTCACGCCAGGAGCTCATACAGTCATTGCAACAGGGCTCAAGATAGCAGTTTCACACTATACCTCATGCAGAGAAGGACGCGCAACATGATGGAAACCTCCTAGAAGGTACTGAGCAGAGTCCTTGAGCAAGCGGTTGAGCTCTAACATCCGGAACCGCTGAGGTATGCCTTTGGGTCAGAATCGAGTAGTACCGCTAATGCATGGGAACAGTAAGGCTGGCTCGACCGCGGGGCCACAGACGCCACAGACGCGAAGGCACCAGCTGATGACTGATGTTGCGGGGGTGTCCTTGACGTAACGGCTGCCCTTCCGAGACGAGTGAGGTATACCGATGCCGAGTTCTGGCCGGCTTCTTATCTGTCCTCAGCTTGCCACTCTCTCTTGTCTTGGTGTCTGTGTGTTCTTCCCTCTTGATTCTTCTGATGAGCCTTCGGTCGATGGGAGGGGTTCAGTCTGCTCCTTGCTTTAGGCAGTACTTAAAATTTCGCATATCAATCTGTTCAGATGATGCTGTCTTCCTTGGCGCGCAGATTCAGTCCGCGATGCTCCCTTACTATCTCAGAAGGATCCTCCGGTTTGCCTTCGCCAGCCCAAGACCGAGCCCGGCCAGTCCTGAAGACTGCTTCACAGGCTTGGAGAATGCTGAACCGTCGAGCCGGAACCGTTTCCTGATTGACAGCTTGTAGGATTCCGAGTCTCATCGCGCGTGATCCTTTCTTAGCTTCCACAGCAAGGATTTGTCGGACATCTAATCGGTCCTTCGTAGGCTTTCCTTCCCTCTTGTCGACACTCTTGCTCTTCCGGTTCATTGGTGCTTTGTCAATATCGATCATAACCCTATCGACCAGACTCGAGACCAAATACTCTGTCTTGCAACCATGCAGCAACACAATCAAGTTTCCACGCCACCAGGATCTTCCGCATCCACCAATGGAAGCGAGGTGACAGAACAGCGCCAGGTTCTTCACAAGAGCTCTGACCTACTGATGTAGTCCAGCCGACTCAGTCTTGATGCGGAGAAGACTCGTCACCAGGTGATCAAAGACGTGCAAGGCTCTAGTGCCCTGCTCGATGAGACACATGAGATCACCGTTGACTCCCGCGCGAAGATGAAGAAGGCATTGCTCTCCGCTCGGAATGACGTGGGCGTGCTCGCCGAGACGCATCGGAGAAGTCAACGGGTGATTGATGCTGCGGAAGACAAGCTGACCATCTTGTTCGACCAGACGTTTCCGAAGGGAAGGTGAGTCATGAGTAAAGTCTAGAGGTACCGCTTATGCATGTCTTGTAGTGAGGATGGCTCGACTGTGAAGGCAACCGATACGAAGGGCGACAATGATGATCAGTGATATGAGCGATGCCTGCTTGCCATACTAACGCGTTGTTTGAGATGAACGATGAATAAAAGCGGGGTTCTCAACACACGTTAATTCCTAATCGATGTCACCTGTCTCTTGCGTTGGCATAGCTGTATTTCCCCTTCTCTTGAAGCCTCCGCTGACGGAAGGACCGGAGTAGTGTAATCCCTTGGTCAGTGCTTCATTACACTTCACAATTCGTCTGGACAATGTGGTCTCCCGTTAGACGCAGCTTAGTCCTCTGCGCCCAACGAGTTTTCCCCAGCAATACTCAAGACACAAGACCGAGCCCAGAGAGACCAAGAGACTGACTCCCTGGCTTGGAGGAGTCTTCAATCAAGTCTGTATCCGGATGACAGTCTGGCAGATAGGCAGACTGATCCCGGCGATACTTTGCGGAATCATGATATCCGGCGTGTCGAACAACAAACCGCTCCGTTGAAGGCTCAGCTTCTCTGTGTCCCGTCTATCATTGAAATTGAGAAGGTAGGTCGATTATTCAAGTCACGAAGTACCGCTGACGCTTCCCGCAGTGGAACGCCCCGGCGTCTTCTCTAGCGGGCTGGGCTTTTAGGTTAACATGGCAGCCATCCATCAGACCGATGTAGTCGGGGATGCCATAGTTGCGCTCGAATGCCTCTTTGATGACCGCTCGCTGGATCGCCGTTGGCCAGGGGATGAATTCTGGTGCCTTGCGGTGGATAGCTTTGAGTGCTCGGTCTGTCCACAGATGTACACCGCCAACTACAGGCCTCATAAGCTTGAACAGAGGGAGGGGAAGGAAGACGGACTCGAGACGCAAAACAAGAAAGATAGCTGCCTGACGTCCCGTCTGATGGGCGAGCCGGTAGAGTATGAGAGCAAGCTGGTAGAGTGGAGGGGCTTGTGGCTGGCTTCCGCGACATGTCTGGGTACAAGTGGAAGGCATGATATTGGGCCAACCCCTCGAGCTCAAAGAGGGAGACGTTGATCCAGTTGAAGGACAGTCTTCTCAGGTGTCCAGGGAAGCGCTCGAAGTAGCGGTAGCGTCTGATCATGGAGCAATACTGGAGGTGCTTGCGGATGCAGTGGCGGACGGACAACAAGCGGAGGCGGGCAAGGGCAACGGTCAATGATTCGTATCCATCGCTTGCGATGCATCCCGAGAGGCATCGTGTTGAGTATGAGACTGTTTGGATGAACGGATGGCGAGATATGGGGATTCTAAGTACAGCATAATCGATGTGAGACGAAGTTTGACTAGATTGTGCACGGGCCCAGCGGTGTTGGAAGGCGCGACAACCCAGGCGCCTTCTATAAAGGTGCGGCTAAAACACCACGCCTTCCAGCCAAACAAACGTCTAACTTGGGGATGTTCACTTGTAGCGACGACTTTGAGGCGACGACTTTGAGGCAAGTCGTCACTAGTTACTACTCGAAGTGAACTGCCCCATTATTAATTGTTTCATTTCCCGCGCAGGCTAGCTACACCACCTCGCTCTTCCGCTGATGTCACTCGAATATCGTTTTCCCATCCTCAAAAGGTGCTTTCCAGTGTGGGGAGAGATACTCCACGGGAAGTGCACAGCTTCTGCGCGGAAGAATGCACGAGTGATTGGGCGCCGGTCCGGGAGTTGGGTATGACTAATGCGGTGCATCAGGAACCGATCTTCCGTAGAATCGCTCCACTGGTATCTAGAATGCTTGCGTGACGCATACTGCGTGCCTCTCGCCAATGCCAATGATACCCTTGTTTGACGGAAAGTACAGCCAGAGCGAGCCGAGCGGAGGACTCCGACCAGCTCCTTCCTGTCCGCGCCCGTCGGTCCGTTGATAGCCAAGCACCGCTTTGTGAATTTATTTTATCCGTAAACCCGAGGAAATCCGCGACCGAGGTGTTCCGTCGAATCCGGCATTAATGACGCTTCCATGAAACTACAGCCTCGCGATGTGATGGAAAAGCCACTCGCTCAACTGCGCGTAAATATTTGGGATGGATCGAGAAGCCATCCTGGGAAGATTGGCGTGGCCGGAATGGCGTGTCTGCAAGAGATCATGAATGATGCTGCGAGTACTACTATTGAATGAACTGACAGTCTACCTAACTAATTTACTGAGCAGTACAGCAACTGCAACACCTACACGTCCGTCCGTCCCCCCGTTCGTTCAAAGATCCCGCTAAAAATAGTCGCGACCAAGACTCCCGCCATGGTTAGACCCATGGCCCACACCCCTGCCTCTACCCCTCGTCCTGCTCCACTGCTCGAACCGGTGCTCGGGCTACTGCTCGGTCTGCTGCCCGGGCTACTGCTCGGACTGCTGCCCAGGCTACTGCTCGGACTGCTGCCCGATCCCGTGCCCCTGCCGCCGTTCCCAGCGGTCCCGCCTCCCGTGGTGGAAGAGCCCGAAGCTGTAGTACCGTTTGACACAGAGTCTGCGCTACTGCTCAACGCGGCGAAACCGACGGCTGCGGGGTTGTATCGGAATGCTGAGTAGACGTTCTTGAGGAAGCTCGCGCCGACGATCCAGGTGATAGGAGACTGCGCGGCTCTGCGGATCGTCAACAAAGAATACGACCCTGCAAGAGGGGATCCGACTCACAGATTCATCTCGAAGAAAGCCCCGGTGCACATGGACGTATCTCGAGTGAAGGAGCCGAGGTTGAAATCGGCGTTGGAAATGGTATAGCTGAGCCCGCCGAATTGGAGCGATACCGAAACCGCCGTATCGCATGGATACTCATAGTATCCTTGGTACCCGGATGAGGCGGACATGCTTTGTGCGCCAGGGATCTGGGCGTAAATCGCGTTGGCATCTACCGAAGGGATGCCGATAAGGGTGGTGCCGGTGTCAATGGCAGCTTGCCGGTTCGACTACGTGATGTGTCAGCCATCCCAAACGTGATTATTGATGGAGCAAAACGTACTACACCAGACACCGCGTTGTTCTGTATCGAGAGGGACTGCACAGGGATCTGCCAGTAGTTCTCGTTTGCCGTGGAGATGCGGATGTAATTCATGGAACCGGTGTACTTGGAGTTATCCAATCCACTGCGCCGCTATAAGCGTTTGCTGGCTGCTAGATCGAGAGGGCCACTCACCCCATAGTAAACTCGCCCCCATTCGACTCCACAGCCGTGGCCCTATTCACGCCTCGGTACCGCTGTAGGAAGAATCCCATTTCCGCGTCACTCCACGAGCCGGAAGCCGCAAGGGCCTGCCAGAACGGTGTCGCACCGGATTGTGCTAATGATTTCCATCCGAGACCCATAAGACCGGAGAGGGGGCTGGAAACAAGGTTGGCAGTGGTGTCGTTGACAATAGCTGCAGATCGTCAGCTTGATACAGACGACATTCCAGAAAGATGTTCAGCGACGTACCGAATGTTTGGCCGGTGTTTGTGAAACCCCCCATGGCGACGGTGTCGGAGGAGAGGAATCCAGCGGCCTCACCAGAACCGTACGTGATGTCGAATGGAGCTCCGGAGCTGGAATATGTGGAGGAGGTGCTAGTCTCGAAGCTTGTTGTACTTCTACAGGCCTGCGAAATACATGCGGATCCAGTGACCCATCTGGAAAGTGTCAGCTGTCTCACCAACTTTGCGATAGACATAACTGACAGATCGGACGAGCCAGTGTCCATGATGACGAGGAAACTTTGTGCGGGTGTGCTGCGAAGACTTGTCAACGAGGTCATCGACCTGGATGACAATGGTGCTCACCCTATCGATACTTGGCCAGAATACGAGGCATCCGTCCCGACATCGGTAAGCCTGCCTTCCGTCAGCATTGCCACCCAATCGACCCTGCTCAAGGCTACTCACCCCACCGTTCCACTCGACCGCTTCATCTCCCGTCTCCGTGCCTCATTATTTCGCTCCTCCTGATCCCGCTGTAACAAATGTCTTCCCTCATCTCCCAGATGCCGAGCATACTTCCGCCTCATCCCCCGTCCTTGCGATTTCAGCCATTCTTGCCGCACTTCCAGCTCGGGGTGGTTTTGTCGCTTGTCATGTGCAACGAGAGGTATCCTCATTGGATCGGGTTGACGGACGCCTAATTGAGGAGGGGGAGCGGCAAGTGAGGAAGCGAGGAAGAGGAGGAAGGGGAGGGTGGTGTGCATCGTTTCTGGAGAGGAGTTGCTGATTTCAAAGTATAGGTTGGAGAGGCTGGAGGAAGAGATAGATAATGGGATGGGACGGTGAACGAAGGCCAAGAGTATGTATCGGTCTGAAACAATTTCCGAACATGAAGGCTTTGAACAGCATGGCTACTTTTAATCCCGCACAGATTGCGATGATCGTGGTCCCAACTGCGGAGCCCTAGAGCAGACCGGGTGGCGGAAAATAAGAAGTCGTTTCGCTATTTCCCTGAAGGGCGAGAGATCGGAGACCTTTGTCTCGGAAGCCAAGGCTTGTTGACGTCATCATCCATTTATTGGGATTCCCGCGCAGCGCTCTGGGATTACTTGGCGAGCCCAGAGAGGAATCCCGCAGATCTCGTCGATTTTTGGAATAGCGGAAACTCTTCACGCAATTGCCCGATTGAAGGCTCATCGATCCTCGACAGGTACCGATTATCTGACCCGGTTGGTCGCTGTCCTCCCCAGCCGTCACTGACTGCAACATCTCCGCTTGCATTTGATAGATGGTAGGTCATCGCTCCCTCGACTCCCTTCCGTCATTCCTCTCCTTAAATACCAGTATCTCTCTACTTGGATTCTATTGGCTACTTGTGAAGTGTGAAGACGGCAGACTCTCATGCTTAATTTGTAGATTATGAGTCGCGACGTACGACAGGAGATCAGCAGATGTGACCTTAGAACGCAGCTGATAAACAAACTCATGCATGTCTCGTGAGAGTCGTCGTCTCTAGGCCGTATATCCATGATGCAGGCATGAGTGGATGGGAGATGAGGTATGGAAACAGCGGGAAGTCTGTGAAGACAGACCGAATACGGGCAGATGACAACCAAGGATAATGCTACAGGTTGAGGGTGATGTAAGGAATCAACCGCATGAATAGAGAACAGAGCCCGGAAAACCTTCAATCCACCATCTCGAATCCCTTGAAGGATTCGGCCCCGATGATCGCCATGAGACTGTCAAGCGGGTCCTTCTTCTTCTTGTCCTTCACCTTCGACGCCCCGTCCACAACTCCCTCTGCATCTGACTTCGACCCTTTCTCGGCCTGTATGACCGTCGTAGCTCTGACCGCCTCCCACTCAATATCCTCATCGCTCTCCTCGTCCTCGTCCCCGTCCTCGTCGTCTGCTTCCTCGCCAAGGAAGTGTTTCATGAGTGCCCCCGAGAGATCCCTTCAAACCCTTCAGCTCTCAGCTGATCAACTTGCATTATGCGCTCTAGGTTCGTGCCCTACTTCGTGGATGGCGTGAGGCTCGAGACTGGCGTACGGCGACGGGTGAGGGCCAAGGGAAGACCATTATGGACACTGCAGAGAACGATGGGGACGAGCAAGCCATCGAGGACGCAGAGCATTACATTAAGGGTATGTACGTCTACAGCACGCTCTATACTAAGTCCCTGTCGCCAGACTGCACCAACTATGCCCCGAGTGGGACCTAGTGAACAAGATCTTTGCCGAGAAGGACGGCGGCGACGAGAAATTACGCACAGGGACCAGTAACACCGCCGACATCACCCTCGGCGTTCTGCTCGACGGCGAGGTCGTCGTCCGCGGTCGCGGTGACCGCGCAATGCCACCAGAAACTCAGTAGGCATCTCGCCAACACTCCCCCATGTCATCCCAAGGCGTTGAAGACACCCTTCCCGATCTCCCGCCCCCGTTGATTGATCCATTCGATCCCTCGCAGCCAAACTCGCAGTCAAACTCGCAGGATGGTGCTAGAACGCACTTTGTCCGGGAGAGGATGTCAGGTACGCTCAGGCACGCCTTCATGACGGCCATATCCGCTACGGTTTGGTATAGGCTGACGCCATTGAAGGCAGACGGAGAGGTGGAAGGATTTCGGGCGGATCGTCGGCGGGAGGGCATGAAGCGGTGTAAGAAGTCATGGGGGAGCAGGTTGAGGGTTTTTTGAATCTGCAGAAGCGTCAGCTGGAGCTCCACGAGGCTGAACATGAAGACAGAAGGCAGGATAGGCGAAGGGAAGCTCTGAATGCTCGATATCGAGCGACGCGTGAGGAAGCCATGGATCGTCTCCGCATGGGGCCAACGGTTTCCGTATGACGTCTTGATCAGGGAGGCAGAAGAGAGGTTTGATAGGCTCATGGACGAGCAGGGAGAGTAGGGCGTACCAGCTACCAGACCTCGTAGTCATCCAAGTCATCAAAGTTCTCGTCGTTTTCCATAGCAATTGATATCATCCGTTACCAGCCTCTCTCGCCGCTGGAGATGTTCGGGGACGCGCAGCCCGTCTGCAGACAGCTGTGCTTGACCAGCCCGTAGTGCATGACGAGCCTCAGCATCTGTATACTCGTCGTCGTCGAGCGGTTCATCGTCGGTGTTGACTACAAGATTGTGGCGTATAACGCATGCGACGATGATGCCATGAGCAAGCGCTTGGTCGTGGGTGGAGCGGAGGCGTAGGGGAAGGCTGCGTAGGATCGTCCACCGAGACTTGAGTATACCAATCGCCTGCTCCACTTGGTAGCGCATCGTGGCAGCTACGGTGTTGAAGTATGCCGGACGCCCTCGCAAAATCGTATTCCCAGCCGTCTTCCTGAATATGGGGAGCATCTGATCGGATGCGGTGAACCCAGAGTCGGCTAGCAGGTATTCGTTGCGGGAGAAATGCTCGTCTGGGTGATTCAGAGGTTCAGCGGCACGTTGAACTCGCATGTCGCTCGATGATGCTGGATAGCCATAGT
>JAABUW010006562.1_pt1 | contig 14465 bp, 13 predicted proteins | sample 5560081 | NCBI WGS metagenome assembly JAABUW01 (sample SAMN10711882, study PRJNA513363) | rock metagenome | isolation source: Antarctica rocks | place: Antarctica: Victoria Land, Knobhead sud
AACCTCGGCTCTTTAAATTCCGGACGACTTCTTATCTTTAACTCCCTCCTTTAGGATAATAATAATATAACGCGTTGTTATCGATCTAGACGCGCTATATACCTAACTAAGGCCTTAGAGTGTATTAAATACTAGTAAAGGAGCGGTCTAATTAGCGAGGACTTTATTAAGCTAGCTAACGACGACGACGAGGTTTAATTTATGTCTAACGACGACGAGGAGGCTAACATTTACATAATATAGGTCCATATCCATATCCATACCTATATAGACTAGTACGTGCTAGTCTATATGCTAATCCATACCTATACACCTTATTTAGTCCATATAGACGAACATAGCATCACTGGTCGTTTGGATGTTCAGAAGGCTCTTGTCTTGTCGCTAGGCTTCTAGAACTTGATCATGTACGGGATCTTCGAATTCGCTGTGCCGTGCTCGGATGCTTGTCGCTTCCACGACAAGGCGAGCTCTGGTTCCAGTGGAGGGCTGAACCGGAGTAGATCCATACGATACGTAGTACGAGCGGTGTGAGCCTCCAGACTCCTCCAAATTCGCACGCTTCCTTAGCCGTCGCCTCGAATCGGATCCAACGTGGGCTTCCTGCCACCTACCATCACCTTGCCGGGATTTCTCTCCCAAGTCTCCGCTCAATGTTGAGCATGCCTGGCGGATGTCAGCTGAGACGCTACATCCTTGGGAGCTGCAAGAACCGCTGCCGGAGAGGGCGTCTGACTTTCGCCAGTGTCTTTGATCTTCCCACGTGATCAGCGAAACGCACATACCTTCCGTGGTCAGACGATGCAGTGCGACTGTTTACATGGTCTTGGTTCGGGTTTGATCTTGAGTGATGTTGTGTCCCTCTTGCAGGTGCCAGACAGGATAGAGAGTGCATGCCTTGCGATCCTTCGCGCTCTTTTGTCGTTTGAAGGTGGTGGCGTTTCACGGAACCCTGGTCGTCTTTCTGGTTCCAATACTTTGGCCGCAAACCCGCACAAACATCCCATTGCCCCTGAGGTGCCACCTGCTTCAAAGCGAGTTGTATTTGAGGAATGGAAGCTGTGTTTGCGGAGCTCTCTGCTCTCTCCCGGTCCTTCAGCCATACATCCTTCAACTCTGGTGCCATTGAGAAGGTTCGCTTGCCTAGTGGCGGTTCCTCCCTTGAAGGCACTACCATAGAAGCCTTTTCTCGACCCAACAACAACCACGGTATCGAATTTTCAGAATGTATCGACATTCGAGTAGCCAAACATTTCCATCCAGCTCGGCAGCATGAAAGCATCCCAGCAAGCACATGCCATGTACAGTGGATATGGGGGCGCAAAGGTCTCATTGCCCCTCACGCCCAGATTTAAACTCCGGCCAGCATGTATCGAGTTAGGCAAACCTTCCCTTCTGTGGCTCTACATTCCAAGGAAAACCAACTACAGCAGAATAGGACATTCTTTTGCTTGCCTAGTGAAAGCGCTGCGAATTCAATGATCTGCGATCTCGACCACAGCTTGAGGCAGACGCAAGAACGTCAAGATGTTTGATCTGACATTCCCCGAAAACTCTCAGCAACCGGGAACTATAAACCGTCGACGAAGAAAAGGGGCCTTTGTGTTGATTAAAGTTGGCTTGCGCAATACTATCACAGTTTCCACGGCCTGATGGTAAATGCCCAGCCAACCGCACACGGAACGATGGCTGCTCGGTCCAGGATGTTGAGCTTGTCCATGTCTAGGTCAAATCCAGCCGAAATAGCAACAAAGTTGTCCTCACCTGGAGGCCACAAGATGTGATGGCAACAAGTAAGACGAGACGTTTTGCTCCAGAGAGCACTTACTTGATACCGTTGTTGTTCTGACGAGAGCCTGTGGAACCTACGGAGCGACAAGATATGTGCTGAAGCAACCTTCCATACGAATCGGTGGCAAGACAAGAAAAACATCAAGCATAGCCAGAAGAACTACGATACTGGTTACCAGAACATTCTCTAGAAAATCAAGACCAATCTGTTGCCCAGACTGCAATGGAAAAAGCGTCCTTTTCCACTCTGGCCCCGGATAAGGGGCATAGGATAGTGCACATACAAGGAGGACAGCGATCCAAATGGCGAGGAGTGAAACTGGGCTTCCCATATTCGAGATTGATAGACGGCTTGAGCACTTACTACCTCTCTGCATGGCCACGCTGCGGTCGTTTATACAGTTCTACATGCTCAGTTGCACTGTACGATAGCGAGGCTATCCTCGCTAGGTTCTAGTTGCCCGGCAACTTTAGAACTGCGTGCATATTTTCATGCTGGCCGAAGAATCGACAGGTCAGGGTTCTATTCATCGGCCAAAGTAGCTTGTTCGCTGCCAAGCGTTCAGCAGAGACATATCCAGACGTTAAACCGTGCCTGGATTAGGTGCGTCGAAGACTCATCCCTTTCAGTGAAGACTGCGATGTCTACAGTAACAAAGATCTTAGCGCCGAAAGTGCAAATGAGTGGTGGATCACTTGCACATGCGCAAGTTCTACGCTCCGCCCGAATGCAGCGCGTTGCGCCGCGACAGAGAATGCACGTAAAAAATAATCATTGGAAGCGTTCTCGGCTACTTTCCCACTATTACAGCCAGATCTCAGGGCGTTCGCAAAGTAAAGCTGTATCAGAATGCTGTTGCCTCTGAAACTGTACGTGGAGCATAACAATGCGGTCGTGGTCGGCCGATGGCAATCTGATCCAGCTCAGAAGAGACTTTGCGGTCGGGAGTAGGCGTATGAACAATCTGACAGGCAACATCATTGGTACGCAGCAGTAAATATCTGTCTCGAAATCAAAGCTAAGCTGTATTTGGATCCTGAGCCGCATCCTCTGGCCTTGAATGCGTGTATCGTGTTTGCGATATCACCAAATTGGAAAACTCCATGAGACTGACATCATCTCGAGTCTTCAGCAATGCGACCATGTGTCCAAGTACTCCCATGACGATTCTTGTTCTCGTAGACACAGTCTCCCTATCAGATGATGCGCCCTCTGAAGAAATTGGCACTTGGGCCTCAGTATACGACGGCGGCGCCCTCGCACGCTCGAAGTATTGATACTCTAGACTCTGTCGTGTCGAAGAGGGAAGGCTGGCGCTTGCGTGTGGACGAACAGTTGGAATAGGCGGCAGCGGTTTGTTCAGCGGAGGGCAGGGCAAGGGAGAAAATGTTGTGTTGAAATTCTGACAGTCATCGCTCGCATTCCTGGTCCGAAACGCAAGACGATCTTGAGGAGGTACCAGAGTCGTCTTGCTACCGTTACGAGTTGACAAAGACGGACTGGAGGCTACCGTTCGCAATGGTGGTGCTCGCTCCTTGAGTTTGTGCTTCGTCCGGTCGTAGCGCTGGTTATCTCCCACTGGCCGGGATGTTTTTTGTCGCCCACCCTCTGCGTTTAACCCGCCCACTGCTGCCCCTAGATCGTTCGGTGGAGATCTGCTGCGCTGATCTCTCGTTACCAAATCTGCCTCGCAGAAATCACCTGTATCTTTGGAGTTATTGAATTTCCATCCGGGCCGAAACAGCGGGTGATGATCATGGTGGGCTTGCAGGATGACAGGAAGATCGGCTCCGGTCTCGGGTCCATTGGAAGGCGTTGTTAGAGCCGTCAGGGGCGAGACTTGACACGAAGAATCTGTCCGCTGACTCCAGGCGCAGTGGGAGCTCTGGTAGATGCTTGAGCCGGATGCAACGCCCGCGGAAATTGGGGCGAATCTACAGCACATCAGTAAGATATTAGAACAAGTGCAAGGTCTGTAGCTCACTTTGACCCTTGTCTCTCCTCCGGGGGTGAAAACGGGGACGCCTTGATGGATTGCCAGAATTTTGGCATGTTCATCTGACCGTGCCGTAAGAGCTCGACATTCGTAGGCCTCTATCTTTGGGTTGGTGTCCAGCGCTTTAATGTTTGTCTTCCTCAACATTCATATAACACATCCGTCAGCCTCGAACGGTAAAATGAAACTACTGTCATATATTGTCGGCACAACAGCTCGGCGTCAATTTGTAGTTGGTTCTAGCGAATGTCAGGAGCTCTACCACGCTCACTGCAGTTCATAGCGTGTCTTGTAATATTAAAGAACGTAAGCGCTTAAAGCGGTGCTTAACAGATTGGGCAGAAAACTGGTCGATCATGGAGCTGAGACATGCACACTGGCTAAGCCGGTGATGTGGATAAGAAAGCTTGTCAGACAGAGTAGTTGTCAAAGCTGGGAACTGCAGACTGGGCACAGGACAAGCGGACGGGAGTCCCGAAACTGGTGCAAATGGCAATTTGAGGGGGCCCGAAAGAGATGTGTTCAAACTCGATTGTCAGAAGCCAACACTCAATTCCGGCCGTAGACATTGATGAAATCTTCAACTTCGGCACATGGCAGTAGGAGAATTACAAAGCTTCGCAGTATGCTCATGTAGAAAGCGCCGCATGCCTCTGGCTCTCTTGAGAGCGCCCTGAACACTTTCAACACAGTTACATTGCTCTATGGGCATCAATACTGTGAATCGAGGTGAACTGAATGAGGGGAGTGTGAACGCTCCGTCCTTCCGCCGCCTTTGGTGCTGACCTCTTTCCCCGCTAATGCATCAACAAGCAGACAGAAGAGCTGGGCGGGTTTTGTCGTATTATTGCAGCTGAATACACGTCATTCTAGACCGTAAACAACGAGCCAGAAGGCAAGACACTCCAGGCAGTTATGTGAAGAGATTGAAAGAGCGTCTAGAAGAAAAAGACGGATTTGAACGTCGCAATGCGGAGTTATCTAATCTATGTTGGAGTGAATACGTGTTAATTCACGATAGACACTTCTTGCTGGAATTCAACACTGACAACGAAGGTGCGTAGTACTAACTGTTGATACAGTAAACCTGATGACTTAACGTTTCCTGGTGTTGCCTTGCACAGATGCGTTGGGTTGGGCCCCCGAGAGTCACGTTCAATAACAATTCTCCTCCTCGTCCTGGAACAAAAGGATTTCCGCAAGCATCGATTTCTCACAAATTTCGGAGGTCTTCCAACTCAATCTTCGACCTAGGTTCTAGCGGTCAATCTGGCCGTAATCGCTATCATTCGCTCACGGAGACTGGCGCGCATCGTCCGGAGCTTCAAGAGTGAGCTCTTGGATGGGACAGATTCGAAGTCGACTCGCTCATATATTTTGAGTCGGATCGCGAATTCATGTTCCACGGACTGCTGAGAGTCGCGGTCCGAAGCGTAGTCGCCTCCGAAGTCTGCAAGAAAAACTGCTGGTATTGTGGCTGCTCTCCTATGGGCTTTGTTCCCTTTCCGCAGCGATTTCGTCGTAGATAGGACCTCGTTTTCGGAGCTACAAAATGCTGCTTTCTCCTCGAGGAAAGCTGAGCAGGTCGGCAATGGCTTGATCGATGCAAGTGGATCGTGGCAATGTATCCCCTCATCATTGAAGCTTGTCGGCCGTGACAGCGGTTGATCTTCTACTGTGGGCGACGGTGGAATGGAGAATGGTTCTGGCTGTTTCGTCGGATGCGCGTGTGCGGAGGGAGGATAGCAACTCTGGGGAGGGTTGACTTGTACGCTGCTGCAAGTCATGCCTGTCTCTCGGATGCAGGCGTCGTTGACGAGCTCGGGAGTATCGAGTGTTGCGTCTGGTGCATGGACGTGTCGTTGTGAGCTGAGGTCGCGGCAAGTAGGGAGGCCATGGCCGTGTTCCCAATCCTCTCGCGATGCCATGGTGACACCTTGCAGCGATGACTATGAGGAGGCTCATCCATTTTAGTGACAGTTGTGATCGATTGTCGCGACCGATCGCGATCGATCTCGATGCTGGGCGGAAAGTGGCGTAGTGCTCACATACCACATGATCGAAAGTCAAACACGCCACGTTGGCTGCAGTCAGACAAGAGCATGTATGTCGGCACGCAGTGTGGCTTTGCCCGATAGGCCCAGTATGCAAAAGAGACAAGGTTTCCAGGGACGCTTTCCCGCCGGCGCGTATAGGGCTTGCGCCTGCCCCACCCGCAGCGGGGAGCTAGCCGGACACCAACCGCTTGGAGAAGTGGCCAAGAACGGCAATCTGGGCAACTGCTCGTTAAGGGAATGAAAGCGCGTTCGACGGTCAACATCCGCTCGCGGTCACAAAGACCGGGGAAAGGGACTCTGGAGCTGCTCACCTGGGAAGTAGCAATGCTTGCAGGCAACGATTGGGTGATCCATACACTTGAACGCACATTCTACTTGAGCATACGCACAGAATGGCTTCACGGAGCATAAGATCCCAACCCTGAGGACCATGGCGACAGTCTGCAGCCCACCTTTCGCCGCATTGCAGATGGAGTGGAACAAAGTATGGCGCAAAATGAAAGACGGCCTCTGCCACACGCCAACGAGACGGTATTACGGGCAAGTAGCAATACAGGTTCGGTTCGTATATCTACTAACGTTTAGTTGTCGTTTGAGTAGTCCTAGCTCCGCTTGGAGTATAACCCAAGACCGTATGTTCTGTTCTAACATTGCTGAACGACCAACTGACCAATTCTGCAGGAAAAGGCCGTTACGTTTGGTCCCGTTGTGACCTGGCTGGGCATCCAGCCGTTGATCTCGATGCTGCGGCCGAGAAGACATTCAGCGGCTTTCAGAAGAAGAAGTTCGAAGATTTCCCTTACACCGAAAGCACCACGAACCTGACAGGCGAAGCTGAGCACAATGGGGCCGCTTCCGACCATGATGAGCACTCCATGCACAGCGACGGGGCTGGATATACTCCCACCCGCTTCAGCTTCTCGACCACCAGCTCCACTCTGGCGAGGGGCTCTAGCGATACGATCATCCCAGATACAATATGGTAAGAGCGTCTAGAGATCCGCTATGGTCCCACAGCGACGAAGAACAGTCAATGACACTGCATAGCTATACCGTACTACACGAGCGTGAAAGTCCACTCGATCCGTGGCTCGAGTCCGATACTTTCAACGCGCCTGTGTCGCGGCTCTCAGAGCACGAGCACACATCAGCCCAACGCGGAAATGGACCTCAAACGCTCACCAGCGCTACTTCTCTGGACAAGCTTGTCAGTGCCTTTCCAATGCCTGGTAGGCAGAGTGTAGGCCAGTGTACACATATAAGTTTGCTGAGCAAAGGAAGGCTGGATGAAGCTGTGTCGCAACGCAATCATAAGGGTCACAGACCCCGGCTGCTCTTGCGACCGGACAGCGGGGAGTTCCAGCCCACAGGGTGTCGACGAGGTACCTGGGCCGGCCCGGTGTGAGGATGATGAGATCGGAGATGTTAGCTCAGGAGGAGAGCACATCTTGTATTAGTTATAAACGAAATGCATACGCCACGTTCATGGAAAATAACATGTTGTTAACACATACATGCACTTTCCTTTCAACCATGTTCTCCCATCGAAACCTCACATCGTCCCGTGCGCGGCTCTGAAATGCACCCAACAATGTCCATAGATCTTTTCAAACCTTTCTCGCCAAGCTGTCCTATTGTCACTTGGGTTTCGATCATTCGGCCAGGTCTCGCCATCTTGATTGTGTTAGCGGAAACAAGCTCCGGGAATCATTGCAGCATCTTGTTCAAATATGCTGGCTCTTTGCAAGCTGAGAGGTCGAATACGATATACAACATGGTTCAGAGCGCGAAGATATTGCTACTGTTCTTAAACTTGGTGTTGTTTAGTGTTGGGTTTCGGTTCCAATGAAAATACTCGCTATGGCGCACTTGGCTCATATCTCAAGCGTCGTCGCTATTCAACTATCCAAAAGCTCGCTGACCGATACCGACGTCCTCAAGGGGCCCGCTGGACTCCGCAATAGCGACCCCTGGCTCGGAGAGAGCTGTAATGGAGTGGACATTGCACTACAGACAGCATGGATACCTGGCAGTGTATGCTCCTTTTTAGATGAGTGGAGCTTCTGCACCGGACGGCGAGGCGGGCCCGTGCTACCACCTGTGGTTCCGGTGCTGTGCATAGCAGAACGTGCCTCCATGCCCTTGGTCTGGAACACAAAGAAGGTACGATCCTCCTCCGCAGAGAGTGAAATAAAATGCTTGCCCTCACGCCGACAACGTTTACACGCATGTCCTTGCGAGGATGCCCAGCTCGGAGATGTGAGACGTTCACAGCGAAGCTGTCACGGAGTGTCAGCCAGATGCGGCCCCAGCGCGAGCAATGTAGACGAGCTTACCCTGCGGTCGTGGCACCTCCTGTAGTGAAGAAAAGCCTTAGTTGGGGCGGGCCGTGCTGGATCTACCATCGGAAAACGAGTCCCGGCTCTCGTGTACCGCTCGGGCCGTGGGGCCTCGGCCTAATACCATCGCATCAGCGCGCACTGCTCGAGCTATGGAACAAAGGCGTCCGTACAACGCGAGGATGGTCGCTAGACCTATACGGTCGTCGGTGCTCTCCCGCCGGAAATTGTTGGGACAGACTTGGCAGGACCGCGTCCTTCGCCACCGCGCCGGGGGGTCTCAGCGGTGCTAGCTTTGTCCCCCAGTGCGGAGGAGATTGCATGTTGGACACCTGTAGGGAACTCGGCAAGATGGGTGCAAGTGGGAGATGAGGCGCGGAAGAAGTCTCGTCGCAAGGCGGGTGCCAGAAGAGGGGCGGCGGACGCACTCAAATATCTGCCCGGTCGATGCGCATGCGCTTGCAGGCGTGAACGAAGCAAGCCCACAAGTGGTACCACTACCACCTGGCGATTGCCGCTTCAGACGTTGCGTGCGTCCCGGCAATGACCGTTTGGAGCAAGTCGTGTAGGCGGCTGCGCGGGGTCCAGCGGACTGGCCAAGAACGGCTCCTAAGCACGCCGGAACGGCCGACCGAGGGACTGGCTCGATGCAGTTTCTCCCAGCATGAGCATTGGTCTGTCTGATGACCTCGTGCGAAGAGTGTTATGATCGCTGGCCACGAAGGCTCTTTCCCATCTTGGGCTGCGCCTGACACATCCCCGCGTTATGTACACGCTTTCCTCCGCTCCACATGTCTCGGCTGCAGGGACGCAACAGCGAAGCTGCCCAGACGCAATATCTCCAACGCGGTCTTCCACGACGCGCATCTCCCCGGAGCAGCTTCGGCTTCGCAAATGCCTGTGCCGTTTCCCAATCCCAGACGAGCTGGCTGGAGCGTTATTGGACATGGCGGAATTAACGCTTGGTCTTGAGCTTTTCGGTTCTCCTGAGGGGGAAAATTGCATCAGCAGGTCATAGAGAAAGCCCAGCTCAGGTTGGTGGCAGGCTGACTTTGCGGCAGAGCAGGTCGCAGTGCGCTCGGTCTTGGATATCAAGGACTGGGCGCTCGATTGCAGCCTCTCCACGCCCATCTTTGTCGGTGCAAGGAAACTGAGCGGCGCAATTGCACACTGTAAGCTTTAGCGACCGGTTCAACCCCCAGACTCTCGCTTTCTTGACCGCGTCCTTGCTGGTGTGCAGCAAATCTCTGAAGGCTGGAGGGCTGGTGACAGTCTCCCTGTAGAGGCTAGCGGCCATCCAGTAATCACTCCCCGGAGGCTGGACGTGGCGGGAGAAGGTTGGATGCGCTCATGGAATCACTACGGCAACACATCTCCTCAGATTGAACATAAATATGCGGTCTTTCCCATCTGATGCTCATCCATAAACAGCCAAAACGCGAACTACAGATTTGCTTATAAGTACTCAGATTTGCTCATTCAATCATTTGCAGACGATTCTGCTCGACTCCGCAAAATGCATTTCCAGATGGCCACCGCAACGATCCTCTCATCGCTTCTGGCGCTCGTTTTCGCCGCTGCCGATTCTCCATCATGGAACGACGACCAAGGCTGCAGCTCGCCGTGCATGACCTCTCAAGACGCCCACCATGCCGCCATCAATTTCCAAACCTTAATCACAGATTACAGTGACTCCCTCGCCGACACTTATTTGGCTCCGGACTTCATTGACTATTCTGACTCTGTCACGGAGCTGATCAACGGCGCCTGCGCCGGCCCACAACCAGTAGGCCAATCACTCGTCTTCAGGGTTCCACCATAATAACCAGACCAATAGCTCGGTGAACCCACCTTCCCGTCCCTCGACGCTTTCAAGGAGGGCCAAGGCAGTCAGCCATGTACGTCCGGCATCATTGCTTTCATGAAGACCTATTGACGATCTTTCCAGCCATTCCTTTCGAAATCTTGAACGTTTGGTACAGCTGCGACACAGTCACAATACGTTGGCGGTCGGCCCAGACTCCACAGATTGTAAGTACCCGCAGTATCACGTCTTCCTCAACACTGCAGTCTGACAGTCGCAATCAGGTCACGGGCATCATCGTCCTCGAAACGGTTTTCGCACCCTCTGGCGATCAGTTTCCGTGGAAGATCTCGGCTGTCTACTCAGAATTTAATAGTGGCTCGTGGCTGGTCAATCTCGGCGTCTTCCAGCCTTCGAACTGCACTGCTCCTGCATAAGATGGCTTTGATTTTTGTGCTGCCGTTTGGACAGCATGCGCTGGGAATAATAGGTTCGGGAAAGTATATCCGGCAGGATGGCCAAAGGCGACAATACCTCGATGTGTAGCTTGTATGTAGTTAAACAATTTGAATCAAATACTTTGATTGAGGCGGAGAGTTCTCTCTCTAGTAATATTTCTCAAAATTGTACTTTTTTTTCTTTTTTGGAGTTTCACTCGTGTCAAAGCCGCTCGACGTTTCCCACGTTGACCTGGAAACGGTGAGCGACCGCAAGCCCTCTGACGAGACATCCCTTTTCAAAGCAAGGCGTTTGGCACCTACGCAAGCATGAGTCCCGGACAGGGTATCCTTCTTGCAGAGTAGTCTGACTGCTTGGCGATCCAGAGGCTCTGCAACCCGCGGCGATTTACCCCAACCCTAGCACTTGCAGGCAATTGTAACGTTCCAACGAGCTTCTTTAATCTACAGGAGAGCTTTTCACATGCAATGGATATGAGCCGCTTTCAACCAGGTAGTAAAGACTTGTGCAGTGGGCTCGAGCTTACAAAGCGTTGATGTTCGGAGAAACGGTGTACATGACTTTCATGAACGAAGCCAATACCGGGCGAATGCTTTCTCAAAAGCGGAGCATTCAGATACTGGATGTCTTCAAAACTTTTGGCAGGACTAGAGCTTGGCTGTTGCACAGCCTGCAGATACGGATAGTCCGCGCGAGAACGCGTTCTTGCTAACGAGATTGAACTCACTCGAAACCAAAACATTGTCTTTCTTCCGGAGATGTAGTGACACTGGACCTGGGGGCTTCTGACGGGCAAACTTGAGCTGGGTATTGACTAACGTATGGAGAAGTCCATCGCTCAATGACAACAAGAATCACGCTAACATCAACGCCATCGCCAAACCATCTTCCATGCTCAAGGATCGTCAAGCAAACATTTTGATGGCGCACTGGTCCATCCCATCAATCGATTGGCAATATCAGACGCTGTGATAGGCATCAGCACACGATGGTGTACACGCGCAAAACGGGAGACGAGTTTTCGTACCGTAACAATGAGTGGCAACACCTTCGCCTAGCAGACCTGAGGGAGCAATGCTCCCGGAATTGTACATCCGGGCTGCCCTGTAGGTCGTCTCTGCGGAATCTCCGTCCGCTGCCGCGAGGCTATGAGCCGTCAGTAGCTGGTCTTAGCAGGTGCCTTGGCGGGGTTACCTGCCATTGCTTGAGTCCGTCGCCCGAAGGTGTCCCCCCCGCCCCGTCCTGGACCATTTGCTCGATGGCGGAGGGTGGACACACACTCTTATCGTAACATGAGCCCTGTCCGTTGTGCGATTGCATGAGTCCAGGATTACGAACGGCTGCTCCTAGAGATGAAGTGGTGCGGACGCGGACACAGCCCTCAGACTCCTGCATCTATTGTGGCTGTCAGTTGGGCCATGCCTGATTGTCACTCTGTACACTCACAACTACAGCTAGTATCAATCTTGCATCGACTTGTGTTGTACCTGAGACTGTCGAAATGGCATCGTAGAGCGCGCTTGTGTCCGTTGGCGAGTTTTCTATTGGAGCCAGCCCTGCAGAGGTGCACGAGGATCGCACCATGGGAAGGTTGGCGGTCCACCTGATTACGAGCCGTCAGCACAGTCGGTCTAAGATGGCAGCAGGGAGGACCTTACATGTCATCGAAAGATATCCACTTGTCCTCGTCCGGCCATCCCTCTTCAAGCGACCCAGTTCCGCTATAAAACACATAATCGGCCATTCGATGCCCTGAACCTGTCGCGAATGGATCGTCTCCATGATGGGGACTACCCGGAGGAAAGGACGCTGGGGCACCGGGAGTTGATGTTTCGGGTGCGATTGGATGTCTCCCAATGAATCCGGAGCTCAGTCGACTTGCTCTCACGAGTATCTAGGTCGCCTGTGAGTCTTTGCACCTCCTGGCCAGCGTTCTTCAACATCAAGTCGTCTCACCTGTAGAAGTGGTGCCATGATGATAGATGGCCAGTCAATGGAGCTGCTACGTTGCCATCTTCGGCGGCCCTTTTTGTAGCCAAAGTTGAGAATGGTGTCGCTGCCATAGCAACATCACCAACACCTGCGACGACGAGTACGACGCAGATTGTCGACCAGGAGCAACATAGCGGGCACATGCTGTTGCCCTGTCGTTGATTTGGCACGTCGGCGCTGGCACACCAGTGGACGCAATAGTCCTCAGACCGAGCGCTGCTCTCAGCGGCGAACCGAGGAGTCTCTGGCGTCTCTGGCACAGCGCGATTGCTCCGCGCGACTGCAGCGAAGCGGTACGCAGCGGCAGGAGATAGCCCCTCACAACGCGCACATTCGCACCAGCCAACAATGACAGCCTCTGCAACATGCCCGAGTCGCTAGATGGTCTGCTCATTCCGGAAAGAGGCGTGGGTTTGACCTTGATCGAATGAAGCAAATCCAGCGCCGCATCCAATCCTCACCCGGTCGTCCCCAAAGAGAACGACACGCGTCTTACGCGTGAAAGACGTGCTTCCCGTTCTAAGTGCCTGATCCTTCCATAAATGAAGATGGTCTCGAGCGGACCCTTCACAGCCTCGAAGGTTCAGGCCAAGCCTGTCATCAATCTCTGGGTGCACACGAAGAGCTACAAGAGGAGCATTCGATGCGAGAGGCGTATCCGAATGTAGTAACTTGATTGAGCACTGACGATATCTGACTGATTTGCAAGAAGTCGACACAGCTCAGAGGGCGAGACGATCAAATATGTCTCTATGAATACAGAATTGATGCAGTTTCACCAAAATCGTCTCTAGGCCGCAGTGCTTGACACTCGACCTTTTTCCTGACTGCAGCCTCGATTGGACATGCATCTACAACAGCGTGACTGACCATGCGAAAATGACGGCAAGGAAGCTGAAAGCCCTCTCAACAGCGTCTCTGGATCTTGTCTGCTCCTTTGGCGCAGTGGGGTTTCGGTAAGGCGCAGAGCTTCCGAGAACGCCAGTAGCTCCCACCGCGCCAGTAGCGCCAGTGATTCCAGTAGTTTCATTCGAAGCCACGATAGGTGTCCTAGCCGTCCCGTTGAATGGGGCACTTGAGCCGGCAGACTTGTGTACTGAGCCGTGACACGGCCTCGCAGCGCTGACAAAGGCAGTGAGGTCCATCGTAACGGTGCAGGGCGCAGTGGCGGTGGCGGAAGATACGTTAAGAGCCACAGTCGAGGGCTTAGGGGTGGCGTTCGGCGGAGACGCGTGCTAGGTGATGTCGTGAGATGCCCGTTGCGCCGTGGGGAGTCGTGCGTTGCCCAGTCGCCGACCCACCCTCTGCCGCGCCATACGGATGGATGGCGGGCTGAGAGGCAGCGACATGGCCTGCTGCCAGAATGAGTAGTGGAGCGAGCGACATGGCCATGGAGCGGGCGCGAAAGACGGACAAGAGTCACGAACAAACGAGTGACGAGGCCCTAAGCAAAGGACGACGCAGGAGAAGGATGGAGAGGCGTATCGTACCGAGTACTTATACAGGCCATGATAGCTTGGAGCGGATGTCCCACTCCCGATTCGGGCTCGATAGACGACCGGGTCCCCGGGATCCGAGCGAGCAGCGACGGCAAGACACCAGCCGCTCCACGGTATTGGCACGTGCAGTGCTTAGTAGTCGAGGTGATTCATCTCGTGCACTTATAGTAGCTCAGCTTCGATAATACTACTACTAATACGATTAGTTCAAACTATTACGTACCTACATTTAGAGCTAAAGGCGGGGCTACTAATTGTATTCCGCCTTATTACTATATTATATATATAGAGGTATCGTTTACCTTATATATATATAATTAAATTATACCTTACTATACCTTATACCTTAAACCCATACCTTACGCCTCGCTAAGATACTTTTAGACCTTATTAAACCTTATACTCTTCGACGGCTACTATATAGTTATATAGTAGACTAGTATACTCCTATATTACGATATCTAAGTACTCTATATAGTAACTATAGAAAACTTAACCTCCTTACTAAGGTAAGTAGGACTCCTTAA
>JAABUW010006564.1_pt1 | contig 14463 bp, 16 predicted proteins | sample 5560081 | NCBI WGS metagenome assembly JAABUW01 (sample SAMN10711882, study PRJNA513363) | rock metagenome | isolation source: Antarctica rocks | place: Antarctica: Victoria Land, Knobhead sud
GGGCAAGCCGGGGCGCAAGCCAAAGAATGGCGGCGAGCAATGACGGATGATGAAGATGGCCGCAGTCCGATTATTGTCGAAGATGACGCCCTGCGCGGCGGATTCACGCAGATCCCGAACAGCATCCTCAGGCGCACTGACATCAACACAGGCGCGAAACTGACCTATATGGGCCTCTTATCATTCGCTTGGCAGGGCGACCGCTGTTTCCCCGGCCAGCCGCGCCTCGCCGAAGAGATCGGCATCTCTCCCCGCGCCGTCTGGGGTCATCTGCAACAACTCGAAGAGCGCGGGTTGATCGCTATTCAGCAGCGCGGTCAGGGGAAGACCAACATCTATACGATTCTCAGAATCGCAGAATCTGCGAGTCTAGAATCGCATACGTCTGCGAGTCAGGAATCGCAGAATTTGCGAACAAAGAATACCCAGAGAAAAGACCCAAAGAAGAAGATGCAGATTTCGAATTTCGAATTGCCCACCCCAATGAAAAGAGTCCAGCCGGTGACGCCGGAGTTCAAGACGGCGCACCCCGATCTGTGGCAGGCCGGTTGCAGCAGCGTGGCCGAGTTCATCCGCGTCGTCGGGCGCGGACTGTACGGCGACGAGAAGATGAATGTCCGCCAGTGGCAGGCGCACGCTGACGCCAAGCGCCTGGCGAGGAAATGATGAATTCCGTGGATTTCATCGCACGCATGGAGATCCGTGACAACACGTTCGGCAGACGCGATCGGCGGCAGTGCCGACGCGCGAAGAAGGGAAGACAAGATGGAAAGTAAGCAGCCCGCGACCGCGCCCCCCGTCGGGGCGCAGACCGAATGGTTCCGACGCAACAAGGGGCTGGCCATCGCCGTGCGCCTGATGGACGGGACGGCCGTCGAGGGGGTCCTGCTGGCGTGGGACACCTACACGATCGCCATGCGGGTCTCGGGGCACGGCGAGCCGATGCTGGTCAACAAGCACGCGATCGCGCTCTTCTGGCGCGTGGAGGAGCTGAACGCGGTGGCGGGGTGACCGCGACCGCAGTGACCGATTTCTTCCTCGTCCTGTGCGAGCGGGCCGAGAACAACGTCACCGTCGCTGTTGACACGCCCTCGCGTCGGCGAGGCGCTCGGCATCCATGCCCTTGCGTTTAGTGCGCCGCCCAAAGGGCGCCCGCTCTCATTTCTCATCAGGTTTGAAGTGGGTATATCTTGCCATATCCCACGCACGACCCCGGTAGCGCCCTGTTGGTCAATTATGTGAGCAGGGCGGTCATTGCATTTTTGGCTCAACGCATTGAGAATGCCGCTATACAGCACAATGAAACCACTAGATAGAGCGCGCTATATCACCGTATATCACCGCTCTACCGCGCTACAGGAGGTCCGTTGATCGAGCTATCTATCGCCGAAGCTGCGGAACGGATCGGTATCACCAAGATCGCCCTTCGCAACAAGGTCTCGCGGGGGACTGTCGCGGCGATAAAGGGCGAGGATGGGCAATGGCGTGTCCAAGTCGAGGAGCGTAATGATGTATGGGTGGCAATTCCCGCGAACGGTCATGTACGACCGCGACGCTATATATCGCTGCATGATCGCGATATACAGCGCGATACTCAGTCGCCGCCAGTTTCGATCGATCCCGGGCGTCGCGCTGAGCAACTCACCGTTGTCCAAGAGATCCTTGCGCCTTTCATCGCTGAGTTAGGCACGGTGCGTGAGGAACTGGGACGCGAGCGGGGCCAACGGGAACAAGTCGAGCGCGAGCGCGACGAACTACGGGCGCGTCTCGCAGCGTCCGAGGATAATCCGCCCATGCAAAGTGCTCCCGTCGCTCCTGGGGGCGTACAACGCGAACCTGAGGCATCGTGGCGCGTGCGGCTGCGGCGCTGGCTGGGATAAGAGTAAGCAATGCCAAGCGGATATCGGATCAGCGACCGACCGAGCGACTACCAGCCCCTTGTCGATCTGCTCGCCGCGTCGCACGACGATGAGGTGGTTCTGACCTTCAAGGAGATCGCCGCCCTCATCGGTCGTCCCACGCTGCCAGAAACGGCGGTCCTGCATACGAATTGGTGGAGAAGGAAGCAAAACACGGCGGCGTACTGCCCCTCTCAGCCATAGGTCCGCGAATCCCCTACTTCTTCGGCTGCAACTCGATGACCGTTTCACCACGATTGTCGCTTTGAAGCGTATGCCCCAACTGCTTAAGCACTTGCTGCCAGCCCTCTGCGACCGGAGTGAAGGCTTCGGCTTGGGCTTTGCTCTCCCAAACGATGATTGCCGTGTTGACGGCGTTCGCTTCATCGGCAACAAGATAGAAGCTGACGAAACCGGGAGCGGCTTGCAGCTTGGGGAAGAACTCGGTCTGCGCCCGCCGGCTGGTCTCTTGCATGTTGTCACTCGGGCCCTTCCAACGCTCAACGAGGGTGTACATGGCGAAGCTTCCTTCCTTTGACAGAACTCCAATCTAACCACCGCTCTAAGTCCCGTAATGTGTAAACGAAGCAACTGCCCTTGCGGTTCTGATTCCCCGCAAACGCAGTCCCTACCGCAGTTGAACGGCAATAATGATGAGAATGAGGAAGGCACCAATCGAGATGATTCTGAGGATGCCGCTCGTCGTGTCGTCGGAACCGAGATGATTTTGCACGCGCCACCCCCCTCGACAAGTAAACCGACCATCTGTATATATTTGAACGGCGATGTACCTTGGTTTGTGACGCGCTCTGTGGAGATGGCGTACCTCACCCATTCTCGGCAAGCCATCCATCAGTCTCATGGTCTTTCCACAGGAAGACAAAGGGGGCGGAGCAACGGGACTCTTCTGGCGTGGGGGTAGAGAGGGAGCGGAAGAATCGAAGGAAGGAACCTCCGCCTAAAACAGGACTGATTTGCTGGTGAGGGCGAAAAGATTCAGGCAGACTGCTTAGATGGAACGACCAGCCGACTTTTGGGGCAGAAGGGCCAATATTTTAGGCAAGCAAAAAGCCACCTCGCAAGAGGTGGCTGGGAGGTGGGGAGGGGGAGGAAATGTCTAGAAAGTGCCCTCGACAATAAATACGCATCGGCCATCGGAGTGGATTAACGGGGGGGGGGTTGATAGGGAAAATTGCTGTCTATCATCTCAATCACTTGACAAATGTACGAACAATCTGTATATTCATAACTGCGAGGTCCCGACGACCAAAGCGACCAGCCGGATACGGAAGCCGCAAGGTAGAAGTATCAGGAAATGGCGCGGCGGCTATCGGGATTTCGCATTTTTGTGTGCAAAAGAGAGGACATCAACATAGACGAGCAATCTGTCAAGATAGAATCTGTAAGGTTCGGGGACGGCTGTCAAGAAAGATAATAATCGACCCTATGCTGACGCAAACGGGCGGGGTCGGCTGACATCAGGCTGGGGTAGACCCCAGATAGACATTCGGTCGTGACAAGCACCGGCATTCCCGCTACTGTCTGGTCCTTTGCAGGATCGTGCGCCGCTTCGTCGCAGCGGGGCTCGCATCCGCATCCCCGCGCGTGTGAACGTGGCAGGCTTTCTGGAAAATGTCTCGGAAAGGAAGCCCTTAGCGTCACTTCGCCGATTCGGTACCGAACCTACCTGCAGCTGGCACCGTGTGATTCAACATCGGGTTAGCGCGTCGAGCCGCTGTAGATGTCCCTTTTCGAGACCAAGTCGCATATCTGCCAGGACATCGGTGCTGCGGAAGCTGGATGAGACGACACGAACCGGGGGAGAGGAGGGGCATCTTTCTCGGGATCTCGGTCGTTATCGGCGTTGCACAAAGCGGGACGAACGGATGCGCCACGTATCGCGCCGCCTCGGCGACGGTACCGCGAGGGATGTAAAAACTGCCGAGAGAGCCTCTGCGCCAATCGATTGCACAAAAGAGCTACGAGTCCCGATACGACAAGATTGACTTTTAGTGTTATATTGATCCAAGATACTCGATTTTAACGGTGTGCGGTACTTTTTGATCTCGCCTGAGATGGTGCCGGGCAATGCTTGATCGGCAGGGAAGAAGGACACGATGAGAGTCGGCGACATGCCCGCAGCGCCACACCGGCGGCTTCCCGTTGAACGGTCGCCGTCGGCGCTCGACGCGGGCGGTGCAACGGCATCTTTCTCTCAGTCGGTGCTCGACACCACACCCGACGGCATCATCACCCGCGATGTCTCGGAGCGGCAACGGTCCGAAGCAGGACTCCGGGCCAGCGAGGCGCAGTACCGGGCGCAGTACCAGGCGATGCCGATCCCGACCTACACCTGGCAGCGCTTCGGCGATGAGTTGATCCTCATCGACTACAACGCGGCCGCAGGGGCGATCACGCGCAGCGCGATCAAGGGCCTGATCGGCTCGACCGCGACGGCGATGTACGGCGACCGCCCGGCTATCGTCCGGTCGCTGTGGGACTGCATCGAGCGGCGGACGACGACCGTTTCGGAAATCCGCTATGAATTCGTTGTCCTCGGCGAACACAAGGAGCTCGCCGTCTACTATGTTTTCGTCGCCCCGGATCTCGTGATGGTCCACACGCTGGACATCACCGAGCGGAAAGAGGCGGAGGAGGCGCTCCGCGTCGGCGAGGACCAGCTGCGCGCCCAGTATCAGGGATTGCCGATCCCCACCTGCACCTGGCAACGCCGCGGCGCGGACTGGGTCTTCGTCGACTGCAACGCCGCCGCGAATACGATGACGAACGGGGCGATCGCTCGCCAACTGGGGAAGGGGGCGCGCGAGATCTACGCCGATCTGCCCGACCTCATCGCGGCATTCGCGGCATGTGCCGACAGCGGGGGGATCGTCGAGCGGGAACTGGCATGGACGTTCGCGACCGGCGAGGAGCGGGAGCTGGCGATCCGGCTCGTCTCCGTCCGTGACGATCTGATCATCATGCACATCGAGGATGTGACGCTGCGCAAGCGGGCGGAAGAGGCGCTGCGGGAGAGCGAGCGGCGCTACCGCTCGCTCGTGGAACAGATCCCGGCGATCATCTACCTCGCCGACCCGACCCGGAGCGCACTCCTCTACACCAGCCCCTATCGCGAAGTGATACTCGGGTACACACCGCAGGAGTGGATGGCCGAGCCGCTCCTCTGGGAGAAGGTGGTGCATCCGGATGACCTGGAACGGATACGCACCCAGGACGCACGCGCCATCGAGACGGGCGAGCCGGAAACGGTCGAGTACCGGTACATCGCGAAGGACGGGCGCACGGTCTGGGTGCGCGACTCGGCGCTGCTCATCCGTCACGACGACAAACCGCTCTACTGGCAGGGTGTGGTCGTCGACATCACCGAGCGCAAACGGGCGGAAGAGGAGTCACGCCAGTCCGGGCAGTTCCTGCGCTCGGCGCTCGACGCACTCTCCGCTCATATCGCCGTCCTCGATGAGACCGGCACGATCGTCGCGGTGAACGCGGCGTGGCGTCGGTTCGCCGCCGAGAACGATCTCGTCACCCCCGACCACGGCCTGGGGGCCAACTATCTCGACGTCTGCGTGCATGCCCGCGCGAAAGACCGTACCGTCCGGCGATTCCTCGCGGGCATCCGCTCCGTGATTGCCGGCGTGCGCGACCGGTACGAGATGGAATATCCCTGCCACAGCCCGACCGAGGAGCGCTGGTTCTGCGCGCGTGTGACGCGTTTCCCCGGCGACGGGCCGATGCGCGTCGTCGTCGCGCACGAGAACATCACCGAGCAGAAGCGGGCGGAGGGGGTGTTGCAGCGCCAGAACGCCTACCTCGCGGCGTTGCACGATGTCAGCCTCGACCTCCTCAATCGCCTCGAAGTGGTGGAACTCCTGCAGACGATCGTCCGGCGGGCGGCGATGCTCCTCGGCACCCCCAACGGCTACATCGTGCTGCCGACCGCCGACGGCAGCAGGCTGGAGTTCGTCGTCGGCCTCGGCCTCTTCGCGGCCAGCGGCTATGCGCTGACCCGGCCCGGGGAGGGATTGAGCGGCACGGTCTGGGAACGGCAGGAGCCGGTCGTCATCGACGACTATCGGGCGTGGTCGGGCGCCCTCGACGGGCCGCACGCGCCGACGATGCGCGCGGCGGCGGCGGTGCCGCTGACCTCGGGGGATGCGGTGACGGGTGTCCTCGGGCTCGCGTATACGGAAGAAGGACGGACGTTCGACGCCGAGGCGGTCGCCCTGCTCGGGCGCTTCGCCCAGCTCGCATCGATCGCCCTCGACAATGCCCGGCTCCACGAGCAGACGCAGCGCGAATTGTGTGAACGCCAGGAGGCGGAAGAGGCCCTCCGCCACCACGCGATGCACGATGCGCTGACCGATCTGCCGAACCGCGCGTATCTCGTGCACGAACTCGAGCGAGCGATCCGAGATGGAAACCGAAACGGTACGACATTTGCCGTCCTCTTCCTCGATCTCGACCGCTTCAAGTATGTCAATGACAGCCTCGGCCACATCCACGGCGACGCACTGCTGGTGTCGGTCGCCGACCGCCTCCGGGCGTGCCTGCCCGCCGGGGCGATCCTCGCCCGGCTGGGCGGCGACGAGTTCACCGTACTGCTGGAGGGGGTCGCCGGTGTGGACGGCGCGGTGGGTCTCGCCGAACGACTGCAGCGCGCCCTTGACTGGCCCTTCACGGTGCGGGGGCACGAGGCCTACGTCGCGGCGAGCATCGGGATCGCGCTGAGCAACCGGGGTTATACGAGGCCGGAGGATCTCCTGCGCGACGCGGACATCGCGATGTATCGGGCCAAGGAGGGCGGCAGCGGGGGGCATGCCGTGTTCGATGCCGCGATGCACGCGCACGCGGTGGGCCGGCTCGTGCTCGAGAACGATCTGCGCCGGGCCCTCGCGGGGGACGAGATCGCGACCCGGTATCAGCCGATCGTCTCCCTCGCCACGGATACGATCACCGGGTTCGAGGCGCTCGCGCGCTGGGACCATCCCCGGCGCGGCCCCATCTCTCCGGACGAGTTCATCCCGGTCGCGGAGGAGACGGGACTGATCGTCGCGCTCGATCGCCGGGTGCTCCGGGAGGCGTGCCGCCAGATGCGCGCCTGGCATGCCACCCGCGCCGCCGCGCCGCTGCTGACGATCAGCGTCAACGTCTCGGGCACGCATCTGGCGCAACCCGATTTCGTCGAATCCGTCCTGCAAGTGCTCGCTGAGACGGGCCTGGATGCGCGGGCGCTCAATCTGGAGATCACGGAGCGTATCCTCGTCGAGCACACCGAAACGGCGGCGACCACCCTGGGGCAGCTCTGCGCCGCCGGGGTCCACATCCATCTCGACGACTTCGGGACGGGTTACTCCTCGCTCAACTACCTGCGACGATTCCCGATCGACGCCCTGAAGGTTGACCGGAGCTTCATCGAAGAGGGGATCGAGGGCGCGAACGCGGCGATCGTCGGGGGGGTGGCCGCGATCGCCCATCAGTTGGGGATGCGGGTGATCGCCGAGGGGATCGAAACGGCGGCGCAAGCCGAGCGGCTGCGCGCGTTGGCGTGCGACAGCGGGCAGGGATTTCTCTTCTCACCTCCGGTGAGGGCCCTGGAAGCGACGCGACTGATACGCGGGAAACGGACGGGCACCGGGCGGAGACGGGCCGTCGCGGGGATCGCGGGCAACGACTAACTGCGCGTCGATGCGCGGCATCTTCCCGGCGAGGCCTGGGGACGATGCGGCCTCACAGACGGTGTCGGACGGATGGTCATGTCCCATTCGCATCTCGACCGGCAGTGATCCGCGAGTCTACCTGTGGGGCGATCTGTCAGGTTGAGGTACATCCTACTCGGACAGGTTCCTCGCCACTGTTCAATGCGCCAAGGACGCGACCCTTGGTGGTGCATCCGCTAAGTTCTGTGCGAGAATACGACCGATCCGCCGAAGCGCGTCGATGCCGTTCTCAGGCAGGAGGTCCCAGCCGTGCGTGCCTATGTGCGTGTCCGCCCCCTCACCGACGCGAAGTATCAGCGGCGCGAACGTCAAGCCGCTGCACGAAAGCTGGCTGCCGGTCGCGTCAAGCGTGCCCGAGTCATCCTCCTCTCCGATCAAGGGTATCGGGCCTAGGAGATCGCGGAACGATTGGCCATGCACAAGCGCACCGCCCGCACCTGGGTCAGTCCCTTTACCCGCCTGGGTCTCCCCGGATTGGAGGGAGGCCCACGTACCGGCCGGCCGCCGGTCTACGCCCCGACGGATGTCGGCATGGTCATTCAGACCTCCGTCACGCCGCCAGACGAACGGAACCTGCCCTTCGACGCTTGGACACTCGATCGATTGGTCGCCTATCTGGGCGAGGTCAAGGGCATCGCGACCGCCGCTCCCGCCAATAGTGTTGTAGTCTGCCTCGATGAGATACGGTGAAGGCGTCCTGATCGGGCTCCCCACCCCCGAATGAGGGCGATGCATGGCAACGTTTGAGAAGGCAGCGATGAAGCATGCGATGATCGAGACGAACGGCATCACCATGCATGTCGTCGAGGAAGGCGAGGGAAAGCCGGTCCTGTTCTGCCACGGCTTCCCGGATACATGGCACGGCTGGCGGCCGCAAATGCGGGCGGTGGCCGATGCCGGCTATCGTGCCATCGCGGTCGATATGCGCGGATACGGGCGCAGTTCGGCTCCCCCGGAGGCCGACCAGTATACTCCCCTCCACACGGTCGGCGATCTGATCGGCGTGCTCGACGCGCTCGATCTGCCGACGGCGGTCATCGTGGGTCACGACTTCGGCGCCAGCGTCGCCTGGAATGCGGCGCTGATGCGACCAGACCGCTTCTCGGCGGTCTTCGGGATCAGCGTTCCGTTCAGGCCGCGCGGCGACGTGAGCTTCCTCGCGCAACTGCGGGCGGCGGGCAAAGACGATTTCTACATGTTCTTCCAGATGATGCCCGAGGCCGACGCGGCGTGGGCGGATGCGGCGAAAACGATCCCGGGCGCATTGTACTGGCTGTCCGGGACGCCCGAACCCACCGAACGCTTCGACGTCTTTCGTCCCGGCTTGCGATTTTACCAGGAGGCGCCGGTTGATGTCCCGCAGTGGGCCGATCCGGACGATGTCGCCTACACCGTGTCGGAGCTCCAGCGGACGGGCTTCCATGGCGGCCTCAACTATTATCGGGCGGTCCAGCTTGGCTTCGACCTGTCCGCACCATTCAAGGGCGCGCTGGTTCGGCAGTCCTCGTACTTTGTCAGAGGCCGGGTCGATGGCCTGAACGCGCTGGGTGGCGGCACGGTAGAGGAGTTGCGGCAGGTCTTGCCGGGTCTGCGCGGGTATCTCGAGATCGCGGGCGTGGGCCACTGGCCCCAGCGGGAGGCGCCGCGAGCCGTCAGCGACGCCCTGATCGGCTTCCTGAAGGAACTCGATTGAAACGCGCAGCCGCCCGTACGTCGGCTCGTGATCGACCGCGAGGGCATGGCCGCCGCGTTCCTGGCACGGTTGGCCGAGGCCGACTGTAACGTGGTGACCGTGCTGCGCGCCGATCAGTACGCCGCCGTCACAGGGAACGCTCCTCGTCATCAGCATCGCCGGCATTCCGCAATCGACTATTTGTCGCCGCGTGCCTATGAAAGGAGATGGACAGTCGCAGGGTTGGTCGCGTAGTCTGTCACTGTCCACTCAACCGGCTCTTCCGGGGAGTTGGTGAAGTAGTGCGAGATGATGTGTTGGCATGAGATGGCAAACGTCACCTGTAGTATGCCATTATCAACTTCGCGGAAGAGTCTTACCGGGTCTCCCGCAATCGCGGTGAGGAGGGCGACAGCTCACGTGCAAGCGTCACGGCGCAGCTTAGTCCTGAGTCAGCCCTCTTCCCTGACACCCTAACACACAGCCCTAGTCCACATGACCGGGCCTTCTGCGCGGACGCAGCGCGGCCGAACGTGGCGGTGCCGTACGCATGTGATCGCGGATGCGGCCCAAGATGCGCGTGAGCGCCGCGAGGTCGCGGCGGCTGAGGGGGGGAAGCAGCAGCTGTCGCACGACTTCGATGTGGCCGGGCAAGACGCGCTGCAGGAGTGTCCGCCCCGTGGTCGTGATGGTCACCGTGGTGCTGCGTTCGTCGTCGACGGAGGGGGTCCGGGTGAGGAGCCCTACCTTCTCCAGTTGCCCGACTTGATACGTCAGGCCGCTGCGGCTGAGGACGATGTGATCGGCGAGATCGGTCATACGTTGGTGGCCGTCGGGAGCGCGTCGGAGCTGCGTGAGGATTTCAAACTGGACGTAGCTCAGGCCGCCATCGGTACGCAGTTGCTGCTCGACGGCGTAGTGGAGCAGGCTGCTGACCTCCATCAGGACGAAGTAGGCGGCAAGCTGTTCGGCGTCGAGGGGTGCAGTATTCTCCACGCGCGCAAGCGTACCACGGTCCGGGAACTCTCGCAAAATGGTTCTCACGTAGGATGACCATCTCATGTCACTTGTTTCGAATTCAAAACGTGATACACTCATGGCGTGCTTCAATTTCGAAGCATAGGCGGTGGTTGTCGGGTCGCCACACTCATCGCCAGGTCACGTTCGACCCTATCGGAAGGATCCCTCATGAAAGCAGTGCGGTATCACGAGTACGGCGATTCTGATGTTATGCGCTACGAAGACGCCGAACGATCCCGCCCCATGGCCGGTCAGGCGCTCATCAAGGTCGCGGCGACAACGTTCAACGCGGTTGATGTCGCGATCCGCGCCGGCAATCTGCAGCAGGTATTCCCCGTCCGCTTCCCGCACACCCCCGGGATTGATGTCGCTGGGACGGTCGCCGCACTTGGCGAGGGCGTCGCGGGGCTCGGCATCGGCGACGCGGTGATCGGCTTCTTGCCGATGAACGAAAACGGGGCCGCAGCCGAGTTCGTCGTCGCGCCCGCGAACATATTGACCGCCGCGCCGCGCGCCGTCCCCCTCGCCACTGCCGCCGCCCTGCCCGCAGTGGCGCTCACCGCTTGGCAGGCCCTGTTCGAACATGCCAATCTGCAGGCCGGGCAACGGGTCCTGATCAATGGCGCCGGTGGAGGCGTCGGGGGCTTCGCGGTCCAGTTCGCCAAGCAGGCCGGGGCGTTCGTGATCGCCACCGCCAGCCCGCGCAGCGCGGACGCGGTTCGCTCCCACGGCGCCGATCAGATCATCGACTACACGACGACCACGCTGACCGACGCGATCGAGGAACCAGTCGCGGTCGTGCTCAACCTCGTCCGGGCGCCCGAGCAGGAGATGGCGGGCCTGGTCGGCCTGGTGGCTCCCGGCGGCGTGCTCGTCACGACGACCTCCCCCGCGCAGGACGACCCCGCGCGCAAGGTGCGGGCGATCAGCATGAATGTGCGCAGCGACGCCGATCAACTCGCGACCATCGTGACCAAGGTTGACGCCGGCGAACTACAGATTGACATCAGCGACACCTATCCGCTGTCCGACATTGCCCAGGTGCATGAGAAAGGCGCTGCCGGCAAGCTCCGTGGCAAGGTTCTGCTGGTTCCCACCCCCTGATGCCCTGTCGACGTGCCGCTCGCCGCGTGGCGCGATGTCTAGCCCAGTGCACAGATCGGAGATTTCGGATGCCCTTTGTTCTCGATCCCCACGTTCAAGCGGCACTCGCGCCGATGATGGCGGCGATGGGCGACGCGGCGCCCCCGCCGGTCGGCGACGTGACGACCCGTCACCGGATCACCGAGGCGATCATGGCGCAGACGGGTGCGGCCCAGCCCATGCCCGCGGACGTGGCGGTCACCGACTACAACGCGGAGCCTGCCGACGGCACCCGCATCCCGCTGCGCTGGTACGCCAAGGACGGCGGCGCCCTAGGGTCGGCCGCGCTCTACCTGCATGGCGGCGGCATGATCATGGACAGCGCGGCCCTCTACGACGGGCCGGTCGCGCGCTACGTCTCGCACAGCGGCGTGCCGATGCTGTCGGTGGACTACCGTCGCGCCCCCGAGCACCCGCACCCGACCCCGGTCGAGGACTGCTACGCGGGGCTGCACTGGCTCAGTGCGCACGCGGCACAGGTGGGTGTCGACCCGACCCGGATCGCGGTCATGGGCGCCAGCGCCGGGGGCGGCTTGGCGGCGGCGCTCGCGCTGCTGGCCCGCGATCGGGGCGGCCCCGCCCTCACCCGACAGATCTTGATCTATCCGATGCTCGACGACCGCAACACCATCCCCGACCCCGCGATCGCGCCGTTCGCGCTCTGGTCCTATGATGACAACAGCACCGGGTGGGGCGCACTGCTCGGCGACGCGATCGGTGGGCCCGATGTCCCGGCGTACGCCGCCCCGGCCCGCGCGACCGACCTCACCGGGCTTCCCGCCGCCTACATCGAGGTCGGGCAGGTCGACATCTTCCGCGACGAAGACCTCGCCTACGCCCAACGCCTCTGCCGCGCCGGGGTCGAGGTCGAGTTCCATCTTCGTCCCGGCGTGCCGCACGCGTTCGAGACGTTCGCCTACGACACCGGTGTCGCGCGGCGCGCCAGCGCCGATCGCATCCGCATACTGAGATCCCTGTAGCGGCATTCATACGGACGCGGCGAGCTGAGCCGCCGATTCATCGAAGGAGGGCGACACCCGTGGACAGAGAACGGATCCTGACAAACAACCAAGCGAACATCGCGGAGTTCCGCGCGAGCGGCGGCCGGATCGCCGCGTTCGGCGACGCGCCGCTCCTGCTGCTCACCACGACCGGCGCACAATCCGGCCAGCCCCGGACGAGCCCGATGATGTACCTGGCGGACGAAGACGATCCGAATCGGGTCTACGTGTTCGCGTCGTACGCCGGTGCCGATGTGAATCCGGCGTGGTTCCACAACCTGGTCGCCCACCCCGATGCGGTTCGCGTCGAGATCGGCCGCGAGGCGCTGACCACGAGCGCCGAAGTGCTGGCCGAATCGCAACGCGCCGAGGTGTTCGACGAGCAGGCCAGGCGCTATCCGGGGTTCGCCGACTATCAAACCAGGACGAAGCGACGCATCCCCGTCGTCGCACTCATCCTGCATCGCTGACAGAGGAGGAGCATCATGAGCGATCTACCGACCGCCGCCGCCCAGCCGACTCCCATCCCGGCCGACGACCTACATCGCCACCTCACGGTCGTCCACGCCGACGACGGGAGCCTCCCCCATCTCTCGGTGGCGGGCGACACGTACACCATCCTGCTGACGAGCGAGGATACCGCCGGCCGCTATTGCCTCATCGACATGCACATCCCGCCCGGCGGTGGACCGCCTCCCCACCGCCACGACTTCGAGGAGTCATTCACCATCCTCGACGGCGAGATCGAGGTCACCTTTCGGGGGGCGACCTCGGTGGCTAGCGCCGGGCAGATTATCAACGTGCCCGCAAACGCGCCGCACAGCTTCCGCAACGCGTCCGCGCAACCCGCCCGGCTGCTCTGCATCTGCGCGCCGTCCGGGCAGGAGGGATTCTTCAAGGAGGTCGGCGTGCCCGTCGCGAGCCGGACGGCGGCGCCCCCGCAGCCCGACGCGGCCGCCCAGGCGGCATTCAGAGCGAAAGCCGAAGCGCTCGCCCCCAGATTCCGGACGGAACTGCTCGGGCCGTAACACCGGGGCCGACGCGGTCGCGGGTCGGCCGCATCGGCGGGACGCCCGTGGAGTTGAGACAACGAGGAGGAAATGCTCATGGCAGCAAAGAGACTTCCCGGCGGGACGTTCACCATGGCCGAGGATCTGACGGTCACGCGCATGGGGCATGGCGCGATGCACACCGCCCCGGTGAACCATGCCCTCCCGCCAACGAGAATGCCGACAATGCCACGCGCACCCTCCCCTGAGCACCAACCTCACAGGATCACAACATCACGATACTGCGGCACTGTGATACTGCCATACCGCCGACCCTTTCCCTGGACTTAGCCGTATGAGTCAGGGTCTTCCGCAATGACGGTGAAGTGTTTTGACCGGTCCGGCTTGCCGGTACAAGGGCAACCGGGCAGTGAATCTCTGACGCGTAACGAACACCGATTATCCCCGGAAATTCCCTTGCCATACCAAGGCAACTCCGCGTTCTTCGTTCACCGTCATTGCGGAAGGCTCGCTTGCGGGTCCAGGTCCACGATCAGGACGCGCCGGCCGCGCTCGGCGAGCGCCGTCCCAATGGCCAGGGTGGAGGTTGTCTTCCCCACCCCGCCCTTGTGATTAGCGACGGCTATAACTCGGCTCACTTGTTTACCTCCTTGTCAATCGCGGCGGCGCGGCGACAACATCGCCGTGCCGAGCACCGCTTGGGAAGCCGCCTTCATCGCCGACGAGCAGGTCTTGCTCAAAGGATGGCCCGACAAGTCGAAGACCCGGTGGGTGCTCAACTTTAACGAGCACGCCGCCTACACCCGTCTGTGCACCCTTGTCCTCGACGATGTCGTCGAATACGTCGTTGTCGACACTAGTGCTCAATCAGGAAGCCTCTTCGATCATGGATAGGTGTGGCTCATGAACACAGCCGAAACTCGCACAGACCCGTTCCGCTACCTCCTCCGCCGTCAGCAGCCGCGCCGGTTCGACGATTCG
>JAABUW010006565.1_pt1 | contig 14458 bp, 12 predicted proteins | sample 5560081 | NCBI WGS metagenome assembly JAABUW01 (sample SAMN10711882, study PRJNA513363) | rock metagenome | isolation source: Antarctica rocks | place: Antarctica: Victoria Land, Knobhead sud
CCTCATCCGCCGCACCGGCACCAGCGAAATCGCCGCCTTCCGGCAACACTTACGTTCTCGCCCCACCAAAGCCCTCCGCTTCCTTGTCCCCAGAACCCGCTCGGCCTGACTTTTCACAGACCCTGGGATCTTCGTCGGGCCGCTGGACTTTGGGCCGCACCCTGGTATACCCACCAACTCTCCACGCGCGGCTGGCATCACGATGGCAATCAATCGGCGCTGGGGGGGAGCTTCAACACGCTCGTCGGCGTTACCCGCGACAGGCGCGAATCCTTCGATGTGGGCGTGTGGTACCGCGACTTCCAAGCCAATTACGGACCACCGCCGCCGGGTTGGACGCGCATCAACCTCTACTACGGCATCCAACCGTACAAGGCATAGGCCAAAACCTCGATATTCAACTCCTGAGTTTGGCGCCCTCGGGGTCATACAGGGGCTCGCGCGCGACCGTCGCCGCGTAGCGCCGGCCGAAGTACTCTGCCTCGACGCGCGTCCCGTCCTCGGCGCACGCGATCGGCAGGTAGCCATAGGCGATGCTCTTGCCCACCGTGTAACCGTAGGCCGCGCTGGTCACGTAGCCAAGTGTGCGCTCGCCGTCGAGGATCGGTTCTTTGCCCAACGCGACGGCACAGGGGTCGTCGAAGGTCAGGGCGCATAGTTTGCGCGTGAGCCCTTGTTCCTTGACGCGCAGCAGCGCCTCGCGCCCCAGGAAGTCGCCCTTCTTGAATCTGACCGCGAAGCCCAGCCCCGCCTCAAGCGGATTGTCGTCGGGGTGGATATCGACGCCCCACAGCCGATAGCCCTTCTCCAGGCGCAGCGACTCGAAGGCGCCGCCGCCGGCCGCCGTCACGCCGCACGGTTGGCCGGCCTCCCACAGCGTGTCCCACAGGGCCAACCCGTACTCGGTGGGAGCGTAGATTTCCCAGCCAAGCTCGCCGGCGTACGACACGCGCACCAACAGCGCGGGCACGGACCCGATATGCAGTCGACGAGCGGTGAAGTATGGGAACGCCACGTTGGACGCATCCTGGTCCGTGATCCGCTCCACCACGTCGCGCGCGCGTGGTCCCCACAACCCCACACAGCAATAGGCCGAGGTTAGATCCGTTATGTGCACAGAGCCGCCGGTCGGCGCGTTGTGGCGCAGCCACGCCAGGTCGTGCATCCCGACGGAGCCGCCCGTCACCACCCAGAAGCGTGTGTCGGAGAGCCGCGTCACCGTCAGGTCGCACTCGATGCCCCCGCACCCGTTCAGCATCGCCGTGTAGGTTACTTTGCCGACAGGCTGATCCATGTTGTTGCTGGCGATGCGCTGCAGGTAGGCCAGCGCGCCGGGTCCGGCCACTTCCAGCTTGGTGAAGGGCGTGAGGTCGAACATGGCCACACGCTCGCGCGTCGCCTGATGTTCGACGCCGCCGATGGGCGACCAATGACGCGCCGCCCAGCCCGTCCGCGGCGGCCAGTCCTGCCCAGTCAGCCCCGCCTCGTTCGCGGCGAACCACTGCGGACGCTCCCACCCGGCGCTCTCCACGAAGGATGCGCCCAACTCCTCCAGGCGCCGGTGGAACGGACTCAGGCGCAGATTGCGCGGACGATCCATCTGCTGCAACGGGTGGATGATGTCATATACCTCGCGGTACTGCTGCGCCGCGCGCGTCCGCACGTAGGGGCGGCTCACGGCGTGCGCGTGGAAGCGGTTGAGGTCGGCCTCGTGCAGGTCGATGCTCGGCGTACCGTCGATCATCCACTCGGCCATGACCTTGCCGACCCCACCGCCGTGCGTGACCCACACCGCCTCGGCGGCCCAGAAGCCGCGCACATCGAGCGACTCACCCAAGAGCGAGTGGCCGTCCGCCGTAAAAGAGAACATGCCGTTGATCCGGTAGGTCAACGCGGCCCCGCGTAGCGCCGGCATCAGGTCGGCGGCGTCCGCCCGCGCCGGGGCGAAATCGGCCTCTGTGAAGGGTAAGATGGACGGCGTGGCCGTCTCCTCGTGGCGCGGGATGCGGTCCACGTCGACCAACAGCGGCTCGTGCCGGTACGACCCGATGCCGTAGCGCTCGCCGTGCTGCCGGAAGTACATCGAGCGGTCCTGATGCCGCACCAGGGGATGGGTGATTTCGCCCGTCTGGCCGGCCAACGCGGGCAGCGGCGCGGTCTGGACGTATTGATGCTGCATCGGGCTGAGCGGGATGGGCACGCCGGCCATGCGGCCGATGGCCGGACCCCAGATGCCCGCGCACACGAGCACGTTCTCGGCATCGATGCGCCCTCGCGCTGTTAGTACGGCGCGCACGCGCCCGTTGGCGACCTCAATCCCCGTTACGCGCGTGCCAGCATAGAACGCGGCGCCGCGCGCTATGGCCGCCTCGCCCAAGTATTGTGATACGCGGACCGCCTTGGCGACGCCGTCGCTCGGCACATGCAGCGCGCCGTACAAACGCGCGACATCGAGCAGAGGCGCCTTGCACACCGCCTCCTCCGGGCTGATCAACCGCGCCTCGATGCCCCACGATCGGGCGTAGCCCGCCTTGCGCTTGAGTTCCTCCCAGCGCTCGGGTGTCGTGGCGACCTCGACGCTGCCGGACTCATAGAAGCCGGGCTCACCGTCGACGCCTGCTTGCTTATACAGCTGCTGGCTATAGGTGGCGAGCGCCGTCACCATCTTGGAGGCGTTGAGCTGGAACATTAGGCCGGGCGCGTGCGAGGTCGAGCCCCCCGTGGCGAAAAGCGGCCCCTGCTCCAACACGACGATGTCGGTCAGCCCCCGCTGCGTCAGGTGGTAGGCGGCGCTGCAACCAACGATCCCCGCGCCGATGATCACGACCTGGGCATGTTCGCGCATAAAGGTCCTCCTATGTGATGAAGCCTGCGACTAAAGTCGCATGGCAAACCACGGACACTGAAGTGTCTTCCGAAACGATGCCGTACGCCCGTTGTATGTCGCCGATGTCGACCATATTTGCCGCCCTGCGACTTCAGTCGCCGTGGTTTGCCATGCGATTTCAATCGCAGGCCAAATGCCCCAGCTTACGCAGCACGTACTCGTTGAATATATGGATATGCGCCTCTAGCGGCGCGTAGATGCCGCCGCCGGCGTAGACGCGCGAGTTCATACCGGCCTGAGTCATCTCGCACGCCTCCCAGTCCTGGCGGTTGACGAGGTCCCAGGTATCGACGGCGTCGGCCGGGCTGAAGTCGGGCTCCCCAATCTCGCGCGGGTCGAACAGCCAGTCGCACACGACCCGCGTGAGGTCGGGCGCTAGTGGCCGCAGGATGTGCGTCAGCACGTAGTCAGGGTGGAAGCTCAGAAAGAGGTTGGGGTTGGTGGTCATGCCGTAGTAGCGATGTAAATCGTCCGGCGTCAGCCCCGGCAACGACGGCCGGCTGCGCTGCCCCGTCGGGGTCAGCGACTCTACGCCCGCGCCAAGCTCGGCGCCGGCGCCACCGTAGGTCGACACGACACCGGCCTTGAAGCTGGGCACCAGCGCGCTCAACTCAGGGTGCATCACGGGACAATGGCCGCACTCGCTGAAGTTCTCGTGTATCAGCTTCCAGTTGGCTTTGACGTCGTAGGTGATGGTGGCGCCGATGGCGAGATCGCCCATGCGGTAGCGTGCGTAGCGCGTGTAGATGTCGCCCAGTTGGTCGGCCAGGGTCTCACCATTGGCGCCGCCGGGCTCCACGTTGAGGAAAATCAAGCCTTCCCATACCTCCAGCGCCACCGGCGCCAGGCCAAAGTCGCCCTTGTCGAAGTCGGGGTCCTCTTTCATGTTGGGCGCGCCGATCAGGCGCCCATCCAACCCATAGGTCCAGGCATGATAATGGCACTGCATGGAGTTCTTGAGCTGGCCGCTCTCCTGTAGGCAGACGCGCGAGCCGCGGTGGCGGCACACGTTGAAGAAGGCGCGCACGTCGCCCGCGCGGTCGCGCAGCACGATGATGTTCTCGCGGCCAACCGTGGCCAGGAAGAACGCGCCCGGCTCCGCGATAGCGTCGGCGCGGCCCACGCAGTACCAGGAGCGCGAGAAGAGTTTTTCCTGCTCCTCGACGAAGATGGCCTGATCATAGTAGTAGCGTCCGGGGAGCGTGCGGACGTGGGTGGCCTCGGGCCGCGCGATTGTCACCATGCTATAGGTACCTCCAACTACACTGAACCGGGGCAATTCGCTCCCCCTCTCCCACGGTTAGGGAAAGGCGCGCTGGACCGTCGGCCGCAGCCGAGGGGCCAGTTAGCCATGGGGTGGGGGGTGAGGGATACCCTTATGACGCTGCCGGCACGCGATAGCCCAACCCACGCGAGGCGTCCAGGGCTACCTCTTTGACAAGAGCGATACAAACGTCCAGGTGGCGTTCCGTGAAGCGGAAGCTGGGGCCGGCCGCGCTGATCGCCGCCGTCACCGCCCCCGTGTGATCCCACACCGGCGCGGCCACCGACGTCAGCCCCTCGGCCAACTCTTCCACACTGAGGGCGTAACCGGCGACACGCACGCGATCCAACTCACGGAGTAAATGGCCCCGATCGGTCGTCGTGCGCGGCGTGATGAGCGGCAAACCGGCGTCGAGGATCGCTTCGCGCCGCTCGTCGGACAATCCTGTGAGCAAGACTTTACCCGAGGAACTGCCATGCAGAGGGTGGCGCATGCCTACCCACCCGCTGAACTTGATGAGCTGCGCGCTGGGCGCCTCGTCGATGGTCAGCAACTGACCCTGGTCGAGCACCGAGAGGTTGGCGGTCTCACCGCTCTCCGCCGCTAAACGGAGCACATGAGGGCGGCCCACTTGATACAGCGCGTCCCCGGCTAGGGCGGCGCCGGCGAGAGCGACAAGCTGCAAGCCCGGCGCGTAGCGGCCGGACACAGGGTCCTGCCGCACCAAGCCGCCGTCCTCTAGCGCGGCCAGGAGGCGGGACACGCTGCTTTTGGACCAGCCGGTCAGCGCGCTCAACTCAGTTACACCCAGGCTGGTCCGCCCGCTCACGGTGAAACAGTTCAGCACCTGCACGGCCTTACGCACAGCCTGCGTCGCGCTGTTGCGCATCCCCGCGCCGCCGACCTTCACGTCCATCCTGCTCGTCACCATTAACTTTATTCGTCCCCCTCACGCCGGGGCAACGATAAAATGCGCAACGCCACCGCGCATAATGACACGATACCGCACACATGGAGGGCTTGTCAACCGGATAGGCGCCAGATGCGCCGGGAGTTGCATTCCGCGTGACGGTGGGGTAGAGTACGATTGAAACGTTGGCCCGACGAAGGGGACAAGCGGGGAAAGCGCGGTGATTGTGGACACACGCGGCACGGCGGCGGGCCACAGGGAGTGGGTCCGCACGCGGACGAGGCGGACGCGGACGAGAAGGCACACCGACGGCAGGGGCGCATGACCTCGATGCGATACGACTTCGTGATCGTCGGCGGGGGATCGGCGGGCAGCGTGCTCGCGAACCGGCTCAGCGCCGACCCCTCGAACCGGGTGCTGGTCCTCGAGGCCGGCCGGCCCGACTACATGTGGGACGTGTTCATCCACATGCCGGCGGCGCTGGCCTTCCCGATCGGATCGAGCCTCTACGACTGGCGGTATGAGTCCGAGCCCGAGCCGTTCATGAACGGGCGGCGGATCTATCATGCGCGCGGGAAGGTGCTCGGCGGATCGAGCAGCATCAATGGGATGATCTTCCAGCGCGGCAACCCATTGGACTACGAGCGGTGGGCGTCCGCCCCTGGGATGGAGACGTGGGACTACGTCCACTGCCTTCCGTACTTCAAACGCATGGAAAACCGCCTGGCGGACCGGAGTGAGTTCCGCGGCGACGCCGGCCCGCTCATCCTCGAACGCGGACCGGCCGCGAGCCCGCTGTTCAAGGCGTTCTTCGCGGCGGTGCGGCAGGCCGGGTACCCGCTCACGGACGACGTCAACGGCTACCGGCAGGAGGGCTTCGCCCCCTTCGATCGCACCATCCACCGCGGCCGTCGCCTGAGCGCCGCCCGCGCCTACCTGCATCCCGTCATGGGGCGGCCGAACCTGACGGTGGAGACGCGGGCGCTGGTCACGCGGATCCTATTCGAGGGGACGCGCGCTGTCGGCGTGGAGTACACGCGCGGCATAGGGGGATCGCGCCGGGTGCGCGCGGGCGCCGTCGTCCTGTGCGGCGGCGCCATCAACTCCCCCCAACTCCTCCAGGTCTCGGGGGTCGGCAACGCCGACGCGCTGAAGGCCCTGGGCATCGACGTGGCGCATCACCTGCCCGGCGTCGGGGAGAACCTGCAGGACCATCTGGAGGTCTACATCCAGTATTCCTCTCGCCAGCCGGTCTCGGTACAGCCGGCGCTCCAGATGTGGCGGCGGCCGTTCATCGGCGCCCAGTGGCTGTTCTTCCGGCGGGGATGGGGGGCGACGAATCATTTCGAGGCCGGCGGCTTCGTCCGGAGCAATGCCGACGTCGACTATCCCAACCTGATGTTCCACTTTTTGCCGCTCGCTATCCGCTACGACGGATCGGCCCCGGCGGGGGGCCACGGCTACCAGGTGCACGTCGGGCCCATGTACTCCGACGCGCGCGGATCGGTGCGGGTCACGTCCGCCGATCCGCGGGTCTATCCGGCTCTCCGGTTCAATTATCTGTCGACGGGGCAGGACCGCGGGGAGTGGGTCGAAGCCGTTCACACCGCCCGCCGCATCCTCAACCAACCCGCCTTCGACCCGTACAACGGCGGCGAGATGTCGCCCGGCCCCGACGTCGACACCGACCGGCAGATCCTCGACTGGGTCGCGCGCGACGGCGAGACAGCCCTGCACCCCTCGTGCACCTGTAAGATGGGCCTCGACGCGATGGCGGTGGTGGACCCGACGAGCATGGAGGTCCACGGCCTGCAAGGGCTGCGCGTGGTGGACGCGTCGGTGATGCCCTACATCACCAACGGCAACATCTACGCCCCGGTGATGATGGTCGCCGAGAAGGCCGCGGACCTCATCCTGGGCAACACCCCACTACCGCCGGCCCCGGTCGAGTTCTACCGCCATCCGAAAGGCTGAGCGGGCCACGCCCGCCGTTATCCACTATGTCGGGGGGCGCCCATCCGTGGGTAATGCCCGCCCTCGGTTACCACGACGTCCATCGGCGCGTCACGCGCCCCGGCGGGAATAACCCCGACCATTTGCGCCTCGAAAGCCCCGGCGACCAGCGGCGGCCGCAGCGGCGGCCGCGCGGTCAGGCCCCCCAGCATCCGATCGTAGAAGCCTCCCCCGTACCCCAGGCGCCGACCCCGCGCGTCGAAAGCGAGGCCGGGGACCAGGATGAACTCAACGACATCCGGCTCCACGCGCGCACAGCGATCCGGCTTGGGCTCGAGGATCCCCCAAACCCTCGGTTCCAGGTCGCGCGCCGGTTCTCTCACCTCGTACAGCTCCAGCGCTCTCTTGGCGCGGTTGACCCTGGGCAGGATCAGCGTTTTACCCGCGTCCAAGGCGTGGCGGATGAAAGCGCCGGTCTGGAGCTCGCTGCCGAAAGTGACGTAGGCCATGACGACGCGGGACTGACGGTACGCGTCGAGGTCGATAATATCCCGGACTATCGCTCGGCTCAAGGCGGCGCGCGCGCGGGCGTCCATGGCGTCACGCCGGCCGAGGATCGTCGCACGCAACGCGGACTTGGCCTCGGCAAGCCCTATCTGGTCCGCATCGGCGTGCATCAGTCCAGCCCGATGATGCGCCCGTCGGGCCCCACGCCGATGCGCTCGGCCGCGGAAACCTTGCCGAGGCCGGGCATGGTCATGATGTCCCCGGTAAGCGCGACGACGAAGCCGGCGCCGGCGGCGCCCTTGACTCCGAAGACCGGCCCCATGGCCGCCTCGCCGATCGCGCACAAGGCCTGGCCCAAGCCCACCGTGGTGGTGGGCTTGCCCTCGCCGGCCACCGTCGGCGTCATCGCCGTGATAAGGACCAGCTTGCCGTCGGGCGTCGCGCGCAGGCGGTCGAACGCGGCGGGCAGCACCTTGGCCTTGTAGCGGCCGTACAGCTCCAGCTCGTCCTCAAGCAGCCCCGCCCGGCCGGCGATCTCCGTGATCGGCCGCGGCCGCGCCGCCTGCGCGATCTCAATATCGCTCTTCATACTACTCACCACATCCATATCCATTTGACTTTTCAGCCCTCGGTGGTGTATTGTGATCCCACAATGTGCAACAGGGTTGCGCATGAGCTACGCTATCAGACGGGCGATGATGCTGTCAAGAAGGCGCCGTTGTCAGACGGGGGACAGTAACGATGGACGAGCACAAGGCCATCATCCGTGTTTTCACCGCGTGGAAGCCGCACTGGATGTTCACCGCCTACCCCGTGCGCTACCTGACGGACTCCAAGGGCCTCATAGGCGGCACGGAGCAGCTCTCGGGCATCGTGAGCAAGGGCTTCGCCAAGGCCCAGCCGCAAGCGTACAAGCTGATCAGCCACGTTAGCCTCACCCAGAGTCAACTCGGCTCGCTTGAGCTCGACATCAAGAACGCGAGCGACCCCGCGACGGGCGCGAACGTTTGGGTGAAAGTCAACCAGAGCGTCGTCAACTAATTGCTCCGAGGATTCCCCCCGGCTTTAAACGTGGGGAGGAATCGGAGCCTTGTGCGATTTGTGGGGCCACAACTCACAGGTAGCGCCTGTTCCCCATACACTATGCTGAAGAAGCGCGGTGTCGCGCGACGCGCGCGACGCTTGCCAGCGCGGGGCCTGTGTGCTATCGTGACGCCATTAACGGCGACAAGTGGGCCTGTTTCGACGCGTGATGGAGTGGACGCCTACATCGTGGGGTCCAACGACGAGGAGACATCAGGATGCGGATAGGGGTAGAGCTTACAGCCGAGGCGGAGCGTGTCGCGGCCGAGGAGGACGGCGCTGTCGCCCAGGCTACCGCTCATCGCGGTGCCTGGGCGCGGCTGCGCCGCCAGCGCGTGGCGCTGGGCAGCCTCGTCATCATCGTTTTGTTTATCCTTGCCGCCGCCCTGGCGCCGTGGCTGGCGCCCCACAATCCAAACCTGCAGTACGACGCCGGACTCTCCGCGGTCGGCGCGCCCCTCGGCTCGACCGCGCAATTTCCGCTCGGGACCGACACAGCGGGACGCGATGTGCTGAGCCGCCTGCTCTTCGGCGCGCGCATCTCGCTAACCGTCGGCATCCTCGCCACACTCCTCACAGTCACCCTTGGCGTCGCGCTCGGCGCGATCTCCGGCTACTTCGGCGGCTGGTCCGCGCTAGCGATCACGCGACTGATCGACATTATGCTGGCCTTCCCCGTGGTCCTGCTCGGCCTGGCCTCGGCCGCCATCTTCAGCCCCGGCGTACTCACCACGATCGTGGTCATCGCCGCGACGCAGTGGATGTACATGGCGCGCGTCGTCTACAGCATCGTCGTGGGGCTCAAGGAGTGGCAGTTCGTGGAGGCCGCGCGCGCCGCCGGCGTGGGTGACTGGCGCATCGTGACGCGGCATATCACGCCGCACCTGACCCCGATCGTCATCGCGTACGTCACACTGGGGGTCGGGGTCAGCATCCTGCTGGAGGCGACGTTGAGCTTCCTCAACGCGGGAGTGCCGCAGCCGACGGCCAGTTGGGGCTCAATGATCTCGGGCGGGCTGACCTACTATCGCGCGGACCCCGCGTTGGTGTTGTATCCTGGATTGACGCTGGCGGTGATTGTCCTGGCCTTCACGGTCCTCGGGGATGGCCTCACACAGGCGCTCGAGGCGCGTTAGAGTCAGCTAGAGGGAGAGGACGCGATGCTAGCATACCTGACGCGGCGGCTCGGCTGGCTACTGGTGGTCCTATTGGGCGTCCTGACGATTACCTTTATCCTCACCTCGGCCATCCCCGGCGATGTCGCCATCTTCTACGCGGGGCCGCACGCCTCGCCACAGCTGCTGGCCGAGACGCGCCACAACCTGGGGCTGGATCGCCCCAAGATCGTGCAATACGTGACATATGTCTGGCAGGTCTTGCACGGCAACTTCGGCCAATCGGCCACGCTCGACGAGCCGGTCCTGCAGGCGATCCTGCAGCGTGTGCCGGCGACCGCCCTGTTGGCGGCGGCGGTGATCGTCATCGAGATTATCATGGCCGTGCTCCTAGGGACGCTAGCGGCGCTTAACCGCGACGGGCCGATCGATCGCCTGGTCGCCGCGCTGGCGGCCCTGGGTGTCTCGTTGCCCGGCTTCTGGATCGGGATCATGCTGCTCTTCGTGGTGGCGTTCAAGTTGAGCCTGCTGCCGCTCGGCGGATACGGCGACCCCGTGTGGCTCTACCTGATCCTGCCCGCCGCCACCCAGGGCGTACCGTGGGGGTTCTGGTACGCGCGCATCTTGCGCGCCAGCCTGACCGAGACGCTGCACGAGGATTACTGCCGCACCGCCAAGAGTAAGGGGCTGGGGCAACGGCTGGTCGTGTTGCGCCACGCCCTGCCCAACGCCGTCGTGCCCGTGTTGACGATCGCGGCGATGGACCTCGGGCAGTTGCTGGGCGGGATCGTGGTCGTGGAGGTGGTCTTCTCGTGGCCCGGCATCGGGCAGCTGGCGTACCAGTCGCTGCAAAACCTGGATGTGCCGATGGTCGTGGGGACGGTGCTGTTCACGGCGCTGTGCATTGCTTTGCTCAATATCGTCGCGGACCTGCTGCGGGTATTCATCGACCCGCGCATCCGCCTGTCTTAAGACTCGAGGCGCGGAAAGGGGGTTTAGGAGCGGCGCTATTCTCTGTTTATTTCACTTTATGACCTACTGGTACTTATCGACATTGGGAGGCCTCATGACACGCTCTCGCCGTCTGTTCACCACCACTCTTCTCGCGGCGCTGGTCGCGCTCGTCGGCGTCACACTCGGGACCGGCGCGGCGTCGGCGCGCCGTGCGACGAGCGGCCCCACGCGCGGCGGAACCGTGCGCGTCGCCTATACCACCAACCTGGCTTACCTCGACCCGGCCCAGGCCTACACCGATGACTGGTGGCTCATCAATGGGACAATCTTCAACGGGCTCTACCAGCTTGATCGCAATGGCAAGCCGCAGCTGGAGCTTGCCGCGGCGACGCCGACCATCAGCGCCGACCGCAAGACCTGGACGTTCAAGATCCGCTCCGACGCGCGCTTCAGCAATGGGGCGCCGGTGACGGCCGAGGATTTCAAGTACTCTATCACGCGCTCGCTCGACCCGCATCTCAAGCCAGCCGTGTCCTGGGGCCAGCCCTTCGACGCAGGGGTCTTCCAGGGCGCGCAGGACTTCATCAATGGTAAGGCCAAGAGCGTGTCCGGCATCCAGGTCGTCGACGCCCACACCATTCGGTTCGTGCTCACTCAGCCCGACGCCGTCTTCGCCTACCTCATGGCGCTGACGTTCAACATGGTCATGCCCGAAGCGGTGGTCTCGAAGGAGAGCGAGGACAACGTCAACCGCCACCCCATCGGCGCGGGCCCGTTCATGCTACAGTCGTGGCAGCGCGGCAGCCAGGCCGTGCTAGTGCGCAATCCCCACTATTTCCGCGCAGGCCGGCCATACATCGACAAGATCATCGCCTACGAGAACGTCAACGCCAACCTGATCGCGCTCAAGGTGCAAAAGGGCGAAATAGACGGATTCGGCAACGACCAGGAGGTCGCCGCGTCCGACCTACAGCAGATCAGCGTGGACCCCAAATATAGCAAGTACATCGTCACGGCGTCGCCGGCCTCGGTCACCTGGCTGGATCTGGATGTCCACGTCGCCCCGCTCAATAACCTCAAGGTGCGCCAGGCCATCGCCATGGCGATCGACCGCCCGCGCCTGGTCAAACTGCTGGGAGGCAACGCGATTCCGGCCACGCAGATGTTCATCCCGCTCGATTCGCAGCACGACCCCGCGCTCGACCAGCATCCCGTCTACGGCTACGATCCCACCAAAGCGGCGGCGTTGATCAAGGCCAGCGGCTACCACGGTCAGTCTATCCAGATCCTCTACGGCACGGACTCGACCTACTACGCGGGGATGGCACCGGGGATACAACAGCAGCTACAGCAAATCGGTCTCAACGTCACCCTGCGCGGCGTCAGCACGACGTCACTGCTGGCGCTCGGCCAGCCGCTCACGGGCCACCAGGCGTCGTTCGCCCTCTGGAGCATGGACTACCCCGACGGCTATGACATCTACACGGGCGCCATGACCTGTGGGGCCAACGTCAGCGGGGGCGTCATCGCCGCGCACTACTGTGACAGCGGGGCCGACGCGCTGGTCACGAAATCGCAAGGACTCACCCTCGGCTCCGCGCGCGACGCCCTGCTGCGCCAGGCGCAGACGCGCATCCTGCAATCGGCCACACACATCCCGCTCGTCTTCGTCAAGAGCGTCGAGGTAGTGTCCCCGCGCGTGCAGGGCTTCTACTACCAGCCGGCCTTCGGCTGGCAGTTCGAGAACTACTGGGTGTCTTGACGCTAGCGCAAGGACCGCATAATCATGCGGGAGGGAGTCACCGTGCACGAGGCTGTGGTCGCGCCGCTGACCACATGGGAAAACTTCTATACCATCGCCGGATCGGCGGCGGCCTTAACGGGCCTGATGTTCATGGCCATGCAACGCTCCCCGTCACAGGTCGAGGAGAAAGAGTAGAGAACGCTTGATACGCGCGGATGTTGTGGTGGTGGGCGCGGGCGCGGCGGGTCTGGCGGCCGCGCGCCGGCTGACGGAACGAGGCTACACGGTCACGCTCGTCGATGCGCGCGATCGCGTCGGCGGCCGCATCGCCACGACATATCATCCCGATACGCTCGTCGCCCTGGAACTGGGTGCGGAGTTCGTCCATGGCATGCCACCGGAGATCTTTACGCTCCCCGCCTCGGCCCTCACGTTGTACGAGGTCGGGGGTGAGATGTGGACGGCGCGGCAGGGGCGCTGGCGGTCGACCACGCGTCGAGAGAGGAGCGCGGGGCGCGTGCTCGACGAGATCGGCGCGTGGCAGGGCGAGGACCGCTCGCTGACGTCCTTCCTCGCCGAGCGTGGACCACACGGTGGCCAGGAGCAGCGGGCCATCCGGGACTACATCGAAGGATTCGACGCCGCCGATCCCGACCGGGTGAGCGTCCGCTGGATCGCGCGGACGGAGAGCGCTGCGGCGCGCATCAGTGGTCAGCGCCAATTTCGTCCCGCCAGGGGGTACGGACAGGTCGTGTCCTGGCTCCACGACGGCCTGCCCGCCGACCGGGCGCGGGTGTCGCTGAGTACGATTGTCGACGAGATCCGATGGTCCCGCGGGGATGTCCTGGTCAGTGCCCATGCCCCGTCTGGGGAGCCCTGTGAGCCGGTCGCCGCGCGGGCGGCGGTCATCACGCTCCCGCTTGGAGTCTTAACGGCGCCGCCGCACGACACTGGAGTAGTGCGCTTTGTCCCCGATCTGCCGGAGAAATGGGCGATCACGGGCAGCCTCGCCATGGGGCCCGTGGTCAAAGCGCTCCTGCGCTTCCGCGAGGCTTTTTGGGCCCGGACGGCCCCGCCCTATCCATCGGCGCCGCGGCTGTCCTTCCTGTTCACGCCCGATGAGATCGTCCGCACTTGGTGGACCGCGTATCCGCTCGTCGCGCCGCTGCTCACGGCCTGGGTGGCCGGACCGCGCGCCGCGGCGCTCACGCACGAGGCGGACGCCTCTATCGTCGGACACACGCTGGGGGCGCTGGCGGGCAGCCTGCGCGTGCCGTTGACCGACATCGAAGCCCTCCTCGAGAGCGTCCATCTGCACAATTGGAGTACAGACCCCTTCTCTCGTGGTGCCTATAGTTACGTGTGCGCCGGGGGTCTTGACGCCCCGCGCCAGCTCGGAGAACCGGTGGCGGACACGCTGTTCTTCGCCGGGGAGGCCACGAATGCCGAGGGCCACACGGGCACGGTCCACAGGGCGCTGGCCACCGGGTATCGTGCGGCCGACGAGGTCGCGCAGGTCCTGTCCCCTTCTTGACTAACAATCAATGAGGCCCCCGATAGCGCATCCGGGCTATGTCGCCCCGTGCCTCCATCACCTATCATGGCCGCATGACCTACCATCCCGTACATCCTCTCACCATCGCGGAGACGCACGGGCGCCATATCTTCCAAACCTATAGCGTGCGCTTGCCCTGGCTGATCTTCTTCAGCGTCGGCGGTCTTTGCGCCGGTGGATTTGCCCTGCTCATCGCCGGCATGTTGCTGCTCTCCGGCGTGCGCACGCCGCACCCCGATTGGCGCATCGTGCTCTTCTATAATGACCTATTCATGCAGCCCCTCGCCGCCCTCGGCCTCTTGCTGATCTCGCGCTATCTCGTGTTGTACGGACGTCGCGTGACGCTCGACAACACCGGCGTGGTATCTTCTCAAAAAGCCGGGGCAACAGGGGCGGTGTGCCAGGATGCCCCCAGCATGAGGATCGCGGCGCGCGGCGCGATGAGGCTGGCGAGACTCGGCAACTGGCACGCGCCGGAGACACGGT
>JAABUW010006566.1_pt1 | contig 14456 bp, 27 predicted proteins | sample 5560081 | NCBI WGS metagenome assembly JAABUW01 (sample SAMN10711882, study PRJNA513363) | rock metagenome | isolation source: Antarctica rocks | place: Antarctica: Victoria Land, Knobhead sud
CCTTGTAGCGGGCAAAAGCGCACCGAGCATGGCGATCAGAGTCGGCGGTCGGTCCGCGGCTGATGCGCTTTTGCGTCCAGCAGCGGTCCGTAGCAGATGCGGAGTGCTGAGCAAGGGTCAGTTATGGAGCTTCGAAGAGGTCCGCAACAGATGCGGACCTTGTCCTCCAACAGTCCGCATCTGTTGCGCCTCCTTCCACCTGCCTGAGTTCGCCATGTAGGCAGATTCCAGAGCTCAGGCCTGTCTTTCTGTCAAAGTTATGCATCTGAGAGATGTGTGATCAAGGATTATTGCAGCTTGTTGACAGCTGGCTGCACGCTACTGTTGAAAGAATGTTTCGGACGTGCCATCGATTCGCTAGCCGCACTGCTCAAGCCCCCGTGCTTGGCTGCCTCGAGTGTCATCGTCTTGAGGAACTCGGAGCGCATTCTCTGCAGTTTCAAGAAGCATGAAAATCCGGCCTTCTGGTACACGATGCGTAAGGCACTTGAGCTTTCGCACTGACTTGGCACAGCCTCGCCAAGTAGTGTTGTATCGAAAGTTGAAATAGCATAGAACCAGCGATGGCCGCCGCTGAAGGCGGCGGCCGTGAAGAACTCCAGTCATTTGGCGTGACCGCCGTCGACGCCGAGGACCTTGAACAGGATGTCCTGGCTCGGGTGAGCGCCGGATGAGCAGCCATGCCGCTGTGTAGCCATGTCGACGGCTGAACATGCTCTCGATACAACCTGAATCGTGCACGTCAGCTTCTTGTTTCGTGAATGCAACATGGCCGCCCTCCTGCTGCAGGGTTTGCAGCAGGCAGCGGCGCAACCACGCGGCAGCGAGTCGAAGGAGCTGGACGAAGGTGAGATGCATGGATGCCAGATTGTTCCATAATGAGCAACGCAAGGGCACCTGCACGATGACGCCCAAGCGTGCCTTGCACAGGACGGCACCTCTTGACATGCCGTGACGGTCCACAGGCGAGCGGCATGCGTCCGGCTGTTGGCGGGAGCTGCAGGCCGTGGAGCACGAGATGGCAGCGGTGGAGGAAATTCTCGAGCGGCTGAACGAGGCGGGCGAGGCGGAGCCCGCGCAGGACGATGAGGACGCCTGGAGCGACGACGATGATGCGGCAGCGCCGCCGGCGGCGGTCGAGCAGCCCGGCACGGCCTCAGCCGCCGCACAGCCGGCGCCTGCAGCGGAAGCAGCGGCTCCGGCAGCAGGGCAAGGCGATGCACAGGACCCGAACCAGCTGCAGCGGGTGGTCATGTCCAAGCGGCTGGCGGGCCTGCAGAGCCGGCAGCGCGAGCTGGAGGTGGGACGTGTTTTCTCTATAAATCAAGCTGCGGCGCCCATGGTTGGAGGACGGCATGGCGTGCACACATGCAGGATGTGTATCCAGTTGGGTCTCAGTACGCACCTTTCTGCATGCAGGCCGCGGTGCAGAGCGCAGAGGCAGAGACGGCACAGGCAGAGGCGGCGCCGCTGGCCACCGAGGCGGACGGCCAGCCGGCAGGCGGTGCGGCGGCAGCAGTGGCAGCAGCAAAGAAGGCGCAGCTGGTTGAGGACGATGTCTTCGAGGCGATGAAGCCGCGGCCCAAACCCCGTGGCAGGAACCTCGGTGGTAGCGGCGGCGGTGGCGGCCTGGTGGAAACAGAGCGTGACCGGCTCATTCGCACGGTGCGTGCCAGACCTCAGCAGCGGCAGGCAGCTGACCCCGGCATCTGAGAGAGGCGCATCCAGAGAAGCGCAGGCCTTTCGGTCTAAGCAATGCGACTTCAAAGTCGCATTGTTAGGGCAGTGGCTTCTGCTGCTGAGCTGCCAGACAAACTGCCAGTTGCCAACTTTCAGACACAAGCCGACCGTGTTCCACGGCCGAGCTTTGTCCCTTGTCGACTCTGTGGGTGCTCCATGTTGATTTTTTAACATGCGGCAGGGTGTCATCACTCCGTTTGACCACCTGGACGGCTTTGAGCGCAACATCCAGCAGGCCGCTCGGCCGACAGGCGCACGTGCCGGCCCCTCAGGTACCCTGCCAGACATGGTGGCTGGACCCTGGAGTTGCGCACTCAGAGAGGATGACTCATCAAGCGATGCTGGACGATGCCTCGATGTTGGGGGCGGGAGCATACCTGGCACAATGTCAGCAGCTGCCGCATGGCAACCCTAGCGGCCAACCGCCAATGGCATGCTCCCCCGCAGGCAGGCCATTGGACCCGGCTTATGCCAATGTGGCGCGCCGCACGCGAGAAGCGCACGAGGGCAAGCACCTGTCTAAGCTCATGGACCCGGCAGACCTGCCACAGCGGTGGGTGCCTTGCTTCTGAGGTTGGAGGGTGGCACACAGCCGCTGGCGGGCTTTGCAGGAAATACTATGCTGCCGCAATCCACAACGACGGACGATTGCAGCTGTGCACCGCAGAGGACTGCAAGCTGATTGCGCTGGGGAGACTTGCTGGCTGATGAGCTGGTGCGGCTTGCAGGGAGCGTGGGGCGAAGCGAATGGACGAGGGCTTCTGGCGGGCCGCCGCCTCTGGCAGCGTGCGCGGCAAGAAGAAGCGTCGGCGACAGACCCTGCCGCGCTCCGCGACCCGCAAACGGCTGCGCAAGGCCGGCGCCGCCAGCAGGTGGGTCATTCAGTTGATTCTTGTCCCAATCTGTCTATCAGTCGCAACAGCCAATGCTATGCTGATGCACAGGCGTGAGCTTGGCATGTCTGCTGGTGGTTCAGTGATGAGGCAGGTTCGGCAGGTGCGGACATATTTTGTCTGATGCATCTGTAGGCAGGAGGTTTCAGGGTCAGACGGCAGCGGCAGCGACTCGGACGAGGCAGACTTTGCGGAGGAGGCTGAGGAGGTGCCTTCAGCGGAAGACGTCGCCGACCTGACAGGCAAGCTTCTAGATTTATGTGTAAAGGTTTCCTGCCAGAGGCGCTGCGTCATTCAATTGGCTTGCCGCCATCAGAGGAGGACGTCGCCGACCTGACAGGCAAGAAGATTCTAGGGGATTCTGGAGTTCAACAAAGATATCTACCATAGAGACGCTGCGTCCTGAACTCGGTTTTGCCAGCATCAGAGGAGGGCGTCACCGATCTAACGGGCATGGCTCCTACCAACTCCAGAATTTGTGGAGCAGATGCGGCAAACTGTGGCTCGATGACCGCTACATCCACGCGCATCTGCGTGTGGACCTGGCCGGCCTGACTCAGAACCCCGGCATGCAAAAAGAGATCCAGCATGCAGGGGTGCTGCTGTTCCATTCTGTGAACGTGATCAATCCATTTCAAAGCATCTAATCCAAAGCACCACAATAACCCTTTTCGTATGAAATGTACTCCAGGCGAATTCGACGACGCAGACGAGGAGGCATACGAGAACCGGGTGCAGGCGTATCGGGACTCGCACTCGGCGCTGGCGGTGTCGGACGAGTCCGGGGATGTGGTCTTCGAGGGCGGCTTCCGTGTGCCCGCCGACATCTACACCCGCCTGTTCGACTACCAGAAGACAGGTACAAAACAAAACTTAAGCACTTTCGAATCGTTGGGTCTCTGTGCTCGCGAGCATCTGCGACCGTCTGCCAAACAGGAGGCAAAGTGCCTCGACACCGCGGACCATGCAGGCCTGGAAAGAATGACCTCAAGGCACAGATTGTGCTCACCTTCTGGTGGGGGCTACGACGACTTGACTTGGGGGCCGCCATTTGCCGCAGGCGTGAAGTGGCTGTGGGAGCTGCACACGCAGCGCGCTGGCGGCATCATCGGCGATGAGATGGGGCTGGGCAAGACGGTTCAGCTGGCCGCCTTCCTGGCGGGACTGCACCGCGGCGGCCGCTTCCGCCCCTCCCTCATCGTCTGCCCCGCCACCGTGCTGCGCCAGGTGCCTCTCAATCCCAGCGCAAGCGTCTTTGATAGGCGTTGCCTGTCGTTGGCCAGCCTCGCGCTTCTGTGCCGCCTGACTTTTGAGGCCATCACCCAGACGCCGCAGAAACACTTAAATGCAGAGGAGAACGGCCTCTATGCTGATTCAACAAAGTCGTGTGGCTTGCGTTGCAGTGGCTTCGGGAGCTGCGGGCATGGTACCCGCCCTTCCGCGTTGTGATCCTGCACGACTCGGCGCGCTCCGCCTTTGGCGCCCGTCCTTCGCGCAGGTACGGCTGCCCCTCTCACACCTTGCCTGCAGCGCAGCTGCAACTCTCCTGTGCGCTGCATCATTGTGCAGCTATGGCGGCATCATGTGGCTAAGGCGGCACTTTTCTCATCATTTGCAGCCTGGAATTTACCAACCTGTCGAGTGGCGCGCTGAAAGGCACAGCGAATCTTGTTTCTGCAGGGACCTGGTGCGCAGCGTGATCAACAGCGAGACGGGCATCCTGCTGACCACCTACGAGCACCTGCGCCTGCAGCACGCCGAGCTGCTGGATGTCAGGTGCGGCACTCGTGGCGCGAAGCCCATACCTTCCTTCATTCTGACACCACTTGCACTGGGTAGCTGCCTGCTGCACCTTCTCTGTCCTCAGGCACGTTGCCTCATCGGTGTGAAGCAGCTGGCTTTTGTGTATCCTCCGCAGCCCAAAAATCCCCGTTCACATGCCTGTTCCAACTGCAGGTGGGGCTACGTGGTGCTGGACGAGGGGCACCGCATCCGCAACCCCGATGCTGAGGTCACCCTCATGGCCAAGCAGCTGCAGACTGTGCACAGGTCCGCTTGCACCCCTGACGCCTGTTGACATCTCCAGCACTCCAAGCACAGGACGACCATCCTAGTGCAGTGGCCATTGCACTCCTCTCGCTCCAGACCTCTTGCAATGGTTCTCAGCCACCGTGGCGCTCCAATTGGCGCTCGACTGGTGTCCACTCTGTGCTCCCTTGCGGCCTGCAGGATCATCATGACGGGCACGCCGGTGCAGAACCGGCTGCCCGAGCTGTGGTCCCTGTTCGACTTCGTGTTCCCTGGCAGACTGGGCACGCTGCCGGTATTCCAGACGCAGTTCGCGGTGCCCATCCAGATCGGCGGCTATGCCAACGCTTCCTCCATGCAGGTGTGCCTAGGAATGGGCTGAAGGGTTTAGCGCGCAGCACCTGAGACTTGCGAGGCTCCCACGCCAGGTGCTCGACTGCGCTGCGTGGGGCACCCTTGCCAGGACCAGAGCATGATGGGCGTGGCATCCGGCGTGCTAGGTAGAAGTGACGACGGATCAGCAGTAACAGCCACGCGTCCGCCATGCATGCATTTCTGCGTCAATTCCGCCCCGCACCCCGTAGGTGTCGATGGTTCACTGTCGGCACAAACAAAAGTAAGTTTTTTTCACCCGGCCTGCAGGTGTCGACGGCATACAAGTGCGCGGTGGTGCTGCGGGACCTCATCTCGCCGTACCTGCTGCGGCGGCGCAAGGCGGACGTCGAGGCCGAGCTGCCAGAGAAGACTGAGCAGGTGCAGCATCGGTCTTGGCATCATGTCACACAGGAACCATGCCTGAGTAGATCACTGGGTCATGGATGGTGGGTCTTCAGGTCTGTCAGGAGGAGTGCACTGTTGCCGCCCGGGCATGCCTGCTGAATGTCTGAAGGCGTCTGCCAGGATCTCCTTTAGCCCTTAAATGATGGCGCAAAAAGTGAGCCCATGCTCAATTCCTACAGTTTTCGAGCCTCCTGCAGCCGCAGGTGCAGTCCTGCCGGCTCAGCAGCGAGCAGCGAGAGCTGTACTGTGCCTACCTGGCTAGCAGTTGACTCGAGGACACTCTCCATGGGATATACATTCGTGGCAGGTGCTGTATTGCTGGCTCAGCAGTGAGCAGCGGGGGCTGTACCAGGCTAAGCTTAACAAAGTTGACTGTGATTCTTCCGTTCCTGACATCTGTGAATATATCGCAGGTGCTGTTCTGCCGGCTGAGCGTTGAGCAGCGGGAGCTGTACCGCGCGTACCTGGCTAGCAAGGACGTGGAGGCCATCCTGGCTGGCGACCGCAATGCGCTCGCCGGCATCGACGTGCTGCGCAAGATATGCAACCACCCCGACCTGCTGCAGGTGCAATGCATGTAGCAGTGTTGCATGCTTACGAAACTTTATGCACATTCATCTCATCCACTCATCGCATGCATCTCCGTTCATGCACATGGCATCCGGCAGGGTGGCAGCTGGTGTGCCTTGCCTCTGAGCAGGAACCGCATCCACCATGTCTGCTGCGTACTTTGTTACTGAGGCTAATGCATTTGCTGTATCGCAGCGAACGACGTGGGAGAACGCGGAAGACTATGGCGCACTGGAGCGCTCCGGCAAGCTGCAGGTCGTCACCAAGGTGTGACGACTTCAGCCTATCCCTGCCTGTTACTTGCACGATGCATCTGGGTACTGAGCAAGCGTTGCGACCAGGCAGAAACAGGTCACGGCCTATTACTGTTGCGTGGCACTATTGCTGTATCACTGGTGATAGTGCGGTATCACTGGTGTTATTGCGGTATCACTGTGTAACCGCACGAGGGCGCCTGCTGGTGCTGCAGCTGTTCAGGTGCTGCAATGTTCAGTGTGTTAGGCAAAGCAAACACTTAAAACCCTCTCAGAACCTTCAATGTGCGATGCAGGTGCTGCGGGCGTGGCACACGCAGGGGCACCGGGCGCTGGTGTTTTCGCAGACGCAGCAGATGCTGGACATCGTTGAGAAGGCCGTCGCCGCCGATGGTGCGCCTGCCTGCCTGCCACAGCGCCTGCCTCCCTCCCTCGATGAGCTCTCCCATGGCGGGCGCCGCCGTCGCCCTTGTCAAGTGACCTTGCTCGAGCCTGCGACCGCAGATGCTGCAAGTGCCGACTCAACGTTAACAAAGGTCCAGGACGAGCTGGCGCCATGTTTTCCCGCCTCACATCTGAGGTGGAACCCTAACGACTTGATGTTGGTTGTCGGCAGGGTACGCGTACCACCGCATGGACGGCTCCACGCCGGTGGGCGCGCGCATGCGGCTGATGGACGACTTCAACGAGTCGCCGCGTACCTTCGCCTTCCTGCTCACCACCAAGGTCGGCGGCATCGGCGTCAACCTCACCGGCGCCAACAGGTGCGCCCGCACTCACATCTGTTGTGACAACTTGCATGCGTTGTACATTGGCGCTGTCTAGGGCTATTTGCAGAGACGCACGTGCCATATAGCGCGGCTTCACTGCCAGTTACCCCGGTTTCAGCAACCCTCTTGTACTTCAAACACTGCTGAAACAGGGAGGCGTACAGAATAGCATCTCCGGTGTAATAGAACCAAATGGTAATCTTCTGTGTGTACGGCGCTGATCGAGGACCCGGATTGGAAACCGGCAACACACGTGCAGGCGTGGGAAACACACACTAGACACAGCAAGCTCGGACTGACTCCATGGTGAATCTGCCGTCCATCCCTTCTCCAGGGTGCTGATCGTGGATCCGGACTGGAACCCGGCGACGGACATGCAAGCGCGGGAGCGTGCGTGGCGCATCGGGCAGCGGCGCCCCGTGACCGTGTACCGCCTCATCACCAGCGGCACCATCGAGGAGAAGGTGTACCACCGCCAGATCTACAAGCAGTTCCTCACCAACAAGGTGCGCCTCGATCTGGTTGTGTGTCTCAGCTCGGCTGCTGCTGGTCCTCGTCCTTGTCAAGTGGCGCCACATCACTTCAGGTCGCCCTTTCACCACTCTAGTGCAGCAGAAGTGATGCTCGACCCCACACCCAGTCGAGCCACTCCCGATTGATAGCGCCCGGCTTGCCTCGAATCCCAGCCCTGGACATCTCCTGTGCTGCCTGCCACATCAGGTGCTGCAGGACCCGCGGCAAAAGCGCTTCTTCAAGGCCAAGGACATGTCGGACCTGTTCACGCTCGGCTCCGAGTACGCGTCCACCACAGAGACGTCCACCATCTTCGCGGGCCTCAACGGCGACGTGCTGCCGGACGGTGCGCACGGCGGCGACAGAGGCGGCAACGAGGCGGCGGAGCCAGCAGAAGCGGCGGTCGGCGAGGACGGGGATCGTGCTGAGCCTGCCGCCTCAGGTCAGTCGGGATGGTTGTTTGAGCGCGTTGCTACAGTATGAGCTGAATCGCCCAGTGTATTATTGGACCTGGCCTGTGACTTCCGATTGGATTGATGGGCTTTGCAAATTCATGCACGATCGTTTGTGTAAGGCTGCCATAACGACCCGCATGTGGCAAGCTAAGGTCACAGAACGATGCAGAAGCATGCATCATTTCCACTTGCAGATGGGGACACAGACGCCTGGGGCTCTCCAAACGCAGCGATGGTGAAGCGCCGCGCTGGCGCCACAGCGTCCGCAGCGGCCAGCCCCGCAGTCAGCCCCGCCGGCGGCGGCGGCCGCAGCGTGAACAGCGCAGGCCGCAAGGCTCGGGCGGCGTCGTTTGCCGCCGCCAAGTCGGCCGCCATCCCGCCAGACAGCGACGCGGTGCCGAGCGGCGTGGCCGGCGAGCAGCAGGAAGCTGGAAGTAGCGCAGCTGGCGGCGGTGATGACGCCCACATCCTGCGGGAGCTGTTTGACGGCACCGGCATCATGGGCGCCCTCGACCACAACAAGATTGAGGTGCGGCTGGGGAGGCGTCGCAAAACCTATGTTGCAGTATCAGAGGTGTTAGCCCTGCAGGAGACGGTCTGATCCTCCATAGTGTTGCCGGGCTGTTGTGGCACGCAGACGCCAATGTCATTCGGCAGGCCGCCGTTGACCGTGAGAAAGAGGATCTGCACTAGTCCGTTCTGGAGAGCATCTGGTCTTATCATTCAAATACGCGGTAAGACTGAACTTTTCGTGCAGGGTGCCAATGATCCGGGCGCGCGGGCGGTGGAGGCAGAGGCCTCTCGCATTGCCAAGCGCGCCGCCGAGGCGCTGCAGCAGTCGCGCGCCACCGTGCAGGTCTGCAGTCCTCCCAGTGCGATTGAATCCTGTTGCTCTGTCGTTGCATCACCACAAGCCAGGCTGATGTCTAGTCGTGGCCACCTGCTCGGACGGTGGTTCTAAGGCTAGCTTGATTCCAAGTCTTACACCGTTGTCTGGCTAGTTACCAGATTTTCCCTCGTCATCGCCCCTTCTCATTCTGTCCTGTACCATGTGCTGCCCCCCTTCTTCTTCCGATGCTTCTGCTGCCAGGCTGTGTGCGGCTGTCGGGACTCGCCCTCTGTAAGCTTTGCAAAGCTGAGATCAAATAATTGCGTGGGGTCTACTGCAGCGGTCGGCCATCAACCAGCCGACATGGACTGGGCATTCGGGCGCCGCCGGCGCGCCGCCCGCCGCGGGCCGGCGGCGCTTTGGCACGGCGGTCAACCCCGCGCTGCGCGCCCATCTGGCAGGCAGCTCCGCCGCCGCCGCCGGCTCTGGCGGCAGCCCTGCAAGCAGCGGCGGCGGCGGCGGCGGGGCCTCGGCGGGCGGCGGTGCCAGCAGCGGCGCCATGCACCGCTTTGGCGCAAGCGGCGCCGCCGGCGTCAACCAGTCCGGCGGGCAGGCGCTGCGCTCGGCGGACCTGCTGGCGCAGCTGCGGGCGCGCAACGCCTCCGCCGCGGCAGCCGGCCTGGCGTCCGCTGACGGCGACTCGGAGGACGCGCAGCAGGTGCTGGTGTCACTAGCGATGTCGTCACTCCTTGTCTTCAAGCCTGGGAATGTGTATGCACATCTTTTATGCTGCCTGTCGGCAAAAAGCTAAGGGCAGGTGTTCCACACACAGATGTGCAAGCAATGTAGGAGACTAGCAGTGTCTAGTGCTTACGCGTCAGGTTTGGACGTGCAGATGCGGCAGGCGCAGGCGCTGACGCAGCGCATCTGCGACTATCTGTCGTCCGTCGGCGGCGCCGCCACGACACCAAATATCATCGCGCACTTTGGCGACGGCATCACGCAGTCGCACATGGCGCTCTTCCGGCAGCTGCTCAAGCAGGTGTCGTCGCTGAAGCTCGTCGACGGCGCCCGGCAGTGGGTGCTGAAGGAGGAGTACCGGACGCCCCAGTGACCGCCGCATCCTCAGCTGCGAGCAATCGTGTGCGTGCAGTATGTTGCGCCTGGCCAGTGGGTTGTGCGAGACCAAGCTCTGCGACTGTTGGGTCGTTGCGCGGGGCCTCGCTGTATATATTGAAATTGATCGTTCACATGACTATCTGCAGGCTTGTGCTTTGGCCTGTAATTCTTGGATGCTTGTTTGGTATCACAAGATGAGTTTGCCGCTCGCTTGCTGGTGCTTTAGTCTCCTGTCTCCAGCCAGCGTTCTCCATATTTAGTGTACATCTCAGGCACCATGACTCTTGTGCATCAGCTGGAACGATACGGTGTGCGACTGGCCTAGGAATGAGCATACTTTGAACTCGCAGCATGACCGCCCTGCAGTGAAAACACGGAGCATACAAATCTCCCTTGGTCCTGGAGATGCGATGACGCTTTGCCTCCTGCCTAACGCTCCACCGGCCGTCATCGCGTCAAGATGGCGGCGAGTTCCGCTTGCCGTCCTCCCAGGATCGTGAACGCTAGTAGCACTTGCAGTTTGATCAGCCAAGGAAGTAGTGAGTTCGATTGCATGCTGGTGGGCACAGTAAGCATCCGTGGAAGTGCAGTGGTGATCTCACAGGAGACTTCAGTGTGTTTATGATGCCTCAGGATTGAGCTAAAGTCTCAACTTGGCTGTGTAGACTCACCGCACGGCTGCGATCCCTCGTTCTCTCAGAGGGTCCTGCTTCACGATGGGCAGGTGCGCTTGTGTTCGATTAGCTTCCAGAAAATAGCATGTGTGCTGATTGTGTCATGCCAAACGCTTTAAATGCGCTGCTGCACAGGCCCATGCAAGCCTCAAAGCTCGGTGAGCTCGGTGGGGCGTTTGTCGCCGGCGTGGTGACCACAGTGGCAGCCGCCCTTGCAGCTGAGAAGTATGCGGCAGGAAAGGACTTGAACGCGGGCGACTCAGCGTCAGCAGCATCAGTGGCACAGGCAACCACTGCGCCTTCGTCAGCTGGCGGGGCGGCAATCGGCCGCGGCAGCACAGGTGAAGCTGGCCGATGCGCACCCTTTCTGCCGCCGCAGTCCTGCAGCCTGCCACAGTCAGACACAGCCACAGTACTGCGACTGCGCTTGCGCGAGCGCGTCACAAATGCCGGCAGCGATGCCTTGCGGCGAGCGGCAGCAACATCAGCCGCAGGGACACCTGCTGCAGGAGCTGGCACAGCCAGAGAGCCGGTAGTAATTGCCGCCGTCAGGGGACCAGCTGTCAGGCTGCCAGGAGACGCGGCGACAGCACAGACAGCGCCTGCTGCCCAGGCTGCAGCGGCGGCCTTGCAGCCGGAGCTGCCGCTGGAGCCGTGTGCGCAGGCCTTGGCTGACGCACGGCGCCGGACGACACTGCGGCCACCAGGGTCCATCTGGTTCGGATGGCCTGGCAGCTGGTGGCAGGGCGGCGGCAGCAAGTGCTCTGCAGAGGCGGCGGCAGCGGAGGCAGCAGATGAAGCAGCGGGGGGCAGCGGAAGGCCGCCAATGCTGGCGGCAATGCCGCTGGAGCTGCCTGCATGCGCCATGCTCACAGCGCAGCACACGCCGCCACTGCAACCGGCGGGTGGGGCCCTGCTCGGGTGCGCCAGCCAAGCGGTGCCAGATGCGCCTGCTGCGCCTCCTGCGCCCATGCCACGTAAGGCCCACGGGCCCAAAGCGCGGAAATCATCAAGCAGGCGCTGCTCTGTGTGCTTGACGTTGGCGAAAGTCATGACGCCGCTGCTGCTGTTGTCCACGCTCTGCAGCGGTGCGGCCGCCGCGGTGCAGAAGCCCTGGCGAATTGCGGACGGCATCACCTACTTCCTCAAAACCGCCAACTTCACAGTGGTGGGTTTGAGCTGATCGCTTGTGTGCTCTTGCGTGCTAGCAGGCGTCTGTGAGGATGCTCCTCTCCTGTCGTGGTGCAATTCGATACAGCATGCCTGCGACCTCAGCAGCCTTTCGCTGGCGCTGTCTTCGCTGCTCATGGCATGATCATTTGTTCGTGATGTTGGATGCTGTAGGCGATGCATTGACTCAGTGCTGTCCTGCAAGCGCAGTCCTACACGCAGTATGTCCACTTCACCCTCGGGTTCCCGGGTCTGGCGGTCATAGCAGACGCCGCCGCTGACGATGGCTACCGGCTGTACAACAATGCCAACGCGACGCAGCTGAATTACCCATTCTTCCTGGCCTCGTGAGTTTTAAATCCCCGAATATGCGCAGTGAAGAACCGCTTCCAATGCGCAGTATGCACATTCATATGCTGCACACCTCGACTGCTCTATCTGGAGTGCAGAGACAGCAATGCATCCTGTGTGGCCTGACTGACCATTGGTTCCTTAGTACAGCAACTGCACAGGAGTCGATGCTTCTCTGCCGAAGACTGACTCTGCAGCTGTTCAACGCCGCAGGCTGGAGCGCGCCATTGCGGAGGCGGCATGGATGGACAACTGGATGGGCGTCAGCTCACAGGGCATCGACATCATGTCCTGGAGCCAGGCGGTCGACGGCAGGTAGAGCCTTTCTGCGGATCTGTGCAGTTCGCCTAGTAGCTGTTGACGATCCGTGTGATGACCTTTTCTGACACGCTTGCCACGCCCAGCGCTAGATACATGCAGCTGTGCTATAGCATTGGCAGCCGTGCTTTGATTGTGGAATTGATTTTGGTGGCTCTGCTTGATGCCGCATATGCCATGGCGCAGCGGGGCGCAGGCGAGCTTCGGGGTGGCCTGGATGCCGCCGCTGCCGGGCGACGCGCCATGGCGCGGCGCAGTTGCCACCGTACTGGCGCCGGGACTCTACGCCGCGCTGACAAATGGCAGCTTCACCGGAACGTACCTGCCGGCGCAGCTGCCGTCCATAGACTTTGCCTCCTACGGCGCCACAGTGGTTTCGGCAATTATGCCAGCAAAGTTCTGCGTCAGAAACTGCCCCAACTGCAGCAACAAAGACTTCTGCCAGAGCCAGCCGCCACCGCCAAGCCCCAGCCCGCCGCCGCCGCCGCCGCCCGCGCCGCCGCCGCCATCGCCCCCTCCCCCCAACCCGCCGCCGCCGCTGCCGCCCAGCCCCCCGCCGCCATCGCCGCCACCTCCTTCACCTCCGCCCCCCTCGCCGCCGCCGCCATTGCCGCCGCCCCCATCACCACCGCCTCCCAGTCCTCCCCCGCCCAGCCCACCTCCCCCAAGTGCGCACTGTGCCCACAAGTGTGGTCCCGTCGGGAGTGTCTGTTCCTGGCTTCTCCACATTCAAGAGGATCCTCACTATGTTTCATCACGCATCAGTCGTGCACATGATTGTTATCGGCACAAATTTGACAATGCTTTTGTAAGCTGCTGCATTGGTTTCTGACGAGATATGTAATGCCGCTATCAAGGGCCGCCGCCTCCGAGCCCCCCGCCGCCGCCGTCTCCGCCGCCGCCGCCGCCGCCAAAGGACCCCTATGCGATCGTCGCCGCGAATGGGACCGCCCCAAAGCCCTGGCGCCTGGCAGACTACATCACCTACTTCGTGAAGACAGCCAACTGGACGCTCACATATGCGCAGCACATGGAGTTTGACCTGAGCTTCTCTGGCCTGGTGGTCACAAAAGATGCGACAGCGGACGGCGGCTACCGGTTGTTCAACACCGCTAATGCCACGCAGCTCAACTACGAATTCTTTCTGGCATGGTGAGTATCTCCTGAGGTCTTTTTCAGGCCCAATATTGCATGCTGTCTTCCCTGACTTGACCTTTGTGACGTGGCTGGTGACACAGGGAACACAGCTGACTGCTGGCTGGTTAGTGATCGTTGCCACGCCAAGTATGCTGTTCATAGTCAGAGAGTTAGTTCCTCTTCTCACACACACAGGGTGATGTGCTCTGCAGGCTGGAGCTGACAATCTCAGACGCAGCATGGCTGGACAACTGGTCGAGCATTGCATCCCCTGGCATCGAGGCAATGTCCTGGGTGCAGGCGACAGACGGCAGGTACCGCCTCCATCTGTCCTAGCAACCCCTGTTGCATCTGACCTTGTCTGATCGGTATGGCGCATGCCCGCAAGACCATAGGCAGACTAGGACACTGCGGTTCAAATGCTGGAAATAAATTCTGCGGCATTCAAGCATTGCGCCGACTGTGCATCAATGCTCATGCTATAAGCAGTCCTTGTTTCGTGTTTGACAGCAGTTCTTGGATGTGTCTGTAACTATTTTTGTCTCCGCTCCACAGCGGCGCGCAGGCGCACATCGGTGTAACCTGGACGCCGCCAGCGGCCGGAGACGCGCCGTACCGCGCCTCGCCGGTGACGCAGCTGGCGCCGGCACTGCAGACCATATTAAGTAATGGCTCCTTTGTCAGTGGCTATCTACCATCGGCGCTGCCCGCTGTCAACTTCAGCAGCTATGGCGTGGCCATCGGCAACATCACGGCGCCGTTCCGCATCTGCGTCTTCAACTGCCCCGTGTGCAGTGGGACGGTGTACTGCCAGAGCCCGCCGCCGCCGCCCCCCCCCCCCCCCCCCCCGCCCCC
>JAABUW010006567.1_pt1 | contig 14455 bp, 3 predicted proteins | sample 5560081 | NCBI WGS metagenome assembly JAABUW01 (sample SAMN10711882, study PRJNA513363) | rock metagenome | isolation source: Antarctica rocks | place: Antarctica: Victoria Land, Knobhead sud
TATATATATAATTTTTTTTAATATACAAAGATTAATAATTGTCTTAAAATAAAAATATAAAATATTATTTAATAAATTAAGTTTAATTTAAGAAGAAATTATTGCTATATTATATATATAATATTTAAATAGATTAATTTTGTTGTCAATATACTTAATATAAAGTTATTTTTGCGAGTTTGTTTATTTTTTGTAAATTTAATTTATTAAATTTCGAATAATAAAGTATTAATTATATTAATAAAGATAAAAAAGTAATAGCAATTAAATTGTCTAATTTTAAAGATAAAAAAAGAAGATTTTAATTTTGTTAAAGATTCTTTTGTTTAATATTAACAACAATGTTATCTAAGATAATTAGATTAATTGTTCGATTTTAATAGTTGGAATCGAATTGCATAAATTATAAAAAGACTAACTATATTAGATTAAAACTTGATCTAATTAGATATAACTTTCGAATCGAGTTATAGATTTTGGAGAAAAATCGATTCGAACAATTAATCTAAAGACAATAGACAAATAATTAATATAAATTTTATATTTATTAAGATAAGATTTTATTTTAGATATATTAATTGTTGTCTTTTCTTTATTGTATTATTTGTATTAAATAAAATTAAATAAATTGTCTAACTATCTAAAATAAATAGTAAAAACTATCTAGAGTATTATATCTATTTTAGATAGTATATTATTAATAGTTAAGATATAAAATTAAGATAAAATAGTATAGTTAAAATAAAAAAATATTTATTTTTGCAAAGATAAAACAATAAATGTATTTGCGCTAACAATAATAAAAAGATATTAAGTCTAATATAATATTATTTGAGATTTACTCAAGTAGCGCGTTATTTATATATATAGATTAGATTTCTTTTTATTTACAATTATTACAATTAAAGATTGTAACTTACTTGTAAACAACTAATATTAGCAAATATTTATAAATAGCAAATACAATTTATATCTAGAATTGTAGTTAAAATTATATATTAATATTCTTGCGCATTTTATATTTCTATATTTTAATAATATTTTAAGATTTATACAATTTTTCTAAAACAATACTTTTTTAATTGCAAATCGCTATTATTTGGGTTGTTGCTATAACAGAATACTATTAATAATCTCTGTTTGTGTTAGATACGTCTACGCTAATTTCAATATACTAAATTCTAACTACAATAATTTAAATATATATAATTTTTACTATAGTAAATATATTTAATTTTTCTATTTTATATATACTAACTTTGCAATAGATTTATATAGTTAATACTAATTTCTAGCAATATATATTAATACTTAGACAATACAATAACAAAATTCGAATTATATTTATTAAATTGCATATATAGTAAAATATAAATGCAAATTTATTCGATAGTTCGAATATTACTAATCGATATTTGTTAGTTGCAACGTATACGCTAGCTTCTCTCTTAAATATAAATATATATATAACAACAAAACAACAATAAATTTAATAAATTGTTTGAAACAATTTAATATTTACAATTAATTATATAGTTTCGAATTTATCTGCAATCTAAATATTCTAATTTTAACAATAAATTTTCTATATTTAAAATCTCTTGTATTTGCTAAATAATTATAGTCAAATTTATATATATTGTCGAATCTAACAATAATAAAATCGAAATAAATCGATAGTACAGAAATGCAATTTAACAAAATATATTTTATACTAATCTATATAATAGTTTTTTAAAATGTTATATTTTGCTTAAAGACGAAAAAGCAATTAATTTTAAATATAAATTAAAATAAATATTTAAATTTTAACTATAGAAACAGTTGCAACAATTCTGACAATTAGTAGAGTCGAATTTATCGACAATTAAATATAACAATTCTGCAATAATATAGAATATATTGCGTGTATTTATATATTTGTTGTTAATACTTGCAAAACTTATTGTAATAGTTTGCACAATACAGAATTTTGTTTTGTTTTTAACAACAAGTTCTATAGATATATAAATATATATTTAAATTTTTTGCAATATTTTGACAACAATATTTCTATATATAATTCGATATATTTGAGTTGCGCAATATATATCTATATTGTAGCAACTAACAAAGTCTATCGATTATTATTATTAAATATTCAATTTTTGCACTTATTGTAACTGTATTTACTAAAAATATTATTATAATCTATTTGTTCAAATATATTCGATATATCTACTACGTTCGAAACTATAGATAAAAATAGCAACAAAACAAATCAAAATAAAAAAATCGAAAAAAATAATACAAATATAGATTAATCGATATTATTATAAATTCGATATATATCTCTAACAATAATTGCACGCAGCAATTAACAAAAGTATATAAATCGACTAGACTGTATTAAATTTGCACAATATTCGATTTTTTTGCAATTAAAATATCGAAGTCTTTGATAACAACTTTATGTCAAATATAATTGTTTCTATTAAATAGAATATAATTAATCGATACAATATAGTTTGACAAAACTAACTAAGATTAGACTAGTATTGTCGAACAAAAATTAAAATCAAAATTATAAAATTATTTGTATTATACTATTTAGCAGAGTTTGACGCTTTTGCTATTTAACAATAACAATATTATTTTGTTTTATATCGATACGTATTGCAATTCTCGAACGCAATTTGTGCTTACACAACGTGTAATATTAGACTACAATAAAGTCGAACAATATATAATTTTATTGCTGTTATATTGTATCTTATAATATAATCGAGCAAAGTATTAGAAACAAGACTGTATTAAATTGCAAAAATAATATTTATTCAAATTTGATACTAAAAAATTAAATTATTAATACTGAAAAACAATTAATACTATCTAATAAACTATATGTGTTTTGTAGATCGATTGCTTAAGCAATATAATTGTATTATTTATTTAGATCTGTTTCTATCTAATATATTCTATATAGTAATTGCTTTTTATAATAGAAGATCAGAAATATATTTGTTTGCTTGCTATAGATTAATTGCAGTTAACTATATAAATATTATTTTGCAACAATATTGCAAGAAAACAAAGTTTATATATTAATTAATAGTTTTATTTAGATAGATATTCTTCTAATTATATTAGAGAGATAATAGTAGATCGATTTTAAAAAATAAATCTATTTGATTTACTTTGTTTATCGATATAATTTGATATTTCAATATACTATCGATTATTGTTCTATATATTGTATTTCTTTTATAAATTTAATTTTTTAGATAGATATTGGCAATCTTGTTACTATTTTTGTTGGAAATCGAAATGCGCACGCGAGTATAGTTGAAATATATAATAATAGAAATTAATATATTGTTTGCGTTATAATTGCGAGAAAAAACAGTATTGCTATTATTAGCTAAGATCGACAAGACTTAATATACGTAAATATAGTAAAAAAATTGATTTATTTGTTTTATAAAACAAGCTCTTGTTAATTTCAACTATATATTAGTTTGTCTCGAGCTTTCTATATTTGCTTTTTTTTTATTAAAAAAATTTTCTGCGATTCTTTGTGCTTCTATATAATAATAGAGATAATTTTTGCAACTTTGTAGCAGATTTTATCGAAATCGAACAATTGATTAAAATTCGAATAGATATCGAATATTTCGAATAGATTGTTTTTAGATTTAGATTCGAATATACAATATATTTAAATATTAATATAACAACAAACTATTTTATTATTTCTATTTAGCAATAAGTTTGTTATATTGCTATCTTTGCAAGCAATAGCAAAAAAATATATACTAAATAGTTAGTTGCAACAACAGAATTAAATACTCGAATATAATATAGATCTTAATATTTTTGTCTTTAATATTTTAGTATAAACAAAATAATATAAAGTTTGCAAAATAGAGAATACAAATTAAATATTGCGAATTAGATACTATAATATAAGAATTGTATTTAAAATTTAAAAAATAAAAATTGCAAAATATTAATAAATATAAATTTAGTTGCTCTAAAAGAGCGCGTTAAATATAGTATAATTTATATTCTATTTACTTTCTATCTATAATATAGAATGTATCTCGATTGATAGTTTGCGTCAATAGCAAAATAGATATATAAAAATAAATATTTGTTTAGTTGTATTGCAATTAATATATTGCAACAGCAAAAATATTGTAGTTACTCTATTAACGCAACAATTGTAATCTAACAATACTATTGCTATAAATTGTATATTATAAAATTTATTTGTTTGTATAGACAAATTAGAAATTGGAACAAACAGAATATAGCTATTAATATATATTATTGTTTGCAATAGATATAGAAAACACTATTGAAATATCTATTGCGCAGTAAGTAATTGTATTTGCAATATAATAGTTAATTATATTTTATATTAATATTGATTTACAATATATAGAACAAGAGCAATTGTAATAATATACAATTACAATATATAGTACGCAATTGAAATCGATTGCTGTCTACAATATTAAAATTTTTTTAAAAAAAATTTTATTTCTAAATTGTCTCTCTAACTAGTGTCGAATTGCTAAACATTTAGAGTTCGAATAAAATATTAATATAGAATTAAATATATTTAATTTTTTGTATATTGATTATTATTCAATTTTAATTTAAGCAACAATTTTAATTATATAGAAAGTTCAAAATAATATTTTTATTGCTTTTGTTTTTATCTCGAACTAATTAAAATCTATTAAATTTTTTTTTTTTTTATATAGTATTATTATTAGTCTTAATCTTATTTTTGTTCGATTTAAAACACAATTTTGCTATATATTGTTTTTTGTCTCTCTTTTTTTGTTTGCAAGCAATTTTATTTTTATATTCGAACTATTTTCGACATTATATACTATTATTTATTACAATAAACACAACGCGCTTATATTATAGATTTGCGTCTTTATCTCTATTTTAATTTTTATTTTTTTTAACAGTATTATTGCTTTTTTTAATTATAGATTTATCTTATATCTATTTTGTTTAACAGTCGAGAACATTTTGTTTATATTTACTATTTTGTAACTTCGAAGATCGACTAAAATACAATAATAAAGAAAAGATAATAATAGTATTAAAATTAATAAAATTGCTTAAACTAAGTTTAAGATTTTTTTTAACAATACTATGCAAGCAAATCTAAAATCAATTAAATAGAAAAATACAAAAAATATATAATATATTTGTAAAATTTGTATATAGCAATTATCTTGTTCGAATCGATTTTACAATATATATTGAAAAAAAGCGACAAAACTATCTATTGCGACAATATTGTTAAAACTAAATAGTGCAAATCTTACGCGACAAGATTAATATACTATATAAAAAGTCTATATATGCTATATATATACTTTTAATTAAAATTAGTAAGCAAAATACGATAGCAACAATTAGCAAGACTTATTTAGCAATTAAAAGATCTACTTTAATATAATTGAAAATAATAGAAATTACAAATATAGAAACAAAGTTGTCGATTATATTTAATATTGACAACGTATTGCTTATCGATATATATATTATATTTATAGATTTACTATATTACAAAAAACAATTTAAAAAGACAAACAATTTACAAAATCTATTCGAAATATATATATATAAGAATAGAGCTCGACAATAAATAATTGATACTTTTAACAAATATAAACTAGTCTTGTTATATAATATTTTAATATAGCAAACAGATACTTTTGCAAAAAAAAAATAGCAAAAAACTCGAGTAATAAATTAAAGATTTGACAAAATTAGTATATATAATAATTTTAAGTATATAGAAGAGAGAAGAGACAAATATACAAACAAAAAAATTAGATTAAAATCAATAACAACGTTTTTGATATTCAAAAAACTTAATTTTAAAAAAAGACTATTAACACAAAACTTGTAACAATTTAATATAAATTAATTTTCTACAATTAAGATTGCAAAAAAACTAGAATCAAATCAGATAGATATAGAAATATATTAAAAATTAATATAACAAAATCTATCAATTGTACTAACTCGAATTAGATCGAATACGCGTATCTGAAATTAGTTATTAAATATTTGTTTGTTGACAAACAATAAAAAGACTATTGTTTTTTATAATTGACAAATATACTATTGCTTATAAAGTTCGAATCGAAGAAAACAATAATACAACTACTTAAGTCTATATTTAAGAACAAAAGTACTACAACAAACAATATTCAAATTTTGAAAAATATCTTTTTAAAACAATTTTATATCGAGAAAAACAACTTTTGTTATCAAATTTATTTGTGTTTTGTATTTGACAATCTTAAAATCTAATTGTATATACAATTTGTTAAAATATTGCAATATAAAATTTTAGATTATTTGTTTAATTGTTTTGATTGAATTTTGTTTGAGCTAGATTTGTAATATTTGCAACTAAATATATTTCAACTTATATATAGAATTTATTAAAATAGTATAGATACGTTCGATCTATTAACACTTTAATATATTGCTAATAGATAAAACTATTAACAAAAAGTAATACAATTAAAAAACTTTTAGATACTAAAAGAACTAATTATTTATAACTATTAGTCTTGTATTATAAAATTTCTAATTTGTTAATTGCAAAAACAAAATATATTTTTGAATTAAATTAAGAATTTGCAAAATTAATTTAACTATTAGATTGTTAACAAACAAAATAGCTAAATACAAATATTGAAAAAAATAAATAGCAAGCTTTATATTTTTTTAATATTGATTATATTAGAAATACAACTATTTGCGCGCAACAAAAAGTAAAAAAACTATCGCAACTTCTATACTTATATAGAGATCTATTTTATACTATAATATATTATCAAATACGCGAATATTGAGTTGCTGCAATATGTGTTTTAACAAATTACAATTATTTTTCAGTCGAGTGCAATCAATATTTCTAAATACGTGTAGATACTATTATACGTATTTTATATTGTTAATATATTGGCAATCTTAATAAAACTGCAACAGATTATACTACAAAACAGTTTTGTAAATTTGCACAATAAAAAAAATATCAATTTTGAGACAAATTGTTTGTTGAAGCTATTAAATAATAGTTTAAAAATATTTTAATACAATTGTATTTATTTTTCTAAAAATAGCAATACTTTTCTTGAGAATTAAATTTTTAACAATTTATATTTTATAGACTTAAAAAACTCTATTAAGTTTATATTTAAAAAATCAAATTTAAACAAATATTTGTTAAAATTTTTTACAAAGAAGATCTAAAATATAGTTAAAAATTTGATACAAAAATCTCTTGTGCAACTTTATACAAATTAAAATTGTTTCTCTTTTAATTTTGTGCTCAATCTATATAATAAAAGTTTTGTATTATTAAATAAAAATATATTTAAATACAACAAAAGATAGATTGCAAATGCAGTAACAATTAGCTTTGTGCAGAACAAAATTAATAATATTTTGCTATTTTTTATTTTGAATATCGATAAACTCGATATAATATAGATATTAGATAGTTCTACTCTATCTGCAAAAATAACAAATAATTAATTAGATATATTTGTCGACTAATAAATACAAATAATATATAACAAGTCGAATATAGAAAGCTTATCTTTATAAATAGTTGTTTTCAAAATTTAATATATCGAAGCAAAAGCATCAATATACTTTGCAATATTGTAGAAATATATATATTACAATTTATACAATAACAAACGTTAAAAGACAAATATATATCTTAAAAACAACTATATAGCACTATAAATTCCAGTTTCGAAGTTATTGTAATAAGACAAATTGTATTGCGCAATTTTATACAACAGCTATTCGAGAAATTGTTTCGATACTTTTTTTTTTGCTCGAAAGCGCATTTTTGACAATACAAATAATACAACAATTATATTTGAAAACATTTTTCTTAATATTTTATATTTTTTGTTTCTTGCTATTTTATCTTGTTTGCTATTAACTTCGAGTATTTCGATTTAATCTAATAGTTTAACTATCTTAATCTAATTAAATAATTTTTAATATTTGTTTAACAATACTATTATTTTGATTTTGCTTGCTATTTCTAATATATAGATATTGATTGCAATTGCACTTTTTCGAATCTAAGCAATATTGCTAGACGCAACAATAGATTTATTAATAGTTGTGTTTATCGATATAATTTGCAACAATAAAAATATACTTGCAACAACTATATAAATATCAAATATTGCAATTTTCAAACTAAAATTAGTCGAGCAATATATAGCAACAGCAACAATACTTCTATTTGCGTCGAAATTAAATTGCAAAATCTAATAGAACTACACTATTAAATATTGCAAAATAGTTAAGTACTACAAGTATTCCGACAGCATTATAGTATATTCTAAGTAATATAAATTTTTTTAAAACTTTTAAACAATTTCTAGTTTTTGTTAAGTTTTCTGACTGCTCTAAACTAACTGTTTTTCAGCTCTCAAAACAACTGTTTTTTTCTTGTTAATTCTTTTTACTCTAGATTTCGACGTTTTGAAAATTTTGTTGCGTTTTTCTATTTATTTTTTTTATTGCGTATTAAAGATCTTGCAATCTAAATTTACAACTAATATTTTAATTCGATTACTAACAATATTTTAACAACAATTTCAAATCTCGAATATCTTGTCTTTATTATTGTTTATATTTTAATTTTTTTCTATAATAGATATAATCTTATTGCAAAATCTATATATTTCGATTTATTTTGTATTGACAAATTGCTATAGCAAAATCTTGTTTTTAATATAATTTTCGAATTCGACTAAGTTTTCGAGCATATTGTTCGATATAATTAATAAAAAAAAGTAGCAAATATACAATACAAAAAACAACTTGCGTATTTTGTTCTATTTCTACTGCAATAACTTTTTTCGAAATTAATAAATCTTGAATTTGTTTTTTTTTGTATTGTTATTTAATACTATATATAGTTCTGTTTCTATATTATAATTGAAATTATATATAATATAGCAATAGATAGATTTTTAATAATTCGATGTTTTGTAATTCTTATTATCGAAAAAATTCAATAGATATTTGCAAAAATATTTGTTTAAATTAAAATTTATTAGATTCTATATATTGCAATTAAGATTTTAATATCTCTCTAAATTTGTTTGTCTTTTATTTAATATTTAAGAATTGTCTATTGTATTGTTCTATATTATATATTTTTCAATTTTAAACAAAATCTTTATCTCTTTGCATTAATCGAAATAAAAAAAATAAAAATTTGCAAAAATTTGTATTGTATAACGCGCTTTAGATATTGTATTATTTAAAACAACAAATCTAAAGATAGCTACTAAAAAACTTTTCTAATATTAGAATTGTTTATTTTAAATTTGTAAGTCTTTGTTGTTATTAATATTAAAAGATTAGTACAATTATTGTTTGAGATTTTAAATCGATTAGAAAGTTTTATTTTGTTGCTTTTTGTTATAAAGTTAAAAAAGAGTATTATTTACAATATAGATTTCGATAAATAATCTAGTATAACTATTTAGAATCTAATTAATTTTACGACTTGCAAAATCTTTACAATAGTATTTATAAAAATAATAGTTTTAAGAATGTTATAAGAGTTGCTAATACTATATAATAGAATATATTAAAAATTTACTATTTTTTTTTTTGCAATCTAAAGTCTAACAATTTAAATATAGATTTTTAATCGATTTAATAAGATTTTTACAATATATATACTCTTTAAAAAATAGTATCGATCTATAATATTTGCAAATATTATTAAATTTAAAATAATCAAATTTGCGTTAAAAGATAGTTTGATCGACAATTTTATATATAGTATTTCGAGATTATAGTATTTAGATCGAAATTTTTGTTATTTGTTGTACAAATATAGTTTGTCGATATCTACTATATACAATCGATTAATATAATTGAAATTATTTAGTATATTGTTTTTAAAATTCTTAAATAATACTATTTCTAAACTAATAAATACTGCAATTATATATAAGTAAATTTTTTTCTTGTTTTTTAATTTATATAAATATATATATTGTGTATAAATTTATCTTGTTCTATATATTTTCGACTTTTTTTATTGTTGCTATTATTGTTTAATACAAAGAAGCAATAGTCTCGAATTTGTATCAATATTTAATATTGCTATATTTTTAGAGTCTTAAATAATATAATAATTAATATTGCTTTCGGCAAATTATATATTAATAATATTGTCTAAAAAATCAAACTCTTGTTAAAACTAGTTTTAATATATAAAATTATATTAATTTAATCTATTAATAGAATTTAAATATATTGAATTTGCTGCAATCTAGATACAAAATTAAATTGATTTTAAATTTTTTTAATTATAAAGTTGTTTATAATATATTTGTTGTTATATATATATTTAATATTGTAAACAAATATTGCGCTATTATCTTTTTCGATATTATTAAAATTGTAAATATTGTCGAAATTGTTAAAAAATTTAAACTTGCTATTATATTTAAATTTGTTGCTTTGTTCGAACTAACTATTTTGCGCATCTATATTTCTATTAACAAAAAAAATATCTTTGTTGTTATTGTTGTTTAAGAATATCGCAAAGACAGATTTTGCTATTAATATAAATATATATTACTATTAATACAACTATTGCTATCTTTAATTAAGATTAATTTTGATAAAAGCTATAAGATTACAAATCGCATTATTAGACAAGCAAAAATATTAATTTATTGCAAAAAATCGACAATCTTCTATTGTTTTTATTTTTATATTAAAATTGTATTTTTACAAATCTATTACAATTAATGCATCTAAAATATATTAAATTGCGTTTGAAAATTTGTCTATCTATATAAATTTATCGATTAAAAATAGACAACAAAGACGATCGCTAAATTGACTGAGTAATAGTTAAATTTTAGCATTAAAAACAAGTTAAGAAAGAATAGCAAATTAAAGAAACATTGTTTCTAAGATTATATATATACAATATAGTATAGCAAATAGAGCAAAAGCAAATATATTGTCGAACTAAGCGCTTTAATTGACAACAATAATAATAGAATAATAACTGCATTGCAAAGATAGATATAGAAAAAAGAAAATTGTAACGCGTCGAAAATATATAAGCGATTCGCAAAATAACGCGATTTGACTAAAAATACAGGATTTTGGGCTCAGACGTGTCGCTGAAAGGCTGCTTGTTAGTCGTCAACTCGAAGGGGCTTGGCGCGACACGTCTGAGAACTGAGGCAACACCGAACTGCTGCTCAAGCATCTCTTTGTAATCGACTATTCGAGTACGAAGTACGTAAGACGTTGTTGTCTTGTGCCTACGGCTTTCCTACCGAGATGCTGCTCAACAATTGCCTAGTCCCTTTCACACAATCACGAACGGATCCATATCTAGAGCTACCTCATATTTAGCTATGCAATCCTGCACCGCCTCCAGCGATTGTCTTCTTCGTCGTTCTTGCGCTCAACAATAGCCGTGCCGTTAGACAGCTGCCAAATTTCTCCTTTTCCACTATCTCATGTGTTTCGAATTACGAGCACCGTGACGCTTCCTAAGGTAGCCCCAGCATGCAGACACGGCACATCGGGGTGGGCTAGTCGGACTGGATAAAGGATGCTGCACTTCTGCTGCTAAGGTCTTGGGCTGCTGAGTTGGAGAATTTGGAGAGGAGGAGATAGCCTTGTGGTGGAATTGCCACGGCGTGTCGACATCAGAACGACAGAATATCCTCGCAGATCCTCCGTTCCAAGGCCTCTGGCTGCAAGCCACCACAAGGTACATACTTCTGATGCCTTCCAGGCTTCAGCTTTGAGCCTCTAGGCATCATCTTCATAGTCTGCATACCCGCCAGCGGTTCAAGATGTGCTAGTATACTATCTTGCCTCCTCGTTCTTGGCGTCGTTACTTCCCGTTCTGTAATCGCTGAGTCGGAAACATAGGGACAAGAGGCCCGAAGATCGTCACGGATGTGTATGGAAGGCTACTTGATCGACCACCTGAGCCTGACGTAGAGCTGGAATCTTCGCCATAATTTATGCATATAGAGGCTGTGAGTCTCGCTCCCGAAGCTTTGGCGGCGAAACGAAGAATCTTTGCATGTGAATATCAAGCCTAACACTGCCAGGGTTCATCGAGATGGCGAGTGAAGTCTTCAACACTCTATCGCCGCCCTATTGCGCTTAACGCGCTTGACCGGACCATGTCAACTAGTAAAACGTACAAAGTCCATGATCTTCTTATCAGGAAACACCCTTGCTGCATCACAAAGAACAAGCCATTTTGACAAAATCGCTATGCCAGTCCTTTCAGATCTCCCAAACGAGGTATTCGACCTCATCCTACAACAGACTCACCCGGGAGATCTAGAGGCGTTTTTACAGATTTCAAAGACCCTCCGGCAAAATCTCGAATGGCTGCTCCGAGAGCACTATAAATTGAAGCGAAATTATTCTACTTTCACATACCACAACAACACGCCTCGGGGAGCACCAGCAAGAATCCTCAAAACAATACTGAATCAACCCCGGATTGCTGAATATGTGCTGAAGATGGACGTTGAAGGCTGGGAGACTGAATTTGAGGAGTCAACCTCGCCCCTGGAGTACACAATCGAAGACTCTGAAATGTTCAGCAAGGCTGTGAAAGCGTCTAAATACGTCTTTCCATGGACGCTGGAGTGGTTGCTGTGCAGAATGCAGAACGGAGATGAGGAGCACATCCTCATACTGTTGCTGACTCTGCTTCCGAACCTTGAGCATGTCCGCCTTGTCAACGAATTTCACATCGATCTCGGCTTAACCATGGACCTGATGTCATGCGACGATCCGATCCAATGCCTCACCCGACTCGAAAGCCTGCACCTAGAAGCCCACGAGGTTGAGTTGCCAGGCAATGTCGACTACCCTGTTATGCTGCCGCACTTCGGTAACCTGCCTTCGATGAAGACGCTCTCTGTGCACAACGCCTCAACTGGCAAATACGGCTATGATGAGCAAGAAAGGCGGAAATTCTACCCTCTCTGCCTTACGGTCGCTATTACCCACTTAACGCTCTCGAAGTGCTCTATCTACTCGACCGTTCTGTGCGGATTTCTGGCACGCTGCACAAGCCTCGAGTCATTTGAATACTGGCCCGATGTCTTCCTCCTAGAGAGCGAGCTCGAAACATTCGATCCTGCCGGTATCGTTAAAGCGCTGCAGAAGCAATGCACCAACACGCTCAGAAACCTTACCATCCTGCCCAAACCCAGCCGGCCGTGTGCATCGGAAGCCTCCAGCCCTTCCACAAGCTCGAAGAACTCACCACAGACCTCAGCCTCCTGATCGGCAAGCTTGTCATCATCGACCACAACGCATTCTCCACCGCCTCCCCCTTTTCCCTTATCGGACTCTCACCCATCGCACACGAGCGGCTGCTGTCCGACACGCTGCCTCCGCGCCTAGTGCAGCTATCTCTCCACTGTGCTGAGCAACCGAGACACGGGGATCCCGAAACGAAGCGCCAGGAGCGACAGATTGGGCTACTCTTGAGTACGAAAAAGGACAACAACGAGTTCCCTGATCTTGAAAGGATCAATATTGAATGGGTGGATGGGAGCATGTCGTTGGATGTGGCAACGATGCAGGCTACTTCAAACAGCGTCCACGGATGGCCGTTTCTCGTTCTCGGGCCGGGGGTTCAATGGATCCAGCCAGCCGTTTACGACGCGTAGCGGCTTGTGGCTGTGGGGATGCGGCAATAGCGTACTAGCATAAGTTCAATAGGGGTTTCCAGAGGCTGCTCGAGCACAGATACGCATTCTTGCAGACCGCAGTGGGGAAGGTAAGGTCTTGATCCCGGAAGAACTTTGTATTTCGGGCCAATCTTCCAGAACCTTGCAGCGACTAGTTCAACATCCGGAAATAGCCTTGGTGAAAGGTACTGGGAGCTGCTGCATTGACACTCCTTTTCGCTATTTTAACCATTCCTCTTTCTAAGGATATGTTGGATCTTCGCCAGGGAAGAACTCTAATAATTATCTTCTTGTTGTACTTCGACAACGTTAATTACAATAAACGAGCTTGTCGATCCTCGACCTAGTTTACGAGTTGTTTCTTTGCCTTCCATTATTTTGTTGTCTCTCACGCAGTCGTCGAGCTTTACGCACACAAGAGAGAGAGAGAGAGAAGCCTGGTACAAGATCACTATTGTTTCTCATCTCTCTCTCCCGTAAAACAGCGTCGGAATCTGCAAACGGGGCTCGAAACTGCTTCTTTGGAGTCTCTTCAGACCACTAGAACTGGGAGAGATGGGACGTCAAACTAGCGAAAGGGGGGCGTCGACGCAGCAGCTCCCAGACTATGTATGCTTTTGCAAGGCCTTGACCCACCTCGACACCAGCGTTTGCTTTGACATCCCCAGATGCGC
>JAABUW010006568.1_pt1 | contig 14453 bp, 1 predicted proteins | sample 5560081 | NCBI WGS metagenome assembly JAABUW01 (sample SAMN10711882, study PRJNA513363) | rock metagenome | isolation source: Antarctica rocks | place: Antarctica: Victoria Land, Knobhead sud
GATATATAATTGCAATTAAAAACAAATAATTGTTAGATATATTCTATTAATATGTTCTATATAACAATACAAAAAAGCGCAAATACAAAAAGAAGTTAATATTACAAACTTAAGACAATTGCTAAACGAAACAAAATTTATTATTGCAACAATACGCATAATATTGTTTACTAATTTGCTAAAACAATTTTAGACAACAATATTGTTAAAAATATTCAAATTTTTTTCTTAGATTTATAGAGTTCTTGTTTGAGCGTTCTATTATCTACTATTTTGATAGATTGTAAGCTTAAGCTATATAGAGCAAGAAACTTATTTGCTTGTTAACTAAAATATCTAAAGTATACTTAATAAATCGAACTAACAATAAATTTACAATTATTATTATTAGTTAAGTTCTTGTCAATTTCTAATATATAGAAGTTAACAATCAATTATCTAGATACCCAAATTAGTCTTCAAGAATTAAAATATTAATATTATAACGTTTTTAGAACAATAATTAAAGAGTTGTCAAAATTTATCGAACAATTTATCTCTTAACTACTTAGACAACTAGAATTTTTAAATATTAACAATTGAATAACTAGCATTTAGCTAAAGATTCTAAGTATATATATTTTACTAAGAGAACTAGTTATAAGTTGTAGAAACAACTAAGTTTATCTTATTTGCAACTTGTTGCTTTTATCGAAGCACACTAATTATCTTTAATAGATATTTGTTAATAGTAAGTTCTGAAGATTAAAAAATTAATTGTATAGCAATTATACAATTAAGAATTAATAACTAGATAATTAGTAAGTAGCTAAAAATATATTATTAAAGTAAGACAAAATCTCGCTTTAACGTATTAATAAGAAAACAAAATTATCTAGTTTTTTTAATCTTTGTTTTTCTATTTATTGTAAAATTTTCTTGTTAACAATAAAATAAGTTAATTTGTTAGTTTAATAATTAAAACAAATACTAGTTAATTTCTTTTACTATAATATACAAAACAAATTAATAAATTAGATTGCAAATATACTTCGAAGATTAAAATAATTTTATTAATTATTTTAAAAGCAATATTTAGACGCAACTTTTAATTAAATAATAATCAATTTTATTTAAATAGAATTGAAAAATTCTTAATTATTGCAAAGATACGAAAGATCTAGATTAAAAAAACAAGTACTTAATCTTATTAAAATAAGAAAACTAGAAAAATTAATTTAATAATTGCAAAGATACAAAATAATATTTCTATCTTTATAACTATTAAGATTAAGAAAAAGAATAAAGAGATTAAATAACTTAATTAGATTTTAAATAGTTAACAACTTTTATTTACAATTAAGCGAAAACAACAATCTTATTAGAAATTATCTATTAATATTTTATTTTTTAAACAACTTTGAGATCTCTTCGTATATTTATACTTCGGTAGTATTACGATAATTTTCTTGTAGTACTACGGATTTAATAGAACTTCCGTAGTCCAATTGTAATATTACAATAAAATAATGTCTTCTATTGTAGTAGATTCTTCTAAATTCGCTCTATATTGTTGCGATATTATTATATTATTGTTGTACTATTGTTGTGCTATTGTCGTGTTATTGCAGTAATATTGTTAATCGATTTAATACTATTACGTTCTAATAATACAACAATAGTAATATTGTAAAGCAGTAGAACTATAGAAATATTGTACTTAATTGTATATTATTTGTAGTAAAGAAGTCTATTACAATCTATATAGTACTGTTGATATTAATACAAGTAGTAAAACTAAATTTGATAATATTAAAATGCGCCAGAGTTGCAATTAACAATAATTTTTTTCTTTATTATCTATTTATTTGTCTTATTTATTTGTAATTAAGATTATAATATTAAAGCAATCGCAATTGTTGTTTTTATTGTTGAATTCTCTTTCTATTCTTAATTCTATTACTTCTAAATATTGTTGTATTACAATATTGTTTTTTTTCAATCTCTAAAATATTTGTTTTACTTATCTTAATTTTAACTAATAGATTAAAACTTCTTACTATTAATTTTCTATTTGTATCAAAGTTAATTAGATAAGTTGTAAAAGACTTTTACAATTATTTAATATTTATATAAAAACAGAATTTTGAACAATATTTTTCAATTCGAAGTTATAGATAAGACGTTTAAATTAATTTGTATTATATAATTACTTGTTTTTGCTATTGTTATATTCTCGACTCGATTTCAGAAAAAAAAGAAAAACAAACAACTATTTAAATAGCATTTAAAAGAGACAGAAAAGAGACGAAAAAAAAGAAAAAAAGAAAAGAAAAAAAACAAAGACAAAATTGATAAAAAAGAAAAATTAGTATAGTAAAAACGAAAATCGAGAAGTTAAAGAAGAAGCTAAAGCAATAAAAAAATAATAGTATTTTCGATATACTAATTTTTGATAATTTGTATAGTAAAAATATTATATAAGTCTAAAAGTTAGCTAAATTTTTTCTATATAAATTATCTATATATTTAGAAACTTTTTATATATATTAAAATATCTAGCAAACAATAGAAACAATACAATATAAAATATATTAATAAAAAAAGTTTTTATACTAAAAAGTTAACAAACAAATAATCGAGAATATTTTTTTTAATATAAAACTATACTTTTATATTATAAAGCTATAAAGCTATATTATTTAATAGTCTATTAGTTGTAAAAGTTTTTTACAATACTATAATCTATATAGCTCAAATTTACTTATTTTTTAGTCTTGTTATTTTTAGACTTATTCTCCAATTGTATTTTGTTATTTTTATTCTTATTTTTAATATTAATAAATCTATTACTAATTTTGTTTTTATTGTTATAATTAACAGTAATACTAATACTCTTCTTATAAACTCTAATCTCTTTTTTATTTGCGCAAATATTACTTTGTGAAAATAGAAATTGTTTTAACTTCGACTTACTGTTTTTTAAAGAAATATCTAAGTTAATATTTATATCGAGATTGTATTAACAAAATTATATAATAGAAAATTCGAAACGCTCGAAATATATATCTGTATTTTAATATCTAAACTTGTATTATTTATAAAGCTAATTATACAAATTAATAAGATACTTATTAATATATTTTATCAATTAAAAATTAATTTAATTAAGATAATATAATTGCAAAAGTTAATTTGCAACAACAAACTATATTAAAGTATTTAAAAGAAATAAATATTAATTTTAAAATTATAAAAAAATATCGAAAACAGAAAGTCTTTTACAAACAAATATATACTTCGAAAACTTAAATATTTTAGATAATAGTTTTTTTATATTTATAGCAATAATATTGAATACAAAAATTGTCTTAAATTAATAAATTTAAAAATTATACAAAAACTTTCTTTTAAGCTTGCTATATATAGTTAGATCTTAAAAATAAGTTGTTCGACTATTTTGAATTATATTTATTTATATTTATTTTAATTTTTTAATAGCTCTACAAACAATATCTTTTTAATTTTTATATATATTTTAAGTTTGTTTGCAAAACAATTTATATATATTGTATAATAGTTTTATATTTGAAAATACTTAACAAACAAATTTATTAACTATCTTATTTAATAGAGAAACTATATAATAATATTAAATCTATATTCTAAACTTCTCGATAATTTAAGACTTATTCTTTGCAAAACTATTAAAATAATATTTAGTTTTTAATATTTATATATCGACTATAGCAAATATTTGTTTAATCTATAATTAAATTCTAAGTATTATAGATTAACTCCTCTAACTATTTTTATAGTTGTTAGATACTAATATAATAGAGAAATTTGTACAACTATATAAAATAGAATTTGTAGATTACTTGTTATCTTTATTAGAGTACAATTGTTTAACAAGTTTTAGAACAAATAATATCTTCTTTTGTTAATTATTGTTTGTTGCAATTTGTAAATTAATTTTTGTTAAATTTCTTTGAATTTTATTTGTTTTAGTTACAGAATTTTTTTTAATTAAAAAAGTCTTTTTTATAGATATTTGTGCTGTTTTGTTGTTAATTTTAAGTATTTTCGAGACTTTGATAAAAAAATTCCTTTAACGTAGTTGCTTTATTAGATTTTTAAAAAAAATTCTTTTGCAAATCTTTCTTATTTCTTTTAATATTATTTAATATTTTAGCTTTTTAAAACAATAATTTGTTTTTTAAAGTTTTATTTAACTTTTCTATATTAAAATACAAAGTATTTTTGTTATTTTTTGTGTAAATATTAATTAGCGTTTAAGTATTAAATTTAAAATTAGTTTATAATAGATTTTTTTTATCTATTAATCTTAATAAATTGTAGTATATTTTAAGAGTAACAAAAGACTAATTTGTATTTGTCGACAAAAAATAGAAAAAAAATAGAAAATTTAATAAGAGTTGCAATTTATAAAAAGAAGTTGTTTAATTTTAAATACTTAATTACTTTAGATATTTGCGTCTAGATAGTTATTAGCTTTAATTAAGAAAGTCTTCTATAATTAATTAATTAATTTTGTTATATATAGAAGATAGTAACTTCTTCTCTTTATCTATCTTAATATTGAATTTCTTTAATTTACGTTTGTATTAATATATATTATAGCTAGATATTGTTTTGATTAATTTATTTTAAATTGTATTTGCAAATATTAGTTGTTAACAATTAAAAATACTGTATATTTCTAAATACTGTTTTATATTAAGTCTAATTAAGAGATACAATATTTGTTGTTGCTTGCTTTGTATTTAATTTCTTTTATATAATACGCTTGTCTTGCAATTGTCTTAATTCTAAGATTAAAATATAGAAAATATAATATATTCTATCGAACAATTAATATTAATTAGAGCAAGCTTTTACCGTTAACAATTAACAAACAAAAATCGAGATTTGTATAATACTAAATCTATCGTAATATTATCTCTTAGTTTTTGTTCTATTTTAATAGAGTACTTACTTTACTTTATATCTATATAAGATAGAGTTCAAATATTATAAATAATTAATATATAGATATAAGTATTTTGTATATTAATAACTATAGTATTTAAATATATAATAAGAAAATAATAATTAAGAGACTTATTTCTATAGCATAAGTATTACGTAGACATTATAGTAGAATAAAATAATATTTTTTTTATAAAGTTGTAGTCTTATCGAACAAAGTTACTTTATTCGATGTATAAATTAATTAGTATTCTTATCTTATTGTATATTAAATTATTTTCGAAAATTTTGATTCTCTTTTTACAACTATTATTTTTTAACAATTAGCTATCTATTTTAGATAATAGAATCAATCAATTTTAATTAAATTTAGCTTATATTTATTGTTACCATATTATATAGTAGAATATATAGTTTTCTTGTTTTAATCTAATACTTATCTAGCAGTTATCGACTAACAATTTTTTTGTTTATTGAGAAAAACTTCTATAGACTTATTATTTTAATTGCAATTATAGTATTGTCGATTTTCAAAAAAAAAAAATTACAATACAATTTTATAGACTTTAACAAAATAACAATTTTCTTTGCGTCTTATTGCTTTCAGCTATTTTTTTACAGAAATAACTTTCTTACAATAGAACAAATTAGATAGACAACAAAATTTAATTAGTAATTTCGAATTGTATTATTAAGAACAATAGTTAATTAAATTGCACAAAATAAACACAAAGATCTAATTATTTTTTCGACAAAATATTTTTAGAAAAGAGAATAAAATATTATAGATTACAAAACTTCATTGTTTTACAGTATAAAACAATACAATACTTATAATATTAACAATATATTCTACAACTATAAATATAATAAAACTACTATAGATAATATTATTTAAAATCTAATTTAATATACAATTAGCAAAAAAAATCTATTTTGTTAAATACGCAAAGAAAAGGTTTCTAAAGTATTAGAGTTAACTAAGAAAGATCGATAGTCTATTATAGATATCTCTTTAGATATCTTTATTGTATTGAAAAAATTAGATAGCAATATTTTTTTGTTTTGCTTATTAACTTTTCGACAATTTTCTATCGATATCTCTTTTTAATAGCTTTTTATTAATTCTTGTTCTTGATAGTCTTTTATTAATCTTTGTTTTTAATAGTCTTCTATTAATTTTTGTTTTTGATAGTCTTTCTTTATAAACTAAAAGAAGTCTTTTTATAAAAAAACTCTTATTAATTTAGAGAATAATAATAAGATTATAGTTAAGACTTACAAAGAGAAGATTAATAAGATTAATTATATAGTAACAAAACTCGACAAATTAACTATCTTATTCTTTGTTAAAAATAAATAGAAAATAATCTTTGTTATTATTTATTGTTAAACAATTCTTAATAATGCAGAGCAAATACTAATAGAATTAATTTCAAAGAATTTTACAAAAATTAATTTGAAGTTTCGATATTAAAAATGCTATCTAATTAACTAAGTTACAAAAGCTGAAGATATAACTTACAAGTTCAAGATTAATCTTAAATATAATCTCGATTAAATAATAATAAAAATAGTTGTATATAGTTTGCAATTACTATTGTATTTATAAATAAAAATATTGTTATATGTAAAAGTTTAATTGAGAGACTATTGTCTCTTTTAATTGTATAGAAAACTATTTTAACAATACTTTCTATTAGCAAAAAAACAAACAAGCAATATGCAAAAATATCAAAATTAAATAAAGAGAAAAATATATAATATATTAAATTAACAAAATAAACTTCGACTTTAATTTAAAAATATAACAATCTATTACAATTTACTTTTTTTTACAAATAAAATAAAAAACAAAATATTAAAATTGCATTTTAACAAACTATATAAATTTAAGCAAAATATTTAAGACTATTATATATTTTATAACAATAAATATATTTTCTAAAATATAATTAAAGAAGTCTTTTAAGTTTACAATTGTTTTTTATATTTTATTTCTTAATAGTAAAAGATTTTTACAATTAAATAAAATTGTATCTATATCTTTTTTAATTGCAAAAATCTTTTATAAGCAACTTATATATTAATCGAAATATAGATACTTAATATTTGAGCAACTATCTCTCTTAATAAAAAAAGCGTTTCTTAATTTACTCTTTTTGTTTTATTTATTTATTTGATAATTTAATAAATACAAGTTTTCGATTATGTATTTTTTAAGCAATTTAATTTAGTATTTTATTACAATAATAGTAGAACTTATAATAGAATCGAAGCTTTTAAGCAATTAATACAAGAAAAAAAAATTACAAAATATTATAAAATATTTATTAATAACAAAAAGAATGCTAGAGTAATTGTTATAACAATATTTAATATTTTAAACAAGTATAACAAACTTAAAGCACAAGAAAAGTAGCACAAAAATATAGAATTTTTCAAAGTTAATTAACAACAATTAGATTCGACTTAATTAAAAAATCTTAAAAACTATTTTTGTATTTTTGCTATAAACAAAGTATATATAGTAAAGAGTTAAATTACAAATATTAATATTGCTATTATATAATTTAAAATAGTCTTCTATATTTTTCTAACTAAAACTTTGCTATTTAACAAGATTAATAATATAAAAGAATATATAATTCTTATTAAATCTTATTAAGCTACAAATTAATAATTATTTAAAATCTTAATTTACTAAAAAATAATTAAGAATATTAATTTCTATTTTCTTTTTTAAGATTATTTAGCAAAGAGATTATATATTACTAATTGTATTATAACTAATTTTATTATTAAAAACAACTTAAACGCAAATATTAAAAATCTATATCTATAGCAAGTTTACTCGAAAGTTATACTTTAATATATATATATATTAAGAATTCTCTTTAATTTATTAATTACTATTAAGAAGAGTCTTTTCTGTTTAAAGTTCTTTTAAATAAACTGCAATATAACAACTTTAAAAATAAATATTTATATAAATATTAAAAATTAACTTTGTAATTATCTTATTTAATTTGAAAAAAACAAATTTAAATAGTTATTTAATATTTAATATTAACTTAATCTTGTTTGTATCTAACTTAGACTACTAACTCTTAAATAAAAAGAGATTAATTTTAAAATTACTAATATAAATTCGATATTAATTGATTCGAACTATTTACAAAAATAGTAAAAAATACTAACAAATAATAAATTATATATTTCAAAAAAGTTCTTAATATTTGCGACAACAAAAATATCGAAAATCTAAACGTTGTTAAATAATATTTGTTTACAAATAAGTATATTCTATATATTAAAATTTTCTTAATTGTAAAAAACTTTTACAGATTTATTGTTAAATATATACTAATATATTAATAGATAATTCGAGACAAAGAAAAGAAAATAATTTGATATATAATATTAGCAATTATACTTTATTTCTACGCAATTCTTAAAATTATACTACGGATTAATATAGTAATAATATATTTTTAAATAAATTAAAATTAACAAGACAAATTTTAGCAAAAATTCAATAAAAATATCAAAAAAACTATAATTATATTTACAATATTTAAATTAAGCAAAAAGAGATACAATTTCTAAGAGAATAGTTGAAATTGTTATTTTTTCAAGAATCTATTAAGCAAGTCGAACACAAATTAGAAGATTAATTGTTAATTGCAACTAAATAATTTTTATCTCTATATTATTTTAAAAGAGTACTTTAGTTCAAGAACTTACAACAATATTTAAATTATAAAAAATATAGAAAAGATTATATCGAAGATAGCTATATATTTTAATTAAGATTTAACTAGAAACAATTAAAAAAAAGATATAATAAAAATAGAAAAATAAATTTAATATAATAAAAAATTACTAAAAGCAAATAATTTAATTATCTTAGTATTTCTTAAATTAGAACTTCTTTTATTAAGGAAGTTTCTTAAAAAAATTCTTTTATATTAAAAAGAAAATATCTTTTTTGTTTAATAGATAGATCTAAAAAAATCTTTTATAGTTACAATATTACTAATTATATTATAGTCTACAAAAGACATTTTTGTATTAATACAATTCGACTCTCTTTTTATTAGTAGTTCTCTTTCTTCTTTTATTAGTAGTTTCTCTTTTCTTTTATTAGTAGCTCTTTTTTTCTATTAGTAGTCTCTTCTCTTTTATATTTTAATCTCTCTTTTATTAGCAATTTTGTTCTATTAGCAATTCTCTTTTATTAGTAGTTCTCTTTTTATAACAACTCTCTTTTTACAACAATTCTCTTTCTAAAACTTCGATTTTTTATACAACTTTCTCGACTATAATAAGCTAAAATCGATAATCTATAATTGTATTATTAATTTAATATTGCTATTTTTTGCTATCTACTTGTAAGTTAAAATAAACAAATAAAAAAAGTTTCTAATAGACAATCTTAAACAAGAAGTTTGTAAAAAATATTTATAGACAAAAAGATTGCAATATAATAGATTTCTCTTAGTATTTAGCAACTTAATTTATTAAATATCTATTTTATAATTATTTTGTTATATAATTTGACGTTAATTTTAACAAACAATAAAGAGATAAATTTATAGATTGCTAAGATATAATTCTTTTTTTTTTAAATTTCGACTATATTGTTTTTATCTTTATTACTAGACTTTATTGCTACTAAATCTCTAGATTTTATCTTAATTTTTTGTACTCTTTTTAGCAAGTATTATATATTATATATTCTATATATATTCTTTAATTTTTGCAATAAAATTAAGAAAGTCTTTTACAACTACACAATTTATACTAAAAAAAATAGTACAACTAATAATAAAGATTACAAAACTACAAAAAAACAAACAAAAGTTGCAAAACTTAAATTAGATACAAAATAATAGAATTTCGAAATTAAAAATTATAGAGCAAAATACTACAACAATATTCCTTAATTTAGCAATATATAAATTTAAATATTTAGCTATTGCAATTATTATTTTTTGTATTTCTTTTTTTCTTTTTTTCTAAATATTTGTAAAATTATACAAATCTCTAATTAGACAATAGAATCTATTTAAACAAAAAAAATTTGAAATTCTAAAATTGCAACAACTAAAAAAGACTTTAAATATAAAAAACGTTGTTGCAATAAACAAAATTCTAGAGTTAGATTATACAATATACTAAATTTGATACTCTAGAAACTAATTTAAAAAATAGCAAAATATATTAGAAAAAACAATTATAAACTACAATATATTCTAGAAACTAATATAAATTAATCTATCTTTAATTATTTAGTATAATTATATATTTCTTTAACTAATTGTAAAAGTCTTTTATTGTTTATCTTAATAAATATATTGAGAAAGTAAGATATATATATTTTTTAAAAATATTACAATTGCAATTTAATTCTTTTATTATTTTAAAAATATTGCAATTGCAATTTGATTCTTTAGTTATTCTAAAAATAGTCTTAATTATTTATTATCTTTTAATAATAGTCAAATCTTGCAAACTTAATCTTCTAAATATTGTTAGTTAAGAAGTCGACAACAAATCTAATAAAAAAAAATCTCTTTTATAGCTATTGTTAAAAAATCTGTATCTTAATTATTTTTATCTATTTGTTAGATTTGTGTCGAAATACTATAATCGATCTAATCTAGTGTTAATACTATTTGATTCGACACTATTCGATTCTATATTATATAATTGATCTAGATAGCTTCGATCAATATATATAGATAGACTTTGTTCCAACTTCTATATAGTAACTAACTATTCTACTATCTATTATTTTGACAAATTATAAGCTCGAAACAAAACAAGAAACTTATCTATTTGTTAACTAGAATATCTAAAGTATAGCTAATAAATCAAACTAACAATAGATTTACAATTACTACTATTAGCTAAGTTTTTGTTAATTTCGAGTATACAAAAGCTAACAATTAATTATCTCGATATTCAAATTAGTTTTTAAGAATCGAAATATTAATACTATAATATTGTCGAAACAATAATTGAAAGACTATTGAAATTTGTCGAACAATTAATTTTTTAATTACTTAAACAACTAGAATCTTTAATTATTAACAATCGAATAGTTGATATTTAGTTAAAAATTCTAGACACAAACTTTTTACTAAAAGAACTAATATAAGTTGTAAAAACAACTAAGTCTATCTTATTTGCAATTTGTTGCTTTTGTCGAAGAACGCTAATTATTTTTAACAAATATTTATTAATAATAAGTTCTAAAAATTTGAAGAATCAATTTTATAATAATTATACAACTAGAAATCGATAATTAAATAGCTAATAATTAGTCGAAGACATATTATTAAAATAAGACAAGATTTTGTTTTAATATATTAATAAAAAAAACTAAATTACTAAATTTTCTCAATCTTTGTTTTTCTATTTATTGCAAAATTCTCTTATTAATAATTAAATAAATTAACTTGTTAGCTTAATAACTAAAACAAGTACTAGTTAATTTCTTTTACTACAATATACAAAACAAATTAATAAATTGAATCGCAAATATATTTCAAAAATTGAAATAATTTTATTAATTACTTTAAAAGCAGTATCTAGATATAACTCTTAATTGAACAACAATTAATTTTGTTTAAATAGAATAAAAAAGTTCTTAATTATTGCAAAAACACAAAAGACTTAAATCAAAAAAATTAATACTTAGTCTTATTAAAATAAAAAAACTAGAAAGATTATTTTAACAATTGCAAAGACACAGAATAGCGCAGCTATCTTTATAACTATTAAAATTAAAAAAAAAGAAATTAAATAATCTAGCTAGATTCTAGATAGTCAACAAATTCTATTTACAATTAAGCAAAAATAACAATCTAATCAAGAATTATCTATTAATACTCTCTTTTTTAAACAAATTAAATCTATTAAGTTTGTTTAAATCTATATTTGTTATAATTTTAAGATAAAACAACAAAAATATAAGATTTATTTAAGAACTTATTAATTGCTTATCTATTAGAACTTTGCTTAATCTATAGTTAACAAAATTAATTAGATAGATACTATTAACAAAAAAAAGTATATTTAGCTATTTTTTTTATTTAAACTTTTTGAAGAGTATCTATTAAACTAGATATCTAACTCGAATTTTGTTAATTTACTTAATTTTTGTAGTTTAACAATTAGAATATTTTTATTAAAATCTTTATTGCGCAATTGTGTTTCTTTACTATATTTACTAGTACTATTGTCTATTGCTTACAAGTTATTAGTAAAGTTTTAAAAATAGCAAATTATATTAATACTATTATAGTTATTAGGATTTTTGTATTCTCTTTTGTAACTCTAAAATAGATTGCTAGAATCAACAATAATATAAGTTTTTTTGTCTAAAAACGTAATTTGTTTAAAGTTCTTAAATAGATTAAGTTCTAAAAATATATTAAATTAAAAATTAAATTTGTCAATTTATTTAATATAATTATTAAAGAACAAGTTAAATACAATGCTAGCAACAAAAAGTATATAAATACGCTTCAAAATATTATTAATAAATATCTATATTACAATATAAAAAAGATTAATCTAATTAAAAAGATTTATTAGAAAATTGTTAAAATATACAAATTTAAAAAATCAAATATATTAATAAGAATTTTTGTTAAATTCGAGTCTTTTAAGACTTTCAATTGTTAAAATATTAATAAATACAAAATTAAGTTTTGCAATATTATTAATAAACTATCTATCTATTCGAGTAATTTAGCTATAGATAAGAACTAATTTATCTTTAAATATTTAGCTAATTTTAACAATATTGCTTGTCTTTTTATTAATTAATAAGTATTAAAATATAATTTTTTTTTATAAAGATAATATTTAAAAGCAAAAGCTATCTACTATTATTTATAATTACAAGAGTTAATATATTAATTTAATAAATATCTCAATTATTAATATTATCTTAATCTTAACAACAATTACTAGATTAATTACTACTATTAGAAATACTTTTTTTATTGTTAGCAACTCTAGCTTTGTATATATTAAACAAAAGAAGTATACAAATTGCAACAAAATAGATTATTAAAAATCAAATTACTAAAACTTATATTTAGAATTATATTTTGTTTTAAAAAGCAATAGTTTCGAAAACAATTAAAACAATAGCAAAAATTAATATTGTTAAAATTACAATAATTAAAAAAACAATTAAAAGAAATTTAAATTTAAAAAGAATAAAAACAAGTTTAAATCTAAATTTAATAAAAATAAAAATAAAAATAGTAATAATAAAGAGTAGAAAACTATTAAAGCAATATTTTATAAATATTATTTTATTTTTATTATTGTAACAATTCTATTTACAATTTCTAAATTGTTTGTTTTTACAACTATAGTATTAGCTTTTATTGTTAGCTATTTTTTACGCAAATAAATTTTCGACAAAAAATATTTACAATATATATTCGAGAACTTTAGTATCTTTATAGTTTACTCAAAAATATTTTAAAAATTAGTCGAAAATATAAAAAACAATTTATTTGCTATAGATACTAAAATTATTTGTTTATTTATTAGATACAAAAATAAAAGAGCTTATTATATTACAATTTACAATATATAATATATATTTAATTCTTTCTACAATTCAATTTTCTATAGCTAGTTAAAAGATACTAATATTGTTCGAAAAATTACTAATTATAACTTTTCTATTAATATTTAGCAAATTTAAGCAAATAAAAATTTCGATTTTTATTTTTGAAATTTAAAAATATTTATTGTATTTTTTGTTATTGCTATTACTCTATTAACAATTAATAAAAATACAATAACTATATAGTACAAATAATCTAATTATTTAAATAAACAAAATATCTACTAGCTAATTTGCAAAAATACTTTCGATTTTATTAAATTATCTTTAAATAATATTTGTATCTCTTATATATGCGCAAAAAGCAAAACAATATTTTATCAAATTTCTATTAAATTTAATTGCTAAAAAAACAATTTTATTTATATTAATATTATAAAACTTATACTTCTAGACAATTTTAATAATACTTGCTATATTTGTATTTAGCTAAATAATAAAATTAAGTATTTGCAAATAAAATATCTTAAAAACAAGAATAAAATTAGAAATAATTTTCTTTAAATACTATATTAACAAATTTAAATATAGAAACAACAAATATATTTACATTTATATTAATAACAATAATAAATATATAAATAGAGTTTTTTAAATCTAATACAAAAAGCGCAAAATATATATCAAATTAATAGTTGCTATTTTTTTTAAAATAAATAAATATATTAAATCTTTTAATTAGATTTTAATACAAAAAATTAATATTATAAGTAATTAAAGGTACTAACTTAATTGTAAATTTCTAATTAAAGATTATTTAAACAATTAATTTATATTACAATATTTTTTCTATTATTAAGCGCTTTATTATTTTTTTCGA
>JAABUW010006570.1_pt1 | contig 14448 bp, 4 predicted proteins | sample 5560081 | NCBI WGS metagenome assembly JAABUW01 (sample SAMN10711882, study PRJNA513363) | rock metagenome | isolation source: Antarctica rocks | place: Antarctica: Victoria Land, Knobhead sud
GCTATAAGTTTAACTATTTTGAAAACAAAAAAATTAAATTATTTCTTAACAATACAAAGATTAAAAAAAAATTATAAGAATTTGTCTTTAATAAAAAGCGCAAAATTATATTTGAAATTTTATAATTACAATAGTAGCAATAAAATTAAATACTAATTCTTTGTCAAAAAATAATAAAAATAATAAATCGAATTTAATAATAATAAAGATTCAAAAAACAAAATTAAAACAAAATTCTTTTAAACAATAAATATTCTAAAAGTTCTTAATAAAAAAATTGATTAAAATAATTAAGAAAAAAAAGAAATTCTTAAAGATTAAGAATATTAAGTCTAGAAATTGTTTAAAAATAACAAAGGTCTTAGACGAAAAAATTTATATAAAAAAAAGTAATAAAAACAAAAATAAAGAATATTATAATAAAAAACGTTCTTGCAATAATTAATTTTAATTCGAGAATTACTAAGTATTAAAAAAACAAATCTAAAAAAAAACAAAAGACTCTTGCAAACTATATATAACAAACAAAATATTCGAAGAAAATACTTTGAATTGTAAAGAATTAAGATAATTTAAAAACTCTAACTTAAAGTATTTTTATCTTAAAAATAAATATAAAATTAATTAATTTTTTTATTTTTTATTTTAACTTAATTTGTTATTTTTTTTACTCTCTTTTTAATAAGAAGTTTAATACTATAATAGCTAAAAAAAAGTCTTAGAAGCTTGCAAGAAAAAAGAAAGAAACAATTGTTATTATAAAATTAATTAAAGTTAAATCTATTAAAACTGTTTATTTTGATAATATTATTACAAGAGTAAGATCTCTTAAAACTTTATATTTTGTCGCTTATTTAACTATATAAATATAATTAAAAAATATAAAAATCAAAGCAATATTTAATAATAATACAAAAATTAATTGTATTAACAAAAGTTTTATAAATAGAATTAATTTAATTATTTAACAAAATATCTCTATTTTATTAATTGAAGTTATAGAAGCATATACTTGTTTTAAAAAAATAATAAAAAATGCAAAGATTTTAATTTAGAAAGTAATAATTTATATTTTTATCTTTGTTGTTTCTTAACTTAATTACAAAATTCTATTAAATTAATTTTTTTAACAAAGTATTTATATAAGCTTTGTAAATATAAACAACAACTTTCTAAAATTAATAATTTATTTTAAAAACAAAACGAAATTGTATTAATATTTTAAAAATATTTATTAATTACTTAAGTAACAAAGATAAAAATATTATATTTTTGAAGAATTCTTTAAATCTTTAAATAATTGTTTAGTTAATATAATTGTTCGACTTTGCAAATCTAATAGCAAAAAATCTTAAAAAATAAAAGTAAAAATTATTAAAATAACAATGTTGCAAAAAAAATTAAAAAAAATTAATTAAATTTTAATTAATTAAAGCAAACAAATAGCACTAGTATATATTTATCTATTAATTTAGTTAATTAAAAACAAGCAAATATTTAAACTAATATTATATTTTAAATGTCTTTAAAATTATTAATAATTTGAACTTTTTAATTATATATTATAAAAAAGACTTTTATTATTTAATTATCTCGAAAATTCGATATTGTTTGTTAATTTTTAATTGTATTACGTTTTTCTATTTAAATAAATACAATATATAAACAAAAAGTTTTAGAAAATAAATTCGATAAATATAAACAATTTAGATAAATCTATTTTAAACAAATATTTAAATTAGAAAGAAATGCTAGAGTTATTAATTACTAAAAAAAAATTAAAAGAAGTTTAACAAAAAATATAATCTTTTTCTAATATTGGGGTTCTTAAGTATTAAATATAATTTATATTTTATTAAAAAGCGTATTTAGAAGCTAATTATAAAATTAAAACTATTTTTGCAAAAATAAAAACTTTTAATTATAATACTTTTTAATAGTAAAACTATTTTAATTTAAAGTTTTACTAAAATAGAAAAAATCAAACTAAAGATAATATTTAATTAGGAAATTCGTATTATAAAGTATAAGATATAACAAGCTTTAGAAATTTTGTTTTCTTATATATTAAATTCTGTTATAATTAAGATATTGAAAAAGTGTCTTTAAACAAACTTGCTAGAATATTATTATAAACTTTTACATATAAAAATTCTTAATTTCTAATAAGTAAAAAGAAAAGAAAAAAAATGTATAATTAATAAAATTATAAAGATAAACAAAATAATTGTTTAAAATACTAATATATTTTCTAATATTAAAAACTTTGCAAAAAAAATTGGTAAAATAATAATTATATTATTAATCAACTTCTTTTTAGAATATAATTAAATAAATCTTGTATTAAAGAGTTGCAATCTTATTATTTTTATAATATTTTTTAAACTACTTAGAATAATTTGTTTATTACAAAATACTATTAATTCGATTACTTAATTTATAAGAATTGTAATACATATTCTTAAAAAAAAAATTAATAAATACTAGTTATTTGTAAACAATATAAATATAAAAGAATTTAAGTCGAATTACAACAACAAAAAAATTATTCTAAAAATAAAATTATTTGTTTTAGAATATATTTAATAATTAAATATAATATTAATAAATATAAAATTGTTCGAATATATTATATTTAACAAAAAATCTTAATTTTGCAAATTAGAAATTAAAATTGTCGATTTTGTATATAATTTTAATAGACGCTCTTCTAATAATATTAAAATTATTAAGATTATTAAGTAATTATTATGTAAAAACGTTTTTAAAGCAAAAGTTATTATAAAAATATATATCTACTATTAAATTTAAGTTCTAGAATTTGTATTTATCGCAAAATTAATCTATTGTTTGTTCAAAACTAAATATATCTTTGTTTAAAAATTTTGAACAACAAAATATTATAAACAAACTAAAGATTGCTTTAATAAATATATTAATAATATATATCTTAAATTACTCTATTTTAATTAATAAAATTAATTTAACTATAAATTTTAATTTAAAGAGTTAAAAGGTTATATTAATACAAATTGATATAATAACAAAAAAAAATTTACAATATAAGAGTTAATTTTGAAGCAAACAAGAATTTTAATACAATATTAAAAAGCAAAATTATTAAAGACTTATAAAGATCTTAAAGAAAGTGCAATTTTAATTGTATAAAATTGGATTTACAATTAAGATTAATATAAATATTTTAATAATTTAATTTAATTGCTTTATAAGAAATCTACTTAACGCTTTAGCTACTTGCTAATTAAATTTAAATTTGTCTCTTCGATTTTAATATACAATATATATCTAGTTAAAAGCACATAACAACTAATAAATTTTCAAAAAAATCAAAAGAATTATCTAACAATATTGACAAAACTAATAAAAAAATTATTAATAATTTTATTAATAATTAGTTAAACTATATTTGTGTTTATCTTGCACAAATAAAAATATCAAAAGAAAACAAAAATATTTTTAAAAATAAATATTTTAATAAATTTAAGCAAATCGCTTAATATCTAATCTCGTTGCAAAGATTAAATATAAGTTAGAAGAATTTTCGCAAATTTAAAAACTATACTCTTTATTTTCTAATAAAAGAAAAGCGTTTGTTTTAAAAAATAAACAAAGATATATCTTTGCAAAAAGTTGTAAATCGAATAAAGAACAAAAATCAAATTGTAAAAAGCTTATATAACAAAAGTAATTATAAAGAAAAAGAAAATATCTATTAATACATTGTAAACAAATATTAATAATTAAATTTATTTAACTTTTGCAAAAAATATGTTGCAAGTTATAATAAATATTAGCGAAAAACTTCTAATAAACAAGAAAAGATTATATACTTAACTTATATTTCTAATTTGTAAAATAAAGTTGTCGTAAACTATATATATATATTAACAACAAAAATATCTATCAAAGTAAATCTAATAGTTGCTTAAAATAATTTGACAAAATAAATAGAAATTAAAGCAATTCTAAATCTTAAAGCACTTATTATAGTAAAGTTTCTATAGAAAACTATTTTTTGTCGATATAAATATGTTAAAAATATAATTATAAACAACAAATTCAAAAATAGAGTCAAAATTACAATTAAACTCTTAAAGAGATATAATATTAAAAAAAGTAACAATATTAACTTATTAATTATAAACAAATAAAATAACAAAGAGAAAATATAAATCTATTGTTGATACTTTATTTAAGCTAATAAAGAAAGTTTTTACAAATTAATTACAATCTTTGTATACAATCTTATAAACAAATAGAATAACAATTTAAGAATCTATCAAAAGAATATTGTTTCAACTTAAATTCGAATACAAAGCTATATTTTTAAATTAAAATAAAGTATTTAATCTAGTATATTATAAATTAAGAAAAAGTTTGTTTAATAATAGATTTATTAATGTTGCAAACAAAACAACTAAAAAAAAGAAATAAAAATATTTAGAAAATAGTATTACATCTTTGTTGTTTTAAAAAAAGAAAGAATTTTTTTTCAATAATAACTATTAACTACAAATATGTTTATTTCAAATTAAAATTTTTATTTTATTGTATAATATTAAGCTTAATAAAAGATATAACGTAAATCTATTCTTTCAATAATTAAACTTCTTTAGAATAAGAAAAGAGAACAAAACTAAAAACTTTTATATTTTGAAAAAAATAAATAACACAAAATTTAAAAATACTTATTTAAAGAATCGACTTAAAAGAAATATAAAAAGAAATTAGAATTTTTAGATTTTTGCAAAGTTAGAAGATAAAAACAAGAAAATAAAGCTTAATTTTATAAGAGAGACAAATAATTAATTTAATTAGAGCAACAAAAAATTGTTTTCAATTATTATATTATTGTTATCTTTTTATAATTATTTAAATTACACGAGAGTGTAAGATTTTTTAAAGAGAAAAAATTGCAATCTTTATACTTCTTTTATTTGCAAGAATTTTGATATAAAGCTTATTAATTTATAAGTATTAAAAAGAATTTATGCGCAATCTCGCAAAGTAATTTATAAGATATTATAGTTTCGAACATCAAAAAGAAAACAAATAAAAGACAAAAATATCAAAAAATCAAAAAATTAACAATTTCAATTAATTAGAAGCAAGCGAACAACATTAGTGTTTATTTATCTACTTTAATTAATTAAAATTAACAACTACAAAGCAACTTAAAAGTATTAATAGCAAGCTTTAACTTAAAGTTCTAGAATTCCTAGAATTTCTTTAAATTATAAAGAACAAGTTTTAATTATCTTTTATAAAGTATTTCTTAACAATAAAGATAACAATATTATATATTAGTTATATTAGCTTTATATTCATCTACAAGTTAATATACAAATAAATAGTAGCACAACTTTTTTATATAATTGACAATATAAATATTGCAAACGACAATTAAGTCTATAAGTAATAATGTTTTGTATTTGAAACTTTATATTTGTTAAATATTTAAAACAAAATATTACTTTATTTATTAAAATATAGCAACTTAATAATTTGATCTTTTGTTTACAAAATTCTTTTTTTTGATTTATTATTTTTGTATAAATCTTCTTTTATTAAGCTTATATTATAATTGATCTAAAGCGACAATTATAAAATATTAAATATAAACAATCTTTTGCGAAAGAAACTTCTTAATCTTTACTAAAAAATTAAAGTTAAAAACAAGAATTACTATCTACGTTAATCGAAAAATCTTGTAAAAAACAATAGCTTATATTTGCTAAATAAGATACAAATTAAACTTTAATAATATCGACGTATTCTCTTTATAATTCAAGATTAATTTTCTTAATTAAATTATTTTAAATATTTTAAACTCAAAATTAGCAAGTATTATTGTAGCAATTACAAACGCTGTAGCGTTAAATATCTTAAGCTTAAACTTAAATTAAATTGCGAAAACAATTATTTAATCTATAAGAAACAATTTAATTATTAGAAATTATATCTATATTTGAGTAATTAATATTCTACTTTAATATAATAAAACTACTAACAACAAAACAAAAAAATATTTAAGAAATTTTCGAAACATAATTTTAAATATCTTAAAAATAATTAAGTATTAAACACAAAATTTATAACAAACAATTAATAAAAATATTCAAGTACAAATAAAAATATTCAAGTACAAATAAATTATTTATTGTAACAAAAATTAAAATATATAACATAAAAAATTAATAAAAACTAGAAACTAAGAATTTAAAATAACTAAATTAAACTTCGCAAACTATAATTATTAAAGATTGCAAATTTTTTGTCTAAAAATATAAATTAATTAACTATTAAAGCAATATTGCAAATAACAAAGAAGCGTAAAAATCTAAAAAGAATTTTGAAAAAATTAAATTAAATTGTGTAAAATTAGCTTAAGTCTTGCACTACAAAATTAAAATATATTATTAATTATACAATTAAAAACTACAATATAATAAATACTAAAATGTTCAAAAATACAATAATATTTATTGAATAGAAATTTTTAAAAGTTAAACTAAAAAATTATTTTTAAAAAATTAATTTAATTAGAATTTTAAACGCGAAGCTAAAAAAAACTTATTAAATAAAAATTTAAATAATTTTTTCTTTTTTTACAAAAGATACAAAGAGAATATAGACTTAAGACAACAAATAAAAAGAACTTAAATTGCTAATTTTAAAATTAAAATTAAAGTTGAAGTCGAAGTCTAAAGATATCAAAACTTATAAAAAATAAAGTATAAAAAAAAACCAAATTTTTTTTTTAAAGAAACTTCTTTTTTGTTATTATAATTGCAAAATCTTTTTAAAGAAACTTCTTCTTTATTATTACAATTGCAAGATTTAATATTAAGATTGTTTTTATTAGATTTTAGACTATTTGAAGTTGTTAATAAAACAAAATTATATATTTTAGTTATTAAAATCGCAAGAATTTTTTTAGAGACAATAATTATTTTTATATTAATAAACAAAAAAAACAATATAAAGAATTATTTATATATAAAAGTAAATATAGATTTGCGATATTAAATTAACTATTATTTCGCAATATTAATCAAAGTCTTTTAACTAATTAAATTAACTATATTAATAAAGAAGCAAAAAGAAGATCTAGTTATAATTATATTTAAATTAATTGTTTGCATAGCTTATTAAAGAAAGCTAGAATTTCTTTTAAAAATAAATTAAATTTTTAATAATTAAATTAAAAGACAAGTAATTTAATATTACAAGAAACGAAAAAAATTCTTAATATTTGTAAGACAAAAGAAATTAAATTTTAAACTTAGCGTTTGTCTACTTGTTTCTAAAGAGCTCTTAAGACAATATATTTATAAGAAAAAAATTAATTTTTTTATTTAATAACTTTTAGTAAACTAATATTTAACTTTAAGTAATAAACAATATTAATCTAGCAAAACAAAATTAATATAAAATTATTATTTGCAACAAAAACAATTAATTTAATTATAAATTTAAAGTATTAAATATAGTTACAACTTTAAAGCAAACTACAAATAATATTGTATTATTAGCAAAAAAATATTAATTAACAAAAAGAGTAGCTTCTTAATTGTTTGTTTTTTATATTGCAAATAATAATACAAATAAAATTAGATTTTTATATAGCGTACGTACTTCTATAAGCTAATTACAAGCATAAATTGTTAACAATATTGTATTTGTTAATTTTTAGAAAGTATAAATATTAAATATTAAAACAATATTTTGATTTCGATATAAATTAGAATATTTATTAAGACTCTTAGCAATTGCAAATAATTGTTTTTTTATTATATAAAATAATTCATTTTGCAATAAGTATTTAATAGATAAATTTTATATCAAGATCGATATATAGTTGCAAAAAGCAAAAAAAAAATAGCAAAATAAGAAAAAACTAAAAACTAAATTAATAAAAAAGAATTTGCTAAAATAAAGATTGTATTAAACAAACATATTTTATTAATTTAAAGATTTGCAAATTGCACAATTTTAAATCTTTTACTGCAAGCTAGAAACTAAAATTAATACAAATTTTTTTTTCTTCTTTTCTATATAACTTTATTAAACAATAAATAAATTTTAAATAAATTTTAAATAAATATAAGAAACAATATTGTTGCAATTTATCGAAACTTAACTTTGTTAAAATTATTTTTAATTAATATATTTTATTGTTTTAAAGTAGTTATTAACTTCTCTTTTATATTTAATATTAAGAATATTATTATAGAATGTGCGTTCTAGAATTCGACAAAAATAATAAAGAAATTAAGAACATTGTTTGACAATACAAAGAAATTCAATTATCTAATAAAATAAACTCGAAAATATACAATATATTACGTAAAATTTATATAAAGCAAAATTCAAAAAATAAAGAGCAAAGTATTTAAATTATATTTGTAAATGCAATTTATAAGACTTAAAGACTTTGAGATACTTAATATATATTAATTTAATATTAAGAACAATTTAAATTCTTATTTAATTAACTATAAAAAAATAATAAAGTTTAAGTTTTTAATTGTTTGTTCTAACAAAAAAGAAATATTATAAATTAAAGTTAAATTAACAATTTAAATTGAATATCTCGAAACTAGAAATAACTTCTAGAATTATATATTTATCTTTTATCTTAAAAAGTTTAACGCAAATATAATAACAATAGTTTGTTCTATTATTATTATTTGTATCTTAAATTAATCTTTTAAATTTATATTAAAAAAGCTTATTATTATTGTTATTGCTTTTAGAAAGTAAACAAGATTTACAACAATTAACTTCTTCAAATACTTAATTTCGATTCAATAATTTTTTTAACTTTGCAAAAAACTTTATATAAACTAATTTATTATATTCTTTACGCAATTAACTTAAATAACAAGAGAAACAAGAAATCTAATCCAACAATTTGAAAAAAATAAGAGCAAATTTTTTATTTTCTTACTACAATTTTTGCACAAACAAAAACAAAAGTTTCTTAATTTAATAATCAAAAAATAATTATTAAAAGAAAGAAAATTATATACAGTTAAATAACTAAATAATATTAGATTATAAACTTAGAGATGCTTGTTACTAATATTAGCAATTTATTGACAATATATATGCGATCTCTCTTACTTAGATCTTAGAATCTTAGCTACTTAATACACTATTAGATTGTATATAGATTGATCGTCGGATCGAGTTTCGATTCCAACTTTTGGAATCGACCCGACCCAACAGTTCCAACCCTAGAAATCGACCCAAAACCCGAGTCGATTTCTAATATTTTGGACACGAATTGATACAATTCGAGTCGATTTTCGGTTCCAATATTAGAAATCGAATCGAATCGTCAAGAAACCGAAAAATTGCGTCATTATGCCAAGAATTACTATTTTTAGAATTAAACTTTACTTTTTAGTTTTTTAGACAAATTCTATAAATTTAAAATAATTATTAATTAATTGTAGAAAATAATAATGCATTACTATAATGCATTACCTATATCTATAAGTGTTATAAATACTATTTAAATTTTTAAATATTAAAAAATCAATATTAATGCATAATTTGCATCTATAGATCTATAGATGCTATTTAAATTTTCAAATATTAAAAAATCAATATTAATACATAATTTGTATCTATAGGCCTATAGATGCTATTTAAATTTTGAAATATCAAAAAAATAATATTAATGCATAATTTGCATCTATAGGCGTTATAGATACTATTTATTAATTATTTAATTATTTAATTAAAAGTCTTGGCGATTCGGGTCGGTTTTTCGGGTCGGGTTTCGGTTCCAACCCTAGGAATCGAACCGAATGGTCGGTTTCGACCCTAGGAACCGAACCGACTTTTCGGTTCCAACTTTTGGAACCGACCCGAACTCGATGACCCGACCCGACGCGGTCAGTCTAATTGTATAGTATAATTTATATATATATTGTAATAAGTCTTTGTTATTATAGTTGTCTACTAATCGAGATTCTATTTCTATCTTCTTACAATATTACCTAGTTATTTAACTACACTAAGACTATATTCGAAAGATCTCTATATTTGTAGTATAGATTATACAAATTTATTATCTATATTAAATTTATCTGCAATTAATTCTTATAGAAAATACTATTTAGAAATTTTGTTCTTAAATCTAAACAAGTTTGCAAAGATAAAGAATAGAAAGAAAATTAACTTCTTTCTAGAGAAATTAAGAATAATATATTTTACTTTAGATTACTAGTTTTTATCAAATTCTATTAAGAGTAGTTTATAATTAATATTATTACTAATCGAAGCAAGTTAAATAGAGCTTAGATATACTTTTAAGAAGTTGTTGCGTCAATATTTCTTCTCGCTATCTTAATATTTTCTTAGACTCTTTCTAAGAATATATTATACTTATCTTTGTTAAAGAAGAATCTTAATACTTCTCTTTTTTCGTACTTCGACAAAATTATATTACTATAAATAAACTTGTCAATTCTCGATATAGCTTACAAGCTTTTTCTATATCTTCTATAAAATTTTATATCTCTTATACAATTATTAAACATTACGCTTATAAGATTAGAGAAGTGTCTAGATCAAGATTAGAACTTTATTTCTTATTGAATAATATCTAAATCTGCAAAACAAGCTCGAAATTGCTTTATTAGAGTCTTGATAGAATTACTGAAAACTGGAGAGATAAGATGTTAAGATAGCGAAAAGAGGTTTCAAACAGCAGCTCCCCACATTTGTTGGGCAATCCAAATTGAGTCATTTTCTTTGTGCATGTCAAAGACCACCCCTCCGACACGGTTTCCATCTTACCAGAAACTCGTGACTTATATCAGCCTTCATAAACTATTTACATCATCTTTACATAGCCACGGACCCCGGTTCTGCTATAGTCCTCATGTTCAACGTTCTAGAAAACATGGCATTGCCTCCCTCTTTATAACCTAAGGGTGAAGATTACACTGCAAATGGACAACCTTCACAAGATCTCGACACCACCGGTTGAGCTCATGTAGGATCTCTTCTAAATGGTAAGTGTTCTCGGGGCTGGAATCGTCCAACTCATACTGTTTTTTTATTTACAAGGTCATGTTGAGTGTGGTATCCTCCTGAAACATGCTCGACGGCCCAAAGCTAGCGTGAGATTGCAAATGCTAACTCCAGACTTTTTTTTATTAGACTTATCGAGTCCTCAAACAGATTGTAAGCTTCGGGCCGAGTTAAAGAGACACTACCATGGGTTGCGAGAAGCAATCTTTGGACAGGATATAAAATATTATTGGAGAAGCGAAGGCTACATGCTCAAACTTGTGGACAAAAAGCCAGAGATTGCAGTGGATCGGGGTCTCAAGCAGCTCTGTAATAAGTCGACGATGCTATATTGGGCTCGTACGTAGTTGCAGATCCTTGATTTCTCTTTCTATTTTCTTGTCAAGTCGCGAGACATGTCTCGGGAGTACTCTACCCTAAAGACGTGTTTCACCATCCCTCACTGTCACACCAGAAATGACTCCGGAATCTCCAAACAGTATCCGCTCAGGGGTCAGGCCCTACTTCATGCCCATGGATTGTCTTCGCCTGCATATATAAAGCCTGGTTTCGATGTCACGACAATGTTCCGGACATAGACTTTGGCAGATTCTTTGCACATCCATTACAGATCACTACAACAGGTCCCCAAACGATATCGGAGATCATGGAGACGCTCGCACACATCTGTGACCGAGTTGCTTCGCAGTTAGAGTCGATACAAAGCGGCGACATTGAAACCACTCCAGTAGAATGGAGGCACTGGGAGCGCTACCATTTGTTGCCTCTCTGTCGAGCAGTTGTTGTTGTTCTCGATGAACTCCTATTATCACTACCTGTATGCAGGATCGATGGAACCATTTCATTAGATGACGAGATACAAAGAAGGACCGCGGTGTTGATTCTGACGGGATACGGTCATGGCCTGAGCAATACTATCAGCTTCGATGCCATTAAATCAAAGTCCCTTCCACTAGCACGAGATGATGTTTGCGCATGTGATAGCGCCAGGACCATTCGCGTCTCGCTGAAGACCGCTGTTCAATTTATCGCAGAGCTGCAGCAAAGAGAAGACACAGCCTTTTCGAGTTTAAAGCGATATACAGTCAACACCATACTTGAACCAAACACATACGGTGTCTTCGCCGTTGACAGAGCCGATGAGTACGCTGATGATATTCTCAACAATCCTCTCGAGGATGAATCCAAGCAGTCTGAGATCAAGTATGCACGAGAGACCATCAAGAGGAGAGAGAGGGGAGAAGTCTCTTACGAAGCAGAATTTGATCATTGGAACAGCAACTGGATCTAGGTTGAGCATTATCACATAGCTTTTGGTACTCTGGATTTCGAAGAAATACCGGTGAATGGAGGATACAACCTGAGATAGCTGAAATTTTCCACAAAACATTATCGGCCGCCGTACGTCTGAAGATCGCTTCCACCCTCGTGTGTTTGCAACAGAGCTCCCGGGATTGCCCCAGGTAGTCTCTCACCCGATTATAAGAAAGGAAGCCACCTCCCTCTTCGCCTTGCATGTTCCCGCCGCATTCGGCTTCGCACGGTCTCTGCCTCAACGGTGGTGTTGGGAAGAGCCTATAGCGTTATACTGTCCTTCTAGTGCTCTTGACAGCAGCCAGTCAATTTATCAATCAAGGGCTGCCCTGCGAAATTACTCTGGGTGGACCTTTCTCAGCGTTTTGATCGTGGGAAACCTTCAGAATTGCCACCAACCTAGACAGCAACAGCAATACATATCCTTCATCGAGAACAACGCCTTCATAGCAGTCCAACAGCCGACTGCGCCTGTGTGATACGCACGGCCAGTGACAATGGCATCGCGGCCCAACGAGCATAGTCCCCTTTTCTACAAGCATGGACGTGAAAGTGAGAGAGTGACAGAAGGGAGGATAATGTGACTGCAATGGACAAGAGTCAGGAAATCGCCTAGAAGAAGACCGTGTGGATAATGTGAAGCATCTTTATAGGGACAGCATGCTCAGGCCTAGACAAGCCTCCGATTGATCCTATCCACTTCACCAGAGGATCATATCAAAGCAGTCTCCTGACATCAATACATTAGATGGTACAATTAGCTTTCAAGTCCTATCGCCGCTCGCTTTAGTTCCCAGTCCGGTTTCGCGTGGCTGGCAACAGCCTACCAAATCGCCGCCGCAGTTACAGAGCCGTTATGCGGAAAGGTGACAGAAGTTTACGGAAGCCGTGCTAGATTTGAGGATCACGCTTTTTAATTTTCGGATGCATGCTTCTCAAAGATCTTTTGTGTCTCAATTTCCGGTTTGTAAGGATGAGTGCGACTTAGCGAGTAAAGCAATTTATATCTTGCGTTACGCTTCCGCTGGCCGACACCAAGCGTGCAACTGCCTTCGAGGGTAATGAGCCGCGATACATTCTTTCCACTCCATGTCTTCGGCCGTGGTTCCGTCTAGAGCCATATCGAATCGGCGAATCAGTGTAGCGAATGCAATAGGTAGTTCGCTCCAAGCCAGATTGACACCAAAGCACATGCGTAGGCCTCTACTGAAAGGCACTATCCATTGTTCAAGATCCTTCGCGTCTTCCTGCTGCCATCGATCAGGGTCGAATTGAAGAGCATCTTCAAAGATATCCTCGGGCTGATGGACGTGGAGGATTGGCATGCCAACTGTGGTGCCTCCAGGGATCTGTTGGCCGCATATAACGGCTCCTGTGGGCGGGACAACGTGTGTGATAGACACGCCCGATGGAATGTGTCGTAAGGATTCGCGGTCAAGAGAGGCATTGATTCGAGATCTTTGAGAATAGATCAGGTGGATGCTCCCCACGGCATACTGCTATTGATGATGGTTACTCCTTCAGCTTTTGCCATCTTCAATCTGCTCCATGATCTGAGCCTCCTTTTTCGGCGGTCGTTCCCCGAAGATGGTGCTGCCAACTCTGACCTCATTGCTGCCGCATCCGATAGCGCTTTCGAAGTCCTCGCTCATACCCATACTCAGCTCCAGGGTGTTCGCATCGAGCTTCAGCGCTTCCACCACAACAACTCTGACTTCTCTCAGCTTGACGAAGTCTTCATTCTCCTGTCCTTCGCTCAATCCTTTACTTCTTGCGATAGCGCCGATGGTCATCAGTCCTTGTAGCTTTAGATGCGGGCATTGTTCTAGAACATGAGAGCAAAGGCCAGCAGCATCTTGAGGCTCGACTCCAGACTTTTCCTCCTCGCCAGAGGTGTTGACTTGCACAAAGACCCTCAACGGAGTATCCTTAAACTCCGGAGACTTTTCGACCAAAGCACTCCTGCCCTTCTCCAACAGGTCTGCTTTCTTCTCCGTATCCACACTCTCGACACACCAGAGATTGGGTATCTGCTCCGCAAGGGGACGACATTTATTGGTT
>JAABUW010006572.1_pt1 | contig 14444 bp, 18 predicted proteins | sample 5560081 | NCBI WGS metagenome assembly JAABUW01 (sample SAMN10711882, study PRJNA513363) | rock metagenome | isolation source: Antarctica rocks | place: Antarctica: Victoria Land, Knobhead sud
ATAACGAGAAGTTAAGTTGGAACGTCGCAATCAGGCTAAGAAGCGGCGTGAGCGTTGGGCGATCATAATGTAGAAGTAGGAGCACAGCAGCTATAGAACAGTAGAGTATCAAAATGTGCGATTAAGCTCCGACCAATTACCGAGCCGAAGTCTTTCCACGCTAATCCTTCGCGTTTAGGCCGGCTTGTTTCAGCTTGATGAGAACGACAGCGTGGAAGAAGTACTGTATGTTATAGGCACCAACATGTTCTGTGCTCCGCCACCAACCATTTGGTGCGGAAACTCGCTCTACTTCTACCAGGCCCGCCAACAAGCGGTGGACATTATTGCCGAGCATCGACGGGTCCTGACTCCTGAGTCTGGGAAAAACGAGCTTGACGATTGAGGCTATCATCGCACTGGTTTGCCACTCCGTCACACGATCAGATTCAGTCCGAAAATGGCATCAGTCTTCGAAGAACGCTGGGGAAAGCCTTGTACTAGCTGTGTACTGAAACAGCCTGATTCAATATGGCGCCGACTGTTGGCATCGGTCGATGCGATCTCTTACACTACCCACTCCACAGTAATGTACGGTTGCACTCGTACCCTTCATAGTTCACACTCCCCTCAGCTGGCTGGCGCCAAATCCCACCTCTATGTCCAGCGCTATACGGAGTAGGGAGTAGCATAGTGGACAGCTACGTTCTTCCAAGCACTGTGCTGGTTGCGAATATCGCATGTCTAATACTTGACTCAGGCCCCGATATCATTAGCAACGCCAGAGCTGGCAAGCCTAGATCTAACGTCTCATTCGATGCCGTGGCATTTAAAAACTCGCAACGCTATGACGGCGAACAACCATTCACAGTGTCCACGAAATCGAGTATTCGATGCTTGGACATGTATTTATTGCTATCCTAGGTTTCGCGCTGTCTTTACTCTGCAGAATATGGTACCCATCTTTGGCAAAATCTTGCGACGTGCGTAACGCTAAGACACAGAGCTATCATCCTCTGAACATCTCCGCGTGGACGTGGTCGCGACAACTTTGCGAGGCCGTGCAGACCGGGCCTCTGACGGAGGCTGGTGCTGAAGCATGGCGATGTCCCCTTCATTGCAAGTCGAAGGAGTAATTTTCTCTGTAGTGCCAGGAAACGATGCCTTCAAGACGCCAGGATTTCGTTCCATATGTGGTCTATCATCCAGGTACTTGTATTCGAGATGCACTGCGACGCTGATAATTGAATTCGATATGACAGTCCCGTTCCATGGTTTCGAATTTCTCGGTAGGCGAGCCACACGTAAGATGACTGAGCTTTGGAGCGAAACGGCTTGAATGGGGAGACCTTCTCCTCAAAGAACTTGGCTCCGGTACCTACATAAATCGTAATAATGCTTAGCTAACAGCGCCGTTCCACACAGCGAAAAAGTTCAGAGATTACCCTGCCGAGATCCTTACTGAAGTCTTAATTTCATTGCATTCTTGTTGAACTTTTCGTCAACTTCCTCAAAAAGCTCACTCTTGAGACCCTCTGCTCCCTCCTTTTATCGGCCTGATCTGCTCCAGTGTCCTGTTGTAGAATACCTGGTCATACGCTCGCTGCACCTTTTTCGATGTCGATTCCCAAATCTACCTCGTCGTCGAGAGTCGCTTCAACCATTGCAAGCATGTTCACCCTCCACTCTCTCTCTTCCTTGTCGTCCGCATAAGACTCTTGGTCGAGCCCATGGTTGCGTTCGGAGATATCTCCCACCGCCCTTTCCACGTCGATCAAGACCGTGCTTGTATCGTCCACGATCTCCTTTTTTCTTTCCGTCCGTCCGTGAATTGAGTGGCAATCGTTACTTTGACCGCTCCAGCTTTAGACCGGGTTTTCTCGATGGATTCGGAGAACACGGCTTGTTGGAGAATCGTGGCTTTCGGTCGTGGAGCCCATCGGCTAAAGTGAATTTTGATCTCATCCTCAAGTAACACTAGCTGCGATCCGCAGGGCTTCTTCCCTTTCTTATGGAGCCGCATCAACGGTGATCTGGTCGTGGGGCGATGGGCTAGGGTCTTGCACCCCGGAGAACTTATCATCCGTGAAAAACTCCGAGAGCTCCTCTTCTATAGTGGAGAAGCTCATGCCGGGAATGGCTTCTTGAGTTGGAACACCTCTTGTATCGAAATGCCACCACGCGCCATCGGCTGAATTTGTCAATAGAGACGCCCAACCTGGGCAGGCGCCGCTGGTGGCCAAAGAAGCCATCCAGTGTCCATAGGTCTTGGAGTACGCGCTTGAGATTCTGGTCATGGGAGGTGGGTCATCGACACAGGAGAGGATGTTCTTCGTGAATGCGAAACGGCGTTGTATTTTCTGGTGCTCCTGTTCGATGAAAGATGCATTCACTTCTATCAGCTTTTGGTGCTGTCGCCTCTTCGCGACTGCCAAACATTGCTCCATCAAGTCTTTATTAGCAACGGAGCGCCAGTACAGCTCATTCAATTTCCCTATCCTCTACTCGGCCTGGCTGGCGCGAAGAGCTTCAGCGGTCTCTATCTCTCGCGCTCTGACTTCAGGGTCGATCATCGTCCCCCGAGTCTCGAGAGCCAGCAGATCCTCAAATGCATCTCTCCAGTTCGGGCCTGGGAGAGTTCTCTCCACCTGCAGTGGGGAATAAGGACTGGCGATGAGATAGGCAAATGGCCACCGCACAGGGCTGAAGAGCCAGCTAGAGACATGATGTTGGAGGATCTCGGTCCATGACAGACCTGATACTTTGGAAGGAGTTAAGGGTGAAGGAGTTTTGCAATTGTCGCAGAAGACTTGATTAGTTGGCGAGCTGGACATGGCTTTTTCTACAGTATACTTAAGGAGCAGGGTTTCAAAGTCACCACTATTCGAAGGTTGCTTACAAAGGCTATTGAAGCCGAAAAGGAAGAAAGGAAGACGATGGCAGGTCGAAATAACAAATTTTGAGCCTTGAGCTTTCGAGAAGTGGCTGGGTTGGGATGAGATCTGTCATGTCAGTATGAGAACTACGCCGGCAATAGTCTACTCGATGAGACGACCTACGTTTTCAGCTGACGCTGTTCATAATCCGACAGTTGAAGATGAGGGAGCATGAGTCCGGCAGGGATTCAAGCCTAGCCCAGGCGCGCGGTCCAGCCCATCGCCGCCTCCAAGGCCCCGAGCAGTCTACTCTACATGTCCTCGTACTTGTATGACGCTCCGGTCGTCCCTCAGAGACATCAGCTCCCATCCCCCAAGCTCGAGCTTGTCTCTATCCCGTCTGATACTCTTGAATGAAACACAGAATATCGTCACGAGCCACGTCTCCAGGAATATTGACGCAATCCTTGCACCCCGTTTCAACGACTGTTCTCTACTGACCACCTCTCTGGAGAGGCCACCACTCGACATGTCAGCGCACTGATCCTACATTCGATGCCTGCGCTCCGTGATTAGCATCCTGAGTATCTAAGACGAGCATATCACAATTGATGTAGAGACTCCAAAAGTCCTGCTGTGGGCGGCAAGCTAAGCAGACACAGTTGATGAAGTTCCAAATAAAGTACTGGATCACGGTTCAGATGACAGAAGATGGGTTAAAAGCCGAAAGAGTCTGGGAATGGTTCGAAAGCGCTCATAGCCAGGGGGTTCTCCCCCAGGCTACGATGACACACTGTCGGGCAGGAGCGGGTGGGAAATGACCACCTTTGAGCTTGGGAACACTGCGATGGTATCGAAAAACATTGCACCATTACCCGCACGCCATTGGTATACGTCGCCGGACCGCACTGAGCTCGCGACTGGTGGCTGGCGCTGCATGAAATGTCCCATGCGGTGGCAGGGAGTGGTGCATTTTTTCTCAGTACTTGGACAAGAGAACGTTTTAACGAAATGACAATGGGCCGTTCAGCCCTTGTGGGCCCACAATCAAGAAGGTCAATAGGCAAAGCATTGTTTTACTCAGTCGTCAGGGCCCTGAAAAGAGTCTGAACGACGAACGGAACATTTTCTTGATTTGGGAAATACGGAGGAGTGCTCTATGCCAGCCGCATTGAATGACCTGAACTTCTCGCAAAGCATGCAGAAGTCACAATCTTCACAGCTCCATATAACATGGACATGGTTTAAGAACTTTCGCCCTTCGAAGAGACCATTGGCGCCATCCCCGCTTCTAAAAGATCGTCCGTTTCCAAAGTGGAGTTGTTTTCATTCTTTCAATAGTGGTGCTAATGTGCCGCAATAGCTCTTTTTGGCTTCCACGAACATCTCCTACCAGGTTCCGACCGACCAAGCAACAATACTGAATTATTCAGCGTCGTAACGAAGACGCACCAGCGAGATTCTGTGTCTGCAAAATTTCATCTACTCGTTCAAAGACAAATTAATTGACAAGAGAACAACAGAAGCTTCATCTAGTGTACGAAAGCATCATCTCATTTTAACAACCGTGCGCCGCAAGTCAGACATGCTCTCACAGACATGGCAACCTTCAGCATCAAGTTGGGTACTCTCAAGGACATCATAGCTACTTTGTCTGAACCAAAGTACGACAAAGAACAGAAATACTGGATAAATCCATGCGCTGGGCGCCAATGCTAGGAGCTGGCGAGACAGTGCCGATTGCTTCGTTGCAAGACGTGTTGATGGAATAGGAATGTATAGGAAGTCCAGTAATGGCCCATTGCTGAAGTGGTAACTTACTTAAGACTCTCTCTGACATAGTCCAAGGACCAAAGGTAATAAACAAAAAGGGAAGGAGTTCCACACGCATCCGCAAGGGGTAAAAACCCGATGATAGATTGACCAAACAAGTTTAGCGCGCATGTTGGCTCCTCCCAAGTTTCTTCGCTCTTTCGTCGAACAACCGATTCCTAGCGGTGATTGAAGCCCGGAAATCAAGGGGAATTTGCGTTTCGAGAAGTCACAGATTCAAGCCCGCCGTGGCCTAGATCAATGGCTAATGCCCCGCCATCGTGGGGGCAATCTGCGCGACATCGCGGAAGTCTGGAGGTACCTTAACCTAAAGTATTCTATTCCTATCTGGTCAAGTACTTCTAAGTCAGATCAGACTCTTGATGTTATTTCTCAGATGGGTGCTCTTCATGATGGCTTTCACCGCATGTTTTACAAATGTTTCATACTGCGCTTGTACGAGTACTCGTACCCTGTGGATTCGGCCTGTTCTTGCGGTCGCAAGCCTTGGGTCTGGTGCTAACCTCCTGACCCACCCCCACACCCGCACGCAATTGGCGCGGGTATACAGCAGGAAGCACGCAAGAAGCTGCGTCGACTATGCAGGGCAGTTGGCTAGAGAATTCTTCGCGACTACAAGCCCCAGATTCTACCCCACCAGAGTTGCATGACAGCTAGGAGTGCGGGTAGAAGCAACTAACTTGCAGCGTAGCGGTGTACAGTAAGGCAAGTGCTTCTTCTCCAAAGCTTCCTCTCCTCTCTCGTTCAACGTCTTGACTGTTCTCACCTTCTCGCTTCACCTGCTTCAGTCGCGACGATCGAGCGTTGTTCCTGTCCGGGCGTCTTTGGCACCTTTTTCTAGCTTTCCACTATGTCTCGTATTTCGCCTCTTGTTCGCTCCGCTCTCCATCGACCATGTCGCTCCCAATTGTGCACCTCAAGCGCTCCCTCCTTACTCCGGCAGAGAGTCCAGACAACGTACAAGCCTATACGATTACTAGCCACTCCCACGGCTATGCCGTCGGCCAGCAAGCCAAACATCGGAGTATACTGCAATCCAGAGCACAAGTTGTGGGTAGAAGAGAGTGGGCCTAGTGTCGAAGAGGTGAAGAGTGGGCAGGCGTTGAAGGAAGGTGAAGTCACCATTGCCATTAAGACTACCGGCATTTGTGGGTGTGTATATCCGTTGCGGAGCACTAGAATGCTGCAGCTTGGTCTACGCAAAAAAGTTCGTTTGTGCACCGAACATGCGCTGAATACTCTGTAGCTCAGACATCCACTTCTGGCGTCATGGCCGCATTGGTCCCATGGTGGTCGAGCACGATCATATACTAGGCCACGAATCAGCCGGAGAAGTGATTGCTGTCCATCCATCCGTGAAAACCCACAAAGTCGGCGATCGTGTAGCCGTTGAGCCATCCTCGATCTGCAATGAGTGCGAACCATGTCTGAGTGGTCGATACAATGGTTGCCTAAAGATGCGCTTCATGTCGACGCCTCCTGTTGATGGTCTTCTTCGCCGTTACGTGAACCATTCCGCGGCATGGTGTCATAAAATTGGCGATATGAGCTATGAGGATGGCGCCATGCTCGAGCCGCTGAGTGTCAGCCTGGCAGGCATGGAGAGAGCAAAGGTTGCTCTGGGCGATCCTGTCCTGATCTGTGGCGCCGGGCCTATTGGGCTCATGAGTCTCCTTTGCTGTGCTGCAGCCGGTGCGGAACCTATCGTCATCACCGACATCGACCAAGGCCGGCTCGACGTCGCCAAAGAGATCTGTCCCCGTGTGCGAACATATAAGGTTGAGCCAGGTGTCTCCATGGAAGAGGCAGGAGCTGCCATGTCTAAGCTAGCAGGCGGTCAACTGGCCGTTGCAGTAGAATGCTCAGGTGTCGAGTCTTCCATCAATGCCGCTGTGAGTCAGCCCTCTTTTATCCCTTTCGTGTCATAGCATTGCGCAGTCGCCGTGACCTACTCAGCCCATCATCTTCGACATCATGCTAACCGAACAACCCCAGATCTACTCCGTCAAATTTGGCGGCAAAGTCTTCGTCATCGGAGTTGGTAAGCCAGACATGAAGATCCCATTCATGCGTCTTAGCACCCAAGAAATCGACCTCCAGTTCCAGTACCGCTACTCCAACACCTGGCCGCGCGCCATCCGCCTCGTGCAGAGCGGCGTGCTTGACATGAAGCGGCTGGTCACGCATCGGTTCAGCCTCGAGGATGCGGTCAGCGCGTTCAATACGAGTGCGGACAGTGCGAAGACTGGGGCGATCAAGGTCTTGATCCAGAGTGAGATCTGATCGGGTAGGGTGAAGGGTGCAGGGCGAGCGAATGGAGCTTTGCTTTCGATCGGGAGCGGTACGCCCATAGATTTTCTTGTTGGATCTGATCCCTGGCCTGATATTGAGTATAGTAAAGATCAAGCTGAAAGGAGGTTCATCATCATTGCTGACTTGCATTGTCCATGAGATCAGTTGACAGGCGTTGCTACGTAGATGACCCCAGCTGGAGATCTGTCGGCTTACCTTCCAAGAACGATTCCCAGCTAGCTATCCCTGGGACTTAGCTACAAATGGATAAGCGCCCCCAAAGATTGACGAGCTTCACCAGCCGCTTTTGTGTCTTTTCCTTCATCATCACGATTGCTAAGATCCGCCATATTGTCAAAACCAAGAGGATTTTTAAATCCCGCACGTCCTCCTCCGTCTGGGCTCTGTCGCGAAATTAACTGCCTCCCCAGCTCTGAACACTACCCTAGAGCAATTGCCTTGGCAGTTAAAGGCAACCTCTGACGATGGGATACTGCGAATTGAGGGTCAGGATAACGAGCTTGCTGCCCAGGCGCGAAGAATGCTAATCTAGTTACCCTATGCCAGGTGGTTGTTGGCGATTCTAGAGTCTCAGCACACCAATTGTCGAACCAACTGTGTCACATCAAGGGCTTGAGAAAGCACGCGACATCAATGTTAATGATAATGTCTACTCACACGCCGGCCTGATTACAATGGATCGAGAGAAGAGAATGGTGCATCAGGGTGCGCAAGACTACATCTTTTCCAACCGCCACACATATATGGGAAGGCCTTACTAATGTTAAATTACTCCTACACGCTGGTACACCAGGACTCTTTCTTGGAGTACATTAGCCATTACTGGGTTCACCATGCTCTGCCGAGTGGAAAAGTTAGGGACTGCAACTAAGACCTCTTGGATTAAAGGAGTATGCGGACGGTATGCCACATATCAAGCGCCACTTCATTGCTCGTCAATCGATTTCGCAACAAGTTCTACCTTCGGACTCAAGCAAGGTAAATACTTTCCGATTCTTTCTCCATTGGTAGTTGCTGTGATTTTCGGTCCAGACGGTTTGGCAACTTCTCTACTTTATCAAGGTGCGGACCTCGACGAGACACAACGACTTGGATTCGTAGGGCTAGCTCTTGCACGGTCGGAAGTTTTTTCTTTCACAAAATCTAGTATAACGGTATTTCACCAATACATCGAGCATCCTCTGTGAATCAATCTCAAGTGGTTAGGATGCTCGTACGACACAACCGAAGTATTGTCACTCACGCAATAAATAAGGAAAACTGTTGTATATGATGCGGCCGAGCGAGGGTTCGCGAACCTCGTTCGTGGGTTGTTTCAGTTGGGTAACGAACTCACCGCAAGAGACAATTAAAGGGAGGCGCCGCTCATGCGCTGTAGCATTTGGAGACTGTCCCGCTATACAAGCTATACTCAGAGCCGGTGCAGCAATATCTTCTTCAAAGCCTGGAGCAGTACAAGCTACCTTCAAAGCTTTTTGCCTTGACCTAGCATTGGTTCTCCAACTCTTGTTTGAAAGTGGCGCAGCTATCGATCCACGCAATTTCAATATCAAAAAAAAAAACATCCTGCGGCCACTAGATCGCGGAGGTGCATCCATCAGGATTATCGTTGGGCAAAATCGACCTGTCGACCATATTTGACGACCTCAATAGATTTCGAGGAGCACGTTGAGCATAACCGACTTCGCTACCGTATCGGCATTGCTGAGAATTGATCACAAGATGAAATGCAACACCGAAGGCCAGACAAATTTGCACTAAGCCGTTTTACGGGCCGTTTTGCAGAACCGTGTTGCAATGACAGAGCTTCTAATGCAAATTGGAGGTAATTGACTTTTTATCAACAAGAGGCCCAAGCCGAGATTAAACCATGACGGCGCAAGACTTGGCCGTGCACAAGCAGTACCTCAAGATCATCAAGCTCCTCAGCGAGGCATTATAGGGGTTTAGAAACAGGGCATCGGTTCGAAGCACTATTTCTTGGGGAAGTAAGACCTAGTCTTTATTTGCTAGCTGGAGGAGACTGCACGGCGACCTGTCACTCCTTTTTATGTTCACTCGGTTTAGCGATTGGCTTTCCTGGCGTAAAAAACCATGGATGCTGGATCTTCTCCGCCTGTAAGCTCTCGTCTGATCTGACTTGCCTTGTGAACTGCCAGGTCAATCTGTATCGAGCCAGCGGTGCGGATGGTGCAGGCTGCCGAGCTTGCCTGTTGGTAGAGTTATCGAATATATAAGATAATATGGATTATGACAGACGGCGAGTCTTTCCGCTTGCCCGGGCAGTTTCATGTTTGCAACAGCAAGATTAGCAAGTTGCATTTGGTCAGGATGACTGTTCAACTTGCTTGGGTCAGATAAGGCATGAAGTCTTATCAAGGCTCTGATCTCTTCTCACAGCTCTCGGTATACAACAGCTTCAGAACTACAAGAAAACCCTGATAGTCTGGCTCGAATTTTTGGATAGCTCGCAGCCTCCTAGAGCCTTGCCCGCGGCATTCAATTCAATGCTCGCAGTCTGTCAAGTAATATCAAGTACTAAAGTACCCATCTAGGCACGGCCCACGATCCCTCCTGAAAACACCTCACCAGTAGGGTAGGCTACACGCTACACGGCTATTGCAGAGTCTACACTATGATGATCAGACCTGATTTCGATAGCTCACTGTCTGGGTTTTCGAATGGGGGAAGGAGCTGTTGAGGAGATCCACAACGACAGCGACAAAACTCGATGCCTCATGGCGCAATCGAAACCGAAGAGTCGTTGATGGCTACTTGACTTCATTCCTGCGACGACCCTTTACCTGGCAGGCCTATGTCGGCATGGCGAGTATGCTCATCACTTGATATATGCCCACGTGCTTCTTTCGTCGTCCGGCACGCGAGGCTCAATTCAGTGGGGGTGAATGGGATGCAGATCGCTGGGAACTCATAAATCTCTCAGTTTCTCAATTTCCACCTATCGATGCTTGTTCGATGGAACCACATCATTGGATATTTTGTCTGTCAAACATCCTGTCCCGGAAAGAAGTAATCGCGCTTCATAAGCATTATGCTCTCATTGGCCTTGCAAGACATAGAACGCGTATAGCCTTCTGCCGACGGCACGGAGAGCTGCACGTTAAGCGCTCAACAGCTTGACATGTCAGAAGCGCACTGGAATAGCTTATACAATGGCACAGCGAGCTTGTTTCTGCTTGGTCTCACTTCTCAGTCTTATACTTACCCTGGAGAGGGGAATATGTATGGAGTGCCTAACTTGTATACCTTTTACCATTAAGTTTGACTTGCGGTTAGTGGTAGTTCGTCCTGCGGTAAAGTTCGTCGCCTCTACGACTTCGCCTATGAAGAAAGGCTGGGCTATATCCACTCTTTATGAGCCTCAAGGGTCGCCAATACTCAGTGGGGATCGCATCGTCTCAGAAGGATATATCGAAAGCGGTTCGCTAGAACAGAGCGACGTTTCTAGCGGAGTTGCACAGAGACCTCAATTTTTTTTCATCTGTCTATATGAATTGTCTTCCATACAGCTACGTTGGAATCGGCTTCTTTTCAGACTTGTTGAAGACCTTTGACAGCAAGTCACTTCTCGGCCCTTGTAAGCCACGCCATCATGCGGATTCTACAAGCCCCTACGATGTACTCGGCGCTCAATGCCAGCAACTTGTTTCAGGGCCCAAACAGCACAGCGTCCAAGTATGACGAGCCTCCTGCTCTTGGCTCCAACTTTGCGGCCCCTGGTACTCGCATAATTGCCAATGGGATTGACATCACCCATAAGTTTGATACCTCCAATTCCAAGTTCCCACCGGCTTCTTGGCTTGGTTACGGTCTTAATATGATCACGATCACCCCGAGTATGTCTATCTCGATGGCTTTGATCTGGTCGATATCTGAACCTAGTGCGATAAACCTCCTTAGAAAATGCTAATCGAAGCCTTTGATCAGTGGATATGGTTTCTGTACGTAACAGATACATCTGCCCTTGTCTCTCGCCGTAACTGAGAATCCAGGTCGCCAGTTCTGTTCTATCACATACTCGCCTCATCACAATAATGAATGGTGGCACTGAGCAAGAGCACAATGGCGTTACATGGGTTGTCCCAGATAATGTCGACGTGAGCCCAAGCGTGACCGTCACCGGAGGTAAATGTCGGCCCCGATCTAGCTTGCGGATGGTGAATTAATCTACACGCCAGAGAATCAAGTGCTTTACAAAGGCGGCGAACAAGCCGCCCATGACCTCAGTCTTGATTCTTCCCTATCGGGGAGCTATATGGCCGTCCAGGGTGACATATCCGCCAGCTATGCAATTAAGAAGGCGTTTTCGAAAAGTTATCAGTACGATCTATTCAGTTACAATGCCCTCTTGTTGGACGTCAAAGTATCGAATTATGGTCATTATGTCGACGAGAAGTTCTTAAGCCGTACCATGGATCGTATCCCCAAGTGGGACCCCAGAAAGCCAGACATCATCGAACAGTACAGATCCTTGTTCTCCACTATTGGTAGTCATATCATTACGGGCGTCGATTATGGCGGACGGTTACAATTGGTAAGTAGCCCCTCCGCAGTACTTGTGTACGTTTAACCTTATCTACAGAACGTCTGGGCGGACAATGACGACTCCTCAGTCGACAAAGAATTCAAACTCGACGTCGGGGCCGAATTCAATGGCATCACCACTGGGGGAAAGGTTAACGCTGGAATCAGGACCGAATCGCAATTCCAAGCCTTTTCCGAGTCCGTCCAGAAAACCTGCTCCTGCCAAGGCGGCAACGCGCAACTCTGCGGCAACATCGGTTCCAACCCCGAGCAGGGCGGCTCCGAGGTCTACGACAGCTATCAGGCATGGATTCATACGGCGCTTACCAACCCAAATGTTGTGAGGTTCCAAACCGCAGCTCTTTGGGATATCATGAACTGGGCGGTTGATCCTGATGTCGCGCGCCGGGGGCCCGATGTCGACAAGGCCTATCAGTGGATCGTGGAAAACCCGGAGGAGCATCTGACGACCGCGCGGTTGACAATCACGTCCAATTGGGGGGAAATTGGGATCCTGACTCCATCGGCCTACATTATACGCGATCCGCAGAACCCGCCTCCACCCGAAGCGGCCGTCTCAACCACGAAGATCACATGGGATAGTCATGGGGGCATAGGAGAGGTTATCATTGAGTAAGTTCCCCCTTGTATCCTCCACCTTCATTCCTGGCTCCCTAGGTCGTGACTTTGCTGATTTCGACGTGGTAGCTTCATCATCATCAACGATGGCTCTCCAATCGACATCGAGCTTTCACACGGTAGCGAGGGGTCTGGACCGGGCACAGGATCTGCAACGGTTGAATTCAGCGGGGTAGGTTTTCCCTCTTCCTCACGTGAGCTTGGTGCCATATGCATGAGAGCTGATCTTGGTGTCCGGCAGAAATCATATGAAAACAAGGGTATCATCGACAACAACTGGAATACCATGAAGTATATGTCCTGCCCGGTTGATCCGCACGGAAGGATAGCTCCGTCGGAATCTTTGGTCAACGTGAATAGGAAATGAAAGAGTCTGGATAGATCTCATAGACCTGTCTTGGATTCGAAGTATCTTTGGTCGCAAGGGGGGGATGGATATGGGCTAGAATCGGGAATAGATGGCTATAGACATACTGAGATGTTAGGTGATCATCTGGTATGATTCACAGCGTCTGGTGTGGCATAAAACATACGATTAACCCTTCCTTGATAGGGACCTTCGCGTGTACACTGCGTATTGAAGGGGCACGATCGAAGAATGTTTTCCAGGCACATGGAATTTAGGCAGTTATGCAAAGACGAGCGAGAGATTCTTCTCTGCTTCTATCTTATCCTCTGATTCAAAACTTCAGCGTATAAATGGACGTACTCTTCTCGATGGACTGCATACCTGGCACTTGTCCTGCCCACAGAGCTAGGAAGGCGCAAAGGGGGTAGTTGAGATTCCGGAGGCCTGACTTATATCCTTTCCCTAGCGTGTTGTTCTAGTTTTGCCTATAATGAAGTTGTCATCCATACAATAGCCTGCTTTTTAGCTATGATATCCTGCACCATGCCTTGTTCAGCAGAAATTCTTGTGGACTATCGCAGACAGAATTCTCAGTACAGTATCATTATTTCGCAACAAGATCACATCCACAACACAACTAGACCTCTCTCCCACAGCGAAGAGATAAGAAGGAACAACGTGCTGCACACATAGTGGACCATATTATGCTTTAGGATATTAGGCATCCGCTGTTTGCAGCGAAAGGTTCGTGCTCAGCGGAATCCCAAATAAACATTATGCCGTTGCTTTGTGTCCACGAATGAATTCAGCAATCAATTGTATCCCAAAGAATAAGTTCGTAGTCCGCACAGATATTGAATATTCTTAGGCTCCATCCCTCTGCATGTAATCCATCCATCCTCCTCTCTTCTGGTTTTGATCGCCAGGTCCTGTCCGAGTGCGGCGCCCACTTAGTCTCCCGACTTCTACTCCAGAACCCCAGCAGCGAATCGCATATATCGTGAAGATCTGGTAGTACCCGTACTTTACCACCCTATTATCGCTCTCTTCGCCAACTTGCAATGTGCAGCCGAGTCTCCTAAATTCCCAAATACGTTCATGTAAATGTATCCACGATTATGAATCTCGTGTCGTTTGTATGGTTGCCGTAGCTGAAGATCTAGATGGGACTGTAGTCGCGGTGGGAGATATCTTGCAATGACTTCTCTCGGAGGGCTTGCATTGCTGGGATCAAGAAAACATCAGCACAAATGTACAATGTGATTATTATATACAGTAAGATTAAAGGGGCGCGAGAGCGAGGCTGTCCGCTTTTTCGACGTATTAGGATGATCTTTAGCTTTACGGTCCGCGAGGACGTAGATTCCGTCTTCGGCAAAGAGGTCGCCGAATTCGTGGTTAGGCGGCAGTAGGTTGGACAGGTAGGAGGACTTTCGATGGAATTACCGGACATCTTTATTAGATAGTGAATGGACGGCTTGCACCTCTTGGGTGTTTTTTTGCAAGAGTTTGATCAGACAAGAGAGCTGGCTGCCGTGACCGTTGAGCAGTTGAAAGCAACGAGCGTCTGGATCTTGGTGGAATCTTGCGCTTGATTAGAGCTCCTGGGACGATGGTGTGAAGTGGTGTGAACAATTAGTGATATTGCCATCAATTATATGGCGGAGCAGAGATGTGACGATATCAGGAGGGGAGATACTCTTCCTGGCCAACAATCATATTACTCTGCAGAAGCTACGGAATACCTAATACAATTGTGGGTCTGCAAAAGCTCGACCGAGAACGCCCACCAGATGGTAGCCCAATACTTCGTATTATTAACACACTGATTGACTTGGAAAAGCAGAAGACGCGAACATCATGCCAATTCTAGATCGAATCCTTGAGGAAGGCAACTGATGCAGATGGAA
>JAABUW010006574.1_pt1 | contig 14443 bp, 13 predicted proteins | sample 5560081 | NCBI WGS metagenome assembly JAABUW01 (sample SAMN10711882, study PRJNA513363) | rock metagenome | isolation source: Antarctica rocks | place: Antarctica: Victoria Land, Knobhead sud
TGCGTAATACGCTGTCGAAAGCACGCTGCCAGTCACAAGTTGTCGTGGAGCATGCGCACAAGAGGTGTTCGTGGTGAGGAATACCTGTAAAAGGCAAGTAGAAACGGTTTGGTTATCTCTTGTGGGTCACCCAACAACAGTGCAGTTCGACGAATTCAGACAAATGCAAATGCAAGGTCTCTATGATGTCTAGTACAGCTCATAGCAAGCATGTAAGTACAAATACATACTCTCACCTGGACGAAAAGAATTGTACACCATTGCACAGTGCGAAAGTGTAAACAAAAGTCAGCACAAAATGCATTGATGGCCTGATCAGGTGTGAAAGAAGAGAACTTGGTTTGTCTGTCAAGTGACTTCAAAGTATTTGTTATTGTTGAGTCTTGTTGAGTCAGAAACACATGTGAATCCTGTGCAGGATTGGGGTGAATCAAACAAGTTACATAGCAGGCATCGATTCAATTGTAGACCCTATCCATCAGCCTAAGCTGCAGTCCAATGTGACTGTAGTGCATGAGAGTGCCCAATACTTGAGCATGAACATAAATTCTTGAACTACTTCACGCATGATTGCAAGACGACTATGACAAGCCATCATAAGCTAAAGAAAGATATCTACAACCTGCTATACGCCTTGCTCCAATGTACAGGTGGGCTACTCTAACATACATGTATGCTTGCCGATGCCAGACAACACCTGCACGTACTCGGAAAACCTGTTGTCCACAAGTGCACTACATGTCATTCACAAGAAGCAAGCCACAAACGCTCACGCTTGCTCCAGACTGGGCACCACCTTTGTACGAAGGTTCTGGCGATAGTGAGGCAGCACCTTTAGATCCTGAGAGATGCGATCATCCACAAGACAGAAGTTGTCCAAGAAATCAGTCCCCAAAAGATTGATATTGTGCACACCTGTGTTGCGAGATGTGCTAGACTTCTTGAAGCCAATAGCCACATCAAGTACCCGAGTCTCTGCAGCAACGTTTTCAGATTTGATTGTTCAACTGTAAGGCCACAGCATCATATTGTGATAACATGCAAGCAAATGACAAGATTTTACCATATTGGGTGTCATTGCCTTCGCCAGAAATGAGTGCTTGCACAAGCTCTGGCACCTTGAGGTAAGATTGAGTTGACCCCGTATCAAGTAGAAAGTACTCCTTGCTGCCAGAAGCCAAAACAGAGTCAGATGTATAATGGTGCAACACAAGATTGCTGGCTGCATGCAAATCTCACCGCCATTTCTGGTCCTGCTGGTATTGAAGAGTTGCTGTAAGCCACCGTCTGCCTTAAATATGTCCATACTCAACAGGCTGTGGTTGCGCAAAGCATGGCCGGTGTATGCGGGGCAGTTCATCTGCTTGTGGTATCTCATAGTCATGAAGGAGCACTGAGTTTTCAACAAGGGTTGCTAGCTCTTCGCCATCAATCATCACAATAAATGCTTGGTCATCTGCATGAAAGCATCAACCTCAAACAAGTGTCCAGAGCTCCAATGCTTCTTACTACAATTGCACCTTGCTTGTTAGCGCGTGCAGCGCCGCGGGTCACGTAGACTTCCGCAGCCCCATTAGAATTGCAGACTGCCCACTGACCGCGCAGCCCCTCGAAGTGACCAGCCAGCTTATGCTCCGCCCTGACTGCAAGCTCAGCTGACTTGTATGGTGCTTTGAACATCACTTGCATGTTCCATCTGAAAACGCTTTCCTGCTGCTCACGAGCAAGGCCTTGTTCGGCAAGGTTACCAGCATTGCCAGGTTTGACATGTACAATTTTACTGGATTCCATCTTAAATGTGGACTTGTTCAGCGAACGATGGTCCTCTTGAGAGGATATGAAACGTCAACCTTGAAGACACGTACAGGCATGATAGGTAGCTTGCATCTGCATACGTTGCATCTTGACGCCTCTGAGGAAGTACAGAGCCCTGCCAGATTGACGATCAGAAGCATTCAGTGTCAGCGCCACGGTGAAGTCGTAGTTGGCCTTTTTCAGCCGTTCTGTTTGATGTTGGCTCGAAGAGCTCCTATACTTCCTAGCACGAAAATGGGCGCTAGCCAGCCCCACAAAGAGGACGTGTCTCCAAACTCTGGTAAGCAGGCATACTAGATCTTGCTCTTACCACCTCCACTCTTCAACCCTCTGTGGCCTGCAATAGCTCAATACGCCCTCAATGGTTCTGTCTGCAAAGTTCCCATGCACTTCTGCATCCTTCTGTGAAAGGCCTGGCTAGGTTCTATTTAAAGTGCTGGCAAGCTCTTCCTCTTGACAGATAATGTTGCTCCACCTGTGAGTGCCACTCCTCAAAATGGAGAGACTGTGCTGACTGTCTTGTGCGACATGTTGTTGACTTCTGCTGTTGTTTGCCAAACTCTGAAATGCTGTGACCTGCAGCTGGCAAAGCAGATTGGAGAGTGGGAACGGCTGTTGTTGGGTGTTACAGAACGATGCATAGGTCTTGACCTTGCATACAGGCAAGTGGCTCAGTCTGCAGCTATGCAAGCACTCAATGTTGGCAGCTAGCAAGATGAGACAAGGCTCGTCTTCATGCCATGCAAGTTCAAGGTGTGGAAGTGGCCTGGGGAGTCGGAGTCTGCTCTCACTGCCGCAGAAGTCCTGCACGACCCATCTCTGACAGACTGATCAGATGACATGTAGGTATACCTTGTTAGCTAGCTGTCCTGACCAGCCCGTAGTCCGCACAAGCTGTCAGATCCTCAAGGGCGTCAACAGGGTCATGTTATCGTGTTCTAGTTGCTGTCCTCCGCCCATCATCAGCTTATCCTTCGCATTGCATGTGAACAGGATACATTGAGCATCTTCGATGTAAAAGAACTTGTGAAATTCAGCAAGGGCTTGCTGTCCACCGCCAGCTCAGTCTTGACGCTAAAGGTCAAGTTCGTGTTGACCAATGTCAGCATGTGTATGACCCCCTGACATTGCACATCCCAGGCAGGAAATCACTGTGATTGCATTTTCAGCAACGTTGACACATTTGCACACTTGTTTGCACACTTGTTTTTGATCTTAGTGATATGAATCCGACGACGAGAAGTTTGCAAGATTGTAGATGGCACATCGCGAAGTCATAGCTAGGTTTTTTGGGGACAGAGGGAATATGCATCACTGTTTTGAACATAAGCCTTATTCTAGTGTATACTCTAGTGTGGCACTGCCAAGAATGCAAAGTACGTACTTTGCATTGCATGGTGACATGCAGCGATGGACGGTGACCACTGATTCACTAAATTGATGCCCGACATTGTCTGCATGCACTGTCATTTTGCCCTTGTTGAGCTACGGCAGGCACCATGGTGCAACCAGACAACTGCACCTTGAGTAATTCAAAAGTAGTAAAGTATGTAATGTACAAGAGCGTCAGCTGAGGCTTGACCAAACCTGGTATATGTTGCGTGCTGACGTAGTAACGTAACAGACTAAGCGCAGGTGTATTACATGCTATCAAATAGCAGGGAAAGTTGTATTTTGCACTGGTCATCGTATTCGTACCACTAAGAAAGCTGTGATTTGCACCACTTCTGTCTCCACCAGGGCACGACAGGGCCTCTGGATTTCGCGGGGCCGCCCCCATCGGACAGAAATTTATGTGGGGACTACGCCCCCCCCAAAAATTTGAATTCTTATTTTGCGGGGGTTTCCCGCATGCTATGCGTACGTTGATGGGGTTTGGTGCAATGGCTTGACTGAGCGTGCTTAAACGACTTGTTGAAGCTGCAATGTTACTGGCTCAGTCTCTAGTGCGTCGTCATCCTCACTCTCAAATTAAGTACTTTGTGAAAGTAAAGTACTTTGTGAGCACATTATTCTTGCTTTTTGGCATGCTTGTCATGCGCAAGTAGCTTTGCACATGATTTGCAAGTGTAATGTTAATAGCGGTCAAAAGGGCTGAGACGGTGTGCCCGCAAAGTTAGCAGCTGACTCTGTCAGTCAAGGGGGCCTCCCACTGGGCCACCAAATTTTGAAGGGGGCAAAGCCCCCTTCAAAAAATGGCATTAAGCCCTTCGGCCGGTCGGGGTTTGGGCACCCAGCCCGCCGGGTTTTCTGCGGGCTGTCGTGCCCTGGTCTCAACAAAAATCTTACGCTGCATGTTACGGTAATACGGTACATCCGTATTACATGGCGTCCCTGGCGACTGCACAGCCTTTTGCAGCACCTTGCCGTTGCACCTTGCATTTGTTGTCGGCGGTCCCTGCGCGTTCACAGATTATTTCTCTGCTGATCGTGGGCAATATGTTTCACGTGTGAGACCTTCCATCGAAATGAGTGCTCACGCCTACTGTCTTTGTCCCCGTGGAAGCAACACTGTTCGTGGTATCGCCCGTGGTGCAAAGGCTGACGAGGTGCTGGTCACAATACAAAACGACGGCGTTGTATGCTACAGTTCAGCCCGACAGGTGAGTTGCACCAGAAGTCCGTCTGCGCGCAAACGTTCCACCACGTGCATGCACTGCACTGTATTGCTTCGTTTGTTCGATAGCGTGCTGGCGTCCCTTGCGCAGTTCAATGGCACGACATAGACCAGTTGGGTTCAGTTGCTTCTATGCTGTGACCTGGCTTGCCTTAGCTGCCCGTCAATGTTATGCAGGAACAAGTTAGTAGCTGGGCCCTTGGCTCACAGCACCTCAAGTTTGCTACCACAGCCGTCTTTGCATCAGGTAGCAGCAGCTACCATGCTGTGGTTCAGTCATCTGTCAGCAGCAGCGGCACACAAACCTTGTTGACGTGGCCGGCAACTTCGACCAGTGGCAGCCTGGAGCAGCTTGCAAAGCGACATACTCTGACTGGAAGTGTGCACTCACTGCACCCTGCTCCAGCCCAGTCTACTCTCAACACTCAAGCGCAAGAGGGAGACAGCAGCAGCTCAGTCACAGTTGTCTACTCAGATGGAAATGTGGCCTTCGATGTTGAGGACAGCAAAGGGCTGCCTGCTAGACTGGCAGGGTGCAGAGTATTGAGCGCCACAGCTGACGGCAGCAGTCTGGCTGTGGTTTGCACAGTCAAGGGCACTGGCAGTCCCCAACTGGAGCTGTATGACCTGCTGGTACACTCTGCTGTTCAATGCGTTCATGCCCTGACAGACTATGTTGAAAGCTGCTGTCACCCTGTAGCAAAGGGACGTGCATGTGGGGGCATGAATCTTGAGCATAAACATGCATTGGTGCACATCAACCTGCAAATGCAGCAAACAAGATTTCACTCGTTTACTAGTCAACTACTGCCTTGCAGGGAGGCAAGCCAATGGGGACTCACGTCATACCACAGCCAGCAAACACTGCCAGGCTAGCCTCTGCCAGCATCAGAGATCAGCAGCTCATCTGTTTATGGTCAGGAGGCTTGCTCCAGGCTTTCAACATAGTCCCACATGCTGCCTCAGGCGTCGCTGCCTTCAAGCTGCAAAGCAGCAGACAACTGCTAGGCTTTGCTTCACCGACCGACCACATATCTGATGACCAGCTTCAGCAGCAGCCCTTTGACTCTACTTCAAAGCCTAGCAGAGAACCTAAGTCGGGCAAGAAGCGCAGAAAACCAGCTGCCCCAGTGGAGACAGCAGATGTGGCAAAATCTGTCAATGGGCCCGAGCCTTTCAGGCCTATGGTGGTCCCTTTGGGCGGTCACACCATGGCAGCTATCAAAGAGGCAACAGAGCTTCCAACCAATGCTCACCAGACCTTGGGCTTGGAGGTGGCTATCACAGACAGCTTGTACGGATGTGTGCAATCTACGATGCCAGTCAAGCTTCCAAACAGAGCACCTGCTGCTGCTCAGCTGCACAATGGCCCTGACAGCAGAAGGCAAGAGGCAGTGCAGCTGCAGAGTGGCATGGGTCATCTGGCGCTGCTGTTCAATGGTGCTGTCTGGTCCATTTCTGCTCAGGTGACATTGACTTGTTGGGGCTGCTGCTGCAAGGCCAGACATTGCTCCTGCTGCATGGCAATGCTGTTGAGCATTGCTTGCTGTGCTGTTGGAAAGGTAGCACAACTGCAGCATAGGTGTTGCTGGTCGCTAGTTCAAAGTTATGTACCTCTTATGAAACACTGAATTCCCACCGGAGACCTGACTTGACCTAGGCTGAGCTGCCTCAAGTGTTGTGACATGCCTACAAGTTGTCAGATGTGCACATGCACATCTGATGCCTGACAAGCCTACACTCACCAGAAGTTGTCTTGCACATATCTGTGGCAGCCAAGATTCGAATTCTCACAACCAAATCAAAGCACAACAAAGGCCTTGGTGATGCACACAGTGAGCATTGCATATTTTCCATCCACTCATGCGTTGCAAGTTTGCTGCAGGCTCAGCCAGCCACCTTAGCATCGTTGGTAGGTGCACTTAACCTTCGCTCATTGAATTCAAACCCAGCAGCCAGAGCAGCTGTCCGGGCGCTGGGTGAAGAAGAGTGCACCAGCAGCAGCACCTCACCTCAGCTTGAGCACGCTCGCCCATCCTGGACTCAGTCCCTGGCTCAGAGCAGAGAAGCCAGCTCCAGTGGTCACCACAGTCAGGCACCCATTGCCATTCCAGCCACATTCAGGTGTGGTCATTGCTCAACCCTGGTGTGGGCCCCAATGCTGCTGGGACTGCTGCACAACTATCCCCATGTGGTGTTGGTCCTTCTGCTGTCTTGTTGGGCCATGTGTGAGTAGGTGCATCTTCACTGTAGCTGCTGTTCATCATGCTTGCAAGCTGATCAAGCTAGCATGGCAGCTGATGAGGAACTTCTGCAAATGGTTCAGCAGCAGTTGTGTTCTGTTGCGCGTCAGTCACCGGCATGCTTGTCCGCCAAATGACACACACATGCACATGGCAAGTTGCTGGTGTCTTGGTCAGAAGTAAGACTGATGGACATCTGCCGTAGTGCAGATGTCAATCAGAGTCACTGTAGGCCTAAGCAGTACAGAGGTCTCATGCTTGCACGCTTTCAGCCTGCGTCTCAGATATTGGATCATAGCTGCCCTCATCTCAAACCGCGGTGTTGTGCAGCTGGCAACTCGCTGCATCAAGCCAGCAAGCTCAGCTTCTGGAGCAGCAGCTAACTCAGCAGCTGACGGCCGGCTGGTCAGACAAGGACAGCTGCAGACGCTTCATCTCAGACCTCATGGAAACCTGCTCAGAGAGCAAAGTCCACCTGTCTTCTGACATTGTAGCTTCCACCGCAGCCTTTCTGACACAAAAGCAGTGGTGGGGCGCTTTAGAGGCCCTGTTGCGGCGACATGCCCTGCCTGCCCTGGCCCAATGCCCTGGTCTTGTTCTGGCACTGGTGCAGGCGGGCCGCTTTTCTGTGTTGCCTGGCATGCTTCATAAGGTGAACGATTTAGGAGATCCAATATTGCTGGATTCATTTTTGTTGTTCATCTGCTGATTGGCCATGTGCTCTTGATAGCGGTACCAATAGGACAACTTGCATGACATAATCTGGTACTGGTCAGTTAGGTTAGACCTGCGCCATCTGTTCTCAACAGCCTAATATACATAAGTTTCCTGTCAGTTTGTATATTCAACTTGAGGACTGCATGTAGCTTTGTTGATAGATCAGTGTGCAGGTGTTGATAGATCAGGGTGCAGGTGTACTGACTGCATGCACATCAGCTCCTTAGTCACCAACCATGACAGCATTTTGATTTGGAACAAACGCCTCCAGCATGCACAGCAGGGTGGCTTGACTGTAACCATGAGCTGATGCTTTTGCAGGCCAAGGATCTGCCTAAGGCAGAGCTGATACCGATTCTTCAGCTGCTTCTGTCCCCTGCAACTCCTGCTATGGAAGGCCACTGCAAGCAGCACCACCACTGGCTTCGCAAACTAGCAGTGACAGCTGTGGAGAGTGCTGAGAGCGCCTGCCTGGCACACATCACAACAGAGGGAGAGACAAGCATTGATGATGCTCTCCAAGAGAAGGTCGTCAAAGCAGCGTATGCTGCTGCAGCTGTGGATCACATGACTGCACAGGTACACCCTCCCCACCAGATCCTTCCTCTGGGAATCATGACTGGTGCTCCTCTTTGATCTCATCATTGGTTCCCTATCAGACCCTCTCCCTGCGACTTATAACTGGTGCTCCTCTTTGATATCATCATTGGTTTTGTTGATGTCGTTGGTGCTGTCTGATGCTGTGATGGGTGCTCTTCTGTCTGGTGTTGTCATTGATGCTGCTCATACTTGTATATCAATTGCTCTGTGTGTGGAACCAAACCTACCTAGGTGTTGCCTTGATACCATTGTCACATAGCAAGTTCAGGTTGTGCTTGATGACCAATGTCAACAGTTTGATCAGGTTATGCTGATGAGCAACAGTGATGTACAGTAATGATCACAAAGCACATGAGGTGCAACTTTCAGCTTCACCTTTGTGCAGTTGCTTTCTCACACATGAGCACCCCTCAAGCTTGTTGGTTGCAACCTTGTTTCGAGCTGGCTGCTTCTGGTCTGAAAACACTAGTTTTTCCCCAAACCATGGGAGAAGTGGTGTGTTTCAACCTAAACATTTGAAGGTTCCTGCAACTGGAGCATTCCCTGAAGCAATTAATGTAGATATACTGATGACATTGGTGCCTCCTGCAGGAGGTTTGCCTTCACCCAATAGTGACCATGACACATGACTCACAACTGCTCATGTCATCTCTGCGCCAGCTGTCTCCTCCTCAGGCGCTTGCACTTGCTCAGTACCTCCTCAAACTGCTTGAGAAGTACTCAGGTGAGCCACATAGCAGCAACCCACTTCATTGCACAATGTGCAGATCATATATGTTGTCTTTTTAGAGCAGTTTCAGCATGCCTCTGAAGTACGCACAGGTTGTTATGATGCATCATGTATGCCCTGCTTCTTACCACTCACTGCACAGTCAGCAGCAACTTCAGGCAGCAAACATATGGCCAGCAGGCTTGAGCAGACTTTGTTGCGCTCAGCCACTCAGCTATGCATGTACTTAGCATAGGTTGACTTTCCATCCACTGTCTGTTGACTGCCCTGATGAGTTTCAAGGATACGAAACAAAAAGTACTAGGTGATTGATCAACATGATGTTGCCTGTTGCCTCCAGAGTCCCCTCTCAGCAGCTTCTGTTGCAACGTGCATCTGTGCTGTTGCAGGCAGCCTGAATGATGTAATGCCTGCATCCCTGGAGGAGTCCAAATCCCCACTGCGCATCCCCAAGATGCAGCAGGTACTGGAGTGGATGTCCCTGCTCTTTGATGCCCACATCACCTCCCTCCACCGCCACCCAGCCTCAGCCAAGGCAAGTCATAATGTACACATACATTATGATATGTTTATGATATGTTCAACATTCATAATATGTTCATCGCTATTTTGAAGAACACTGAAACTTCTGGTATCCTTTTTGTGGTCTCCCTGCCTCACGGAGTTTCACTGACTGTCTAAAAGGAAACTTGTCAGGTTGTGAGGGCTGCAACTCGTTGTCACAGTCAGATTTGAGGTCAGTCACAGAGGCTCTGTGGCATTGCTATAAAGCGCATCAAGATCAAAATAACGTTCAAGTGCAGAATATTTTTGCTACTTGTTCATGCAAGCCCTCACTCATGTCGACGCCCAGGCTCTGCAAAGGCATGCTGCTTTGCTTTTTTGCAAGCGCTCAGTGATTGATTGCATGTTTTGTAGCTGTTGTCAGAAAACCAAACCCCAGAAGCTGGATTTCTGGTTATTCTTGCTTTACTCCATTCTTGGTGCTTGCTGCACCTGCCTGGCCAACAGAGAGCACGGCGGCTGTGAACTTTGATCATAGAGTGCTGATTGAGTGCTATGACTTATGCAAAGTTACTTGATCAAGCCCAGAGAATGAGTTCAAAACAGCTTTTGCTGTTGACACAGCATGTTCCCTGACTGTGTGAGGTGTGCTGCAGGTTCTTTCACAGCTGCAGGGCCTGGTGCAGGAGCACATCAGCCTAGTTCAGCAGACGTCCACCTTGCGTGGAGTCACAGAGCACATGACCAGCAACTCAGCAGTGCCTTTTGCAAACCAGAAAGCAGAGTCATTGTATTCTGTCGAGATGCTGGATTTCAGGATAGTGTGAGGCCAAAGCTGTCAGATAGCCGTATGTTGACAGTCTGCATGTTCCAAGTCAGGCCTATGATGAGGGACTCCATTGTTTGTTTCTTTTCAGTATCCAGGGTTGCTGTTTGCAAGTCCCTTATGACATGTTGTAGTCTCTTCTGTACAACCCATTCTTATGCTGCTTAGTTGGTCTGCTGAACATTGTGGTAGGTTTTAGTAGCTTATATTGGTGCCACTTTTGAGAGAAGACGAATTTGTCTTGCCCAGCAGAGCGCTTGCGACTCAGTTTAAAGATCTGCAGAGAGTCAATCATTGCAGCATTATGCACGCAGCAGGCTGCACATTCAGAGAGCATAGGCAGCCCCTTACCATGTGCATACTAGAGGATAACGCGAAGCCAGTGGCGCTGTGATCTTCGATGATGCTCTTCGTTGTGTCTTGGCTGATCAAATTGTTGTCACTGGCTACTTCGCAGAATCAATACTGTTCAATTACTTGTCTACCTTGCAGCAGCAAATGTGCCGGCACACTGCACTGCAATGACGACAGTGACGACAGCAGATGTTGGGTGAGAGATGATGGGTGAGAGTGTATTTACACGTTCAAATGCAGCAACTGTGCGGACAGTCAGATCAAGCACTCGAGACCTTCCTTATGCACTGAGTCAGCACTACTTCAGCTATAGGCAAACTGGACTGTAAAATGAACAAAAAGAACTTAGTATGTCATGCCAGTTCTGTCTAGCACTACAGCACAGCGCACAATTATATCCAGTCAGGTTGACAGATGTCTCAAGTGGGTCATACTGTTCAGTTGTCAACAAGCCATCAACAGCACCTGCACGCTGTGAACTAGCAAGCAATTGTACTCATAGTCGTCAGTCACATGTCAACTACGCAGTGTTAGGCACTCTCACTCACAACCCAACTAATTATGTTAGCTGCATCCGTGCTACGCAAGTCCAGCACTCCTCTCCCTTGAGGTGCTCAAGAGCTGCTCTAGAACTCCAGACCCAGCAAGTAGATCAGACCAAAGAAGCCAATGTCCAGGAAGATAAAGCCAGTGAATGTGGCACGAGCTGAGTGGTAGTACTTGCCATGGCCAGAGAAGTGAGACAGGTCGTAGATGCGGTTGGTGCTGTAGATTGCAAGGGCCAGGTTGACGGCCATGTATCCAACCATCATGGAGCGTGTCTGGCGAGTGATGCGGCCAATCAGGGCCAGGTTGACAATAGACAGAGTGACCAGAGTCAGGAAGAACACAAACCTGCACAAAACATACAAAGCATTGTTAGTAAAGGGTGCAACAAATGCAAACACCCTACATGCTACATCATGTGCATTTGAAACATGCAAAAGGGTCTAGATCTGTATGAAACGGCCCTTGACATGCATGAGCCATGCATTGGTTGGTCCCTGAGCAAGAGCACAGTTCTGTGCATGAACCAGCAACAAAGAACAGATAGCTGACGTTCATGAACACCTTTTGAAAAACAGCAGATGAATGACATCCTACAAACTGCAGAGCAGCACCATGCTCATGGGTGCTAGGTCAGCAATAAGGCACTCACCACTCAAATCTCAGCAGCCTGCCGGGAGGAAGGGCTGGGTATCCAGCATTGACAGCGTATGCATGGAAGTCATCTGAGCCGTAGGTCTGGGACACATAGAAATCGTTCACATTGGTCTGTATATCTTGGTGCTTGTTGATCTGGTTTTGTAGGGCTGACAGGGAGCACAGGACCAGGAAGAATCCGAACCAAGATAGGATCAAGTTGAGGACAATGAAGGTGTAGTTAAGGTAGCCGCCTGTGATTTCAGCTGCACCCTTCACTGGCCCTCCACCCATGGGTGTGCCCTCCACACTTGACTTCCTGTCATCTGCTGCTGCTGACATCTTTCTGCAAACATCAGGACAGAGCAGGCTTAGGTCTCGACAGGTCTCTGTCATAGAGCTTGAAAGGACAGATCTATCCAGGTGACAGGCCTGTTGTGCAATGACAGGGGTGCTGAGCAGAAAGAGAATGCTGTAAGCCCCTAATGTGGCGAGCAAGTCAATAAAGCACGCCACATGCCATATTCCGCATGCTGCAGGCTGTAAGCTGAGGATAGCTGGCTCGGATGGGTGCAGGATAGAACAGGCAGCTACCCGAAACAAGGAACACCAGGCTGTCATTGTGTCATGTTAAGTATTTATGCAATAGAAACGACCAAAGCTCCGCGAAACAGACCGTCAGCGGCGAAACAGCGCATATGCACTGTTCAGATCTGCTGAGGTGTACGTTGACGGCGTGACCTAACAACGACTCGTTTGAAACGCGCAGCTCACCTGGGTTTGCTGGGAAATTTACCACGACCCGATCAAAGATTTGCAGAGGGCGTCTGAGCTCTGAAGGCGTGTAGCGTCCTGCAGCAGAAGGATATTCTGTCAGCACGGTACAATCGTCATGCCTCGACTTGAACGCCGGGGCCGACGCCTGTGAAGGAAGCTAGCACAGCGTTTGATGAGACACCGAATACCGAGAGATTCAGCTGAAAGCAGCTTGAAAAGATGTCCACGGTGTAGCAAAGCAGTCGTTTCCGACACTACCTCAACAACCTAGTGAACAACAATTCGCTATCAAGCCCAGGCTTACCGTGCAAATATAGTACGTGAGTGTCGCCAACGCTGCAGCACAGCCTGTATGCCTTGGGGTGGTCTGCGTACTGGACGTCTCTCGTAGGCGATTCGCTGAACGGGAGCGCTGCAGAGATGGTACGCATGCGTCAGCGCCCCATGACGCATCCCAGCGGGTTAGGGTTTCAGCGAGGGCAAATTGAAATTCGAACTGGGCGCAGCTGCGACCAAAGTCCACGATCCCACTAGCAATCCCGCGGGACTGATATTTTGCCTTTGGGACAGCTGATTAGTCAGCCTACGACAGCCCTACGATGCGGGGATTTGGTACCGAGTGCAGCACTTGTGGGTGTCACGGATACATCAAATGTTGCTCAACAACAGAACTGATCAGGCTCATGGGCAGCCAAGACTGGCTCAGCATCAACAGGATGCATCATATGACCCTGAATATAAACAGATTCCAGCGCTACAAACTTTCACAAACAGCGATTCACAGGGCTAGGCAACAAGTCATACATTCAGAGTGAGTCTTGCACCAGCACATGCCGACAAAGGCCAGGTAGAAAAGCAGCATAGTCAATACAGAGGAAAATGCACAGGCATATATTCAGCTTTTGCAAATTAGCACAACCCTAGGAAACGTGTTTAGGATCCACCGTCCGCAACTACAAGGAGTTGCCATACCAGCAACATGACTTCTGTAAGCTGCTGATGTGCAGTCAATAGCTTGTTTTACTGAAACTGACCCCGACTTCTGAAGCTTGGCAGGGATCCCCAGACTCTTCTTAAGAAGGCAGGCAAGACTCTGAAGTCTTCTGTCAAAATTTCAAGCAAGTCTGCAACTGCTGCATCATTTGTGAGAATCTCAGTGTGTTCTGCTCCTTTGTATGTCTTTATTACCGCCTGCGGTCCCAGCCTGTGTTGCAAAGGCCACGATGTCAGAAGTTACATGATCCAAAGCACACCAAGTGAATCTGAACAAGCGAAGAACAGTACATTGGTCATGCTTAGGGGATGACTGACACCAAAGCGAGGGCATCTGCAAACAGCTGTGAATATTGTACAGACAAGACCCTTTCCTACAAAGCAATTATCCCCTCTGGTGAGCTAAACAAACAATTTTGGTGGGCATGGAGCTCAACTTGCATTGCATGCAACAGGGTTGCTTGCACAGTATCAGGTGTCAGAATCACACAAGGTAAGTGCTGCAGACTTCAGAGGAAGGTGGCTTCACTAAGGTGGCTTTACTGCACCATAGCTGCTGCTGTGCCAAGCCTGGCATATCACCTGTCACAATCACTGTAACTATAGCAAACATCACACACACACTTTGGCAGTGACAGCACTGGTAATTTGGCAGTGATTGCGCTGGTGATAGCACACCGACTTTTGTAGTTTCCAGAAATGAGTTTGGGAAAATAACCAAAGTCAGTGTGCTATCACCTTCATAAAGCCTGGTGATAGAGGACTCTTGCAAGAAGAGTGGGTGTGACTACTGCTGCTCTTGCAATGCAAGCAAGACTCACTTGCTGCAGGCTTGAAGAGAGGCCAGGTTGACAGTGCCGTCGCCATCCCCCTGCTGAGTTCGGGTGGGTGCTGGGGGGGCTGATGCATTGAAATGGTCCACATTGTAAAGATACCCCTCGTCTGTGTCCATGCCGTAGCCATACAAGCAGTACACCCTCAGATCCAGCAAGGGGACTGGATATGTCAGTCCCCGGGTCACCTCATACACTTCCGCCTGCAAACAGCAAACACAGGATCGACCCCTGTAATGTAACAAAGTGGGC
>JAABUW010006575.1_pt1 | contig 14441 bp, 10 predicted proteins | sample 5560081 | NCBI WGS metagenome assembly JAABUW01 (sample SAMN10711882, study PRJNA513363) | rock metagenome | isolation source: Antarctica rocks | place: Antarctica: Victoria Land, Knobhead sud
TCCTTAACCACCACCCCATCCTGCACCAACACCCCCTCCCCCGTCCTATCCTCGACCCGCTCAAAGAACTGTAATGGCACCAACCCCTCAGCATTCCCCTCACTGAGAACAACCCCGTTGGCGCTCCGCCAGAACTTCAGTCCGGCCTTCATAGCCTTCTCCACGGATAGGTAGATGAGGATGGTGGAGGTGGAGCGCATGCCTGAGATTACGGGTGCGTGCTGGGCGGCGGCACCACCGTTGCTGTTTTCGGCTCCGTTCCTGTCAGCGTCGGCTCCGTTTCCGTGGCTGGGCTCGAATTTAGGAAGGGTAGCGAATCCGGCAGGTAGGCCGGAGGCGAAATGCACGTGATTCCTGCCCATAGTCTTCAGCCCGCCATCGGCGACTATAGACGGCCAGGCGGCGTGTGTGGTGCCGTGGACTGCTGTTGCGGGAATGTTCTCGGGGGTGATGAGATCTAGGAGGCCATCCTCTTCGATCTTTAGGGAGTGGCCTTGGTTCGCGCGGATCTTCCAGTCTTTAGGATCCGTACTTTCCACTTCACTTTGCTTCGACTCCTTGTTGGGTTCGAAGTCCACTCCTCCAGCAGCCTCTCCTTCCTCCTTGCCTTCCCCATCGAGGTCAGAAGTAGAAGTAGCCACCGGAACCATAGTAAACCGCTGCTTCTCGTTGTCAGCAACGACCCCCTTCACCTCCTCGAAGGTGATCTGCAGACCACGGAGTTTGCGATTGTTGAGTACGTCGGCAAGGTTAGCGAAGCCGCCTGGTCCTAGGGAGAGGTTCTCGGTTTCGGCGCCGTGGCGAAGGAGCCAGGAGAGTTTCTTTGAGATTTGGACCGTGCGGTCGTTGATGTTGTGTCCACTGCCGCCACGACGGGGGCGTCCGCCGCGGGAGGAGGAGGCCATGGTCTTGGTGGCAGTATATGTGTCTGATCCTGACCAAAGGAGAATAGTTCTCGATTTTGTGGTTGGAGGAAAGAGTAACTGGTGGAAGAGGCGAACGATTGGAAAGGCCAGGTGAGCTGGAAGCTGGGTTGATGTGATATCCAAGTTATGGAGTTCTCTTCTGGTCTATCGCTGGGCAGTCTTCCGGTGCCATCGATGAGTCCGTTGTCGTCCAAAAAATGAGTCAAAGTAGACGACTCGACTCGAATCACTCACATTCACTCATGTCGACCAGCCTGAGTAAATTTGATACCGTTCAGTATTTTACATCCCGAGGCCACAGCACCTGGAATCTTCCACATGTCGATCAACTTCAAGAAGTTGGCTTGCAAACCTTCCATTTCGAAAATAGAGGCCCCTGTGGGAAGGAGGCACGGCCAAGACAATCATGCCACCACCACCTTGAGGATGTGTTGCAGCCTGCTGTGTTGAGGGATCTCCGGCAAGCTAAAATTGTAGGCCGGGACGGCCGGGATACTGATGACGAACACCAGTTTTCGCAGAGACATAAAGGTCTACGCAGGCACTACAGGAATATCATGAAGTCCCCCCAGCGCCGCATTGAACTCGAAAGAGTATAGTGTCCCAAAAACCGGTGGTGGCCGTGCCTCACAGGTGCTCAAAACGACCCTGCATCACATCACTCACGAGTGGTGGCAGTGAGGGACAGGGCTGAGCTTTCGAGCTTCCTTGCCGTTCTCCGATGTGCATCACATGCTCCCACTTCATTGGATGAATGCAGCCAAGGCAATGCTTCCGTGCTGAAGCGTGGACATTACTAGACGAGGTTTCCTCGGATGGTATGTATAAAGTTGCTTGGTCGCCCGTTCGCAGTTCCTGGCACACTTCAGACACAGATCCAATAGTAAGGACATTCTATCATTTCTCCTTGTCACTTATATCCTACCAATCAACCAACAACACAAGATGCATCTCTCCATGTCCCGCTCGATGGAGAAAGACGTCAAAGTCACCAGCGACGAAGCATCCACCTACTCAAGGACCGACTCGCTACCACCATACACAAAACGGCCCAACAACGAACTCACCTCCAACATCACCTCCCCAGTTCCAGACCTCATATCCACCCCATCCCAACTCCTAACCATCCAAGCCCGCGGCATCGGCAGCATGGATCTCAGCTGCTACAATAGCGAACTCACCATCCCCATCTTCGCAGGCACCGACATTCACGCTCAAGCTTTGTATATTTCTACCCGCGCCTCGCGCAAAAAGGGCGACGCGGTCCTCTCGCACGCCCAAGACGGCGACATCATCTCCACAGCCTACAAGTTCGGACCGTTCCGCGAGCCCAAGCTCCACTATCTCCAGAATCAGCAGTCATTAGGCAACGACGTCAAGCGCTCAGATGGCTCCCAAGACGAGAACGACGAGGCATCGCTAGCGGTAAAGGTGAAGAGCGCCTGCGGCTTCACGAACTCAGTTGTACTTACCTCAATCGCCGACCCGAGCCGAGTGTACAAGTGGAAGTACACCAGGACGAGGACGACGATGGAAGGGAAGTTGCGCGTGATGGCGCTTTTCGATGAGGGCGCATCCTCTTCGAAAGGCGAGGGCGAGGCGCTCGCTGTGCTGGTGCGGTCAGATTCGACTCGAACGCCTGGTACGAGCAGATGGGGCCAAGGCAACGGCGGGCAGCTGTTCATTAATTCGAACGCGGATCCACAGATAGATGAGGGCTTGGTGGTGGCCACGTGCATTATGATGCTTAAGAAGGAGATCGATCGGGGTCGCGCAGCGAGTGGTGCGGCGGTTGGGGCTGCTGGCAGTTCTTGATTTGGCTCCTCGGGTCTCGCCTTTACCGGAATGTCTGGATTTAGATAATGTTATGAGTTGGTTCTTGATAGCTTAGCGGCCGTACTTGATCCCTATACTCCCTTCATCGTGGCTTTCTGCCTCTCCTTCTGCTGCCTCTCAACTTTCTCGTTCTCAATCACAATCTGCTTCCTGGCCCCAGCCCACGCCTTCCTCTTCCCAACATCAAAAAGCCTAAATATCGCCGGCGTCGTCAGTCCACTCAAGCACATATTATACAACTCCTGGTCACTCCACCAAAGGCCCCATGCCTCCCTCCTCGTCCACCGCTCTATCAAACCAAACCGTGCCTTCAACCCTAGCCCAGCAGTCTCATCACACCAAGTAAAATGATCCGCCATCGGCACAAAGACACTGTAAAACGTACTCGTGACCCCGTACTTCTTCGCCGTCCGCTCCCGCCAGGCCATGTAGCCCCGATGCCACTTCTGCATCTCCACCAAGGGAGGGAGCGACGATCGACCGAGCCAGATCTGCGAAACGCTCATGTTCTGCATTTCGAACTGCACGAATCCCGGGAGTGGAGCGCCGGCTTGGCCGAGGAAGGCGATCGAGTTCCGGATTGCGGGATCCGGGTTCAGTGAGAAGATGTTGCGGTAGAGGACTGGCATGGCGCCGACGTAGGCGAAAGGGTTAAGCTCTTCCGGCTCGAGAGGTACAGGGATGCAAGTGTGGTAGCCGGTGCAGTAGATTATGACATCCACGTCGTCGAGGAGACGGCCGTCTTTGAGTTCGACGGTTCGAGGGCCGGTGATGCGTGCGACGTCTGCTACGGGCTCGCAGAGGCCGGACTCGAGGTGTGGCCAAAGTTCCGAGGCGATCATGGGCGCTGTGACGGCTAGAGATGGAGATGGGGTAAAGTTCCATGCAGCTGGGACGTTGGGATAGGCTTTCTTGGACATTTTGCCGACCATGGTGTCGATGAGCCATTGATACAAAGAGGGCAGGAGAACGGAGAAGTAGAGCATGATGATGAACGTGCCCATGCCGGGTTGGCGATCGTAGACTGAGCCATCTTCGCCATATCGGGGGAGCTGTTATCCTTGTTAGAGGTGGACGTGGTACGGGGAGTCGCAGGGACGTACTATGACAACGCCCGATCTGTGTGAGAGGTACACTTTCGAGACATGAGGCGATAGGCCGGATACGGTGTCCTGAGCTGAGGCGTGCATCCCTATGACAAGGACATTCTTTCCCTTGAACTGTGCTGGGTTGTTGAACTTGATGGAATGGATCGCCTTTCCCTTGAACTTCTCGATGCCTTGGAGATCAGGTACTCGTGGCTTCAAGAACGAGCCACAAGCGAACACAACTTTATCAAAGTGCTCGGTGCTTGTTGTTGAGCCGTCCTTGCTCCCGACCTCCAGGCTCCAGTCGTTCTGATTGCGTTTCACTTTACCAATCGGACTGTTGAGCTTGATATGCGGCCATAGGTCAAAGTGGTTGCAGTAGCTTTCAAAGTACTTCTGCAACTGCGATGCAGTAGGGAAATCGTCCATATCATCCGGCATCGGGAAGTCAGTGATCGCAGAGCGGTACTTGCTGCTGTTGAAGATAGTGTTCGCGGCCGCGGAAATACTGTCATCGGGTGAGTGCTTCCAGAGTCCTCCAACCCAGTCTCGACTTTCGAAAAGGGTGGCGTCGAAACCATCTTCCTTGAAGCCCTTCAGGGCCATAAGTCCGAGAGGCCCACCGCCAATGACTGCAACTGTCGAGCCTGCCATCGTCGATAGACTAATGAGGTCGTAGTTTATGGTTTACTGAAAACAGAGAGACAGCAACTTTAGGAGAGAAGAAAGAGGACTATCAAGAGCTGAGGACAGGGGAGGGATCCGGCAGGACGAGAGCCTCGTAACTATCATCGAGGTATATACGGCAGAGCTGCGAATGCGGCATCGCTTTCAGCTCGTACTAATGAGTAAAAAGTAGGCTCGTCGACATGGGTGGGGGCCAAAGGAGGAGAGCCAAAGGGTTCGCTGCGAAAAAGCCAGATTGCTCCCTCGGATATAAAGGTGGCCTAGGGCCGCGCTGATGGATGACACGCGCTTAGACATGTGATACAGGGGAAGGTCGCATATTTAACCCAGAACGGTATGTTTTGGTATGGTGGGGTATAACCGCAAAGGTGAATTATCAGGATGTCATCAGACGGAGAGACAAGAGTCTCGAATGATTGCTCGGGCTAGCCACTACCTTATCTTACATCACGTCCTCCATTCTCCACATCAAGACGGAGACGCTCATACCTGATGCACCCGCTATGCTATGCAATTGCAACCATCCCAAGTACCCCATGTCGTTACGCTAATCCCATCATGCCTTCATAGTCTTGAGGAAACCATCCAAGTTGAACTCCTCCTCATACTGCTTCTCATCCCACAACTCGCTAAGCTCATCCAGAATTCCCTTCTTGCCCTTCTCCTTCACATTACCCTCTGCATCCACTGCATTCGACTCATCCACCCCATTCGTGTCCGGCTTGTCGCTGATCGACAAATTCGGATCAGTCTCGCCGAGATTGAACAGGTCGAGGATCTGATCCGTCTCCATGCTGCCCAGACCAGCGTTCTGCTGATTCACCACCGTCGAAGCTACGTCGATCTTGAAGCGCTGCAGATTCAAGATCTTCTCTTCCAGCGTGCCGCGCGTGATCAGGCGGTAGACGTTGACAACCTTCTTCTGACCGATACGATGGGCGCGGTCCATGGCCTGGATATCCTTTTGTGGATTCCAATCGTGTTCGACGAAGATGACTGTATCGGCACCAGTCAGATTCAGCCCCAAGCCACCCACGCTGGTCGTTAGTAACAGGCAGTCGATCGATGGGTCTGAATTGAAGCGGTTGACGACATCCTGTCGCTTTGATGCCTCCACTGACCCGTCCAGGCGCGCAAAAGTGACGGACGGCAGCAGCTTTTTCAGAACAGTCGACTCGACCATATCGAGCATCTCTTTCATCTGACAAAAGATGAGCGCGCGATGCTGAGACACCGCTTGATCAGCTGTCGGCACTCCACCAGTATCCGCGGACTCGACGCCGATACCACAGTCCACCAGCAGATCACGAAGAGCTGTCAGCTTCGGCGCATGTTTCGCATCCTTGATGCTCGAGCCTTCTTTGCGCAGGCTCTCTTGAATCGCAGCATACTGCTTGTGCCCTTCTTTCATGACCATTGCTGGCGAGTTGCACAGTTTTCGCATGTACTGCAGGGCTTGGAAGATGTGCTGCTTGGCCTCCTTGTCCGGGTTGCCTGCCATATCCTGGATCGACTTGGCTTCCTTGCGGCTGAAGTCGTCGAAGAGCTTGCGCTGTAAATCGCTGAGGTCGCAATAGTAGTTCTGCAGGATCTTTGGCGGCAGATCATTCAAGACTTCTTCCTTCAACCGACGCAGCAGGAATGGCAGTACCTGCTTATGCAAAGACTCGATCGCAAGCGCGCCAGCTTCTTGTTCCTTCGAAGATGACTTCGCGAACCTGCTCGCGGCGATGGGCTTGGCGAACCGATCTTGAAAGACCTTTTCAGTGCCCAGAAATCCCGGCATCAGGAAGTCGAAGAGCGACCACAACTCGAGAACGTTGTTCTGGATGGGCGTGCCCGAAAGGATGAGACGGTGGTTGCTGAGAAGGCGCTTGACCGCTTGAGTAACTTTCGCTTTCGGATTCTTGATCAAGTGGCCTTCGTCCAAGACGCAGTAGTTCCAGTTGATAGGCAGGAGTATCTCAACGTCGTTCCTAGAGATTTCGTACGAAGTAATAACGATATCGGCAGTCGCAAGTTGTGACCGTACCCTGCTGCGGTCACCTGGCGGACCAGCATATGCCACCGCAGTGAGGAATGGAGCGTACTGGCGGATCTCTTGCTTCCAGTGACCAGTAAGTGTTGGCGGACAGATGATGAGGGACGGCATGCGTGCCTGATCCGGAGCTCCTGTCTTTGCAAACTCTTCTGCTCGCATATGGTGGTCACTGGCTACGATACAGAGCGTCTGTAGTGTCTTGCCAAGACCCATGTCGTCGCACAGTACGCCGTGGAGGTTGTACTTGTTCAAGAAACGTAGCCAGTTGACGCCCTCCTGCTGGTATGAGCGTAGCTCAGCTTTGATGGCGACAGGCATCTCGAACGCCTCGACTTTCTTCGGATCCAGCATCTGCGCGATGAATTTGCGTTCGCGATCGCGGCCTTCCAGTAAGCTCTGCGGAAGTCCGGGTGGGTCAGGAATGCCAGACTCGAGAGGCACCAGCTTGACGAGCGTTGCGAACGCCGTCGTAGCGATCAGACGCACGCCACTGTCAGAGTCGCTCATACGGCCGAGGACTGGTACGAGCAGGAAGATGACATAAGGTAGTATGCCGTCGCCCATGACTTGGATCAGGTGGTAGATGCACTCGATAGCACCTTGTCGATGGACGACCTCGAGGGCGTTGGTGATGGTCGGCAGTACCTTCTCCACAAGCATGGTGAAGCCTTGCACCGTGATGACGCTACAAACACTGGCGAAGCACTTCGCCGCGGTATACCGCAAAACAGACAACTTGCTCTGCAGTGCGGTGGCGACGTAGGGCAGAAGATCCAATACCCAGTCATGAAGAGCAGGATCGAGCGTTGCAACGAGTGCTCGCAACGTGGACATCGCATCAACAACTTCCTGGCCAGTCGAAGTCTCCGGTTCCGTGATGTCGGCAGGCAGTTCTCCCGCAAAGCAATGACGAATCGGTCCTTCAATGACCTCCCGCAGCTTCGGAACCTGCGTGAAGATCTCAGCGCCGAAGCTCTGGCAGAGTTGTTCCAGTGCGTCCTTCGCTCCACGCCTAGTGATACGAGCGGCCCTCGCTTCTTGTTCATACTTCGCGGCGTCCGGACGATCTTGGATATCTTCGTCCTTTTGCAGCGAAAGAATGCCAGCCTCTTTGGCTGCATTGGGGTGGAATTCAGGAGTCTCGCTAGTCTCCATGCAGCAGAATTTGACCAGATTGCCGACCACCTTCTCCACGACTTTGGGGCGCTGCGAAGCAACGAGCTGAGCGATTAAGGAGGCTGCTGCGCAGGCTGATCTGTGTTGGAGATCGATGTTCTCTTCCTCCTTTACGCTATCCATCAGCGCTTTGATCGTGTACTGCGGCTTCTTCGGTAGATCCTGGAAGGCTATGAGTGCTGCTGCGGCTGTGGAGTGAATGCGCAAGTCGCTGCGTAGCTTAGCGATCCTCGCCGCGGATATGGCAGCTTCAGCATCCAGCCTTGCTGTGTCCAGAGCTTCAGTCGCGGCCATCCTCTGCACCGAGGACAGACCTTTCTTGAGCCGATCGAACTCGACAGTGACAATCTTCTCAGCATTCTCAATCGAGAAAGCATTCTTGCCAGCTTCCGGGTCGCCTTGGCATACCACAGCCATCACAGGAAGCTTGTTGCCTGGAACGTGAGCTTGCTCTGCGAACGCGTTGAGAAGCTGTTGACATTGCGCTCGAGCAATCCGTAGATAGTTAGTCTGGTCGGTGTAGCACCCTGGTCGCTCTTCCTCAACCATAGCTCGCAGCTCTGTTGCCGCCGCCGTTGCAAGGTCGTCCTTCGCGTCTAGCACAGCAGCGTATCCTTCGAAAGCCATTGCCGAGAAGATCTGACTTGAGCCGTAGACAGATGTGAGATGTGGTAGAAGCTTCGGCCCGAAGAAAGTAGATCGGTCTTCGACTGGCCAGACGGATATTGCTTTCCCGAGAGCGCGAGTGGCGAATATGCGTGTCCTTATCATGGTGTCTGCGCCAACAAGGTCAACGTCGCCCTGCATGATGGCAGCATCGATGTTGTGCGAGACAGGCCCAGTCGGAACCGCGGTTGATTGGTTCTTCTCGGACTTGCGCCGCTTCTTGGCTGGCTCAGCTGTGCCATTGACGGGAGACGCTCGGTGGGCACTCGCAAGTGGTGCATATAATTGTCCAGATGGTTTCAGGAATAGTGTTGCATCCATTGGAAGCGGATGCCGGCTGATACCAATGGGATGCACGGTGAGTGCGGCAAGAGACGCAGCGTGAGGCTCAAACTCCTGTCGGAAGTAGTCAGAGCCTTGCTGGGCCAGAGCATCGACGAGCGAGTTCCAGACGTCCAGTGATAGCTTGAGAACTTCGTCGTCGCGCTCCACGAGCAGGTTTTGGTAGACGAGACGGAGTGCTCTACCCTTAATCCAACCTTTCGTGTCCGCGCCTTCGATGCCGATGAAAGTGAGTAACGCACGAAGCACCGCGGACCGCACAGTACGAATCGTGTGGCGAAGGAAGGGGTAAAGCCTCGGTACCAAATCCTCAAAGGACTGATCTGGATCAACCTCAGCATTCTCTTTCATGGCTTCCAGCACCTCTGGGAAACTGCAAAGCTTGGCAAGCAGATCCATAACGGCCCCGGTGCTGGCGCTGAGATCGTCGCTCAAGCTAGACAAGCACTCCCAAACAACGCTGATAAGGTGTTTGAGCTCGTTCCGGCGGACGTTGACAAATTCTTGAGCAACCGGTATCAGTGTTGCGGCGCTCACGGAGCGAACATCATCGTCTTGGTCGCCGAGGCCTTTGATCACGCACTCCAGTACGCCATCCATGAGCGAAGCATCCTGGAACAGCAGATCTTTCCGCACAGCAACCAGATATCTCATGCCAATCATGCCGCCATGGCAAGCGTGCCAGATCCGTCTCGAAACTTTGAGATCCTTCTGCATAACCAGACGGTACAAAATCCGGTTGATGTCGTGAACGGATGATGAAGGTAGATGCTGAAGCACCGCACCTAGCACCTGGCCAGCAGTCTCTCGAATGGGCGCCACAGCACTATCCGCAACGTAGTCGGCGAAACGGTCAAGCATAAAGACGCAGCACAGTCGGCACGCCAGATCGTCCAACCACGCCTGATTCAGCTTGTCGTTCTCAGCCCGTGTCTTCCCGCCTTGCCTGCCGGCGCCTTCGCCATGGACTCGGGCGATCTCGCGCAGACCCATAGCTGCGCCGTGCCGAATCTCCCATGCCGGATCGAAAAGGTCGACAGTCAAAAACTCGCAGAGTCGATCGTAAGGCCATTCGTTGCCCTCTTCTTCGGCTTCCGTCACCAAGCTTGACTTCTCCTGCACCGGTAGGCCTTTGAACTCAGACACCATTTTGCTGTCGTCGTCTCCGCCTTTGCGCTCCAGCGAGAGATAATCCGTGTTGCCATTCTCACTCGGCTCCTCCTTGATCTCCGGCTTGACATCTGCTTCAAGAGACGTTGGACCAACGCTAGTGCTACTACGTCGTTGCGCAAAATCATACTTGAACTTCTTGTTGTCGCGCTTGAGCTCCTCCTTCCTCCGGCGCTTGAGCATGTTGAGTTGACGCTTGCTCATCTCGCCTTCTGCTGGAGTGGTCGGTGGCATGTTGTCAGGCGACTTCATAAGTGCCTCGTCGTTCTGACTGCTCGTGCTAGAAACGCCAGTGTCGAGCTTCGGCAATCCGGGCAGCGAAGCAGAGAAAGACCCAGATCGGATTGCGATGTCCTTTTCGGTGACGAGGTCGTCTTCGATGTACTCCCCTCCCAAGCCAAGCCGAGAGGTAAGTGTCTTCTTCTGATGCGCCAGGCGTTCAGAGGCATTGAGGCCGGCAAGCTTGAAGTCGTATTGCTTCCCTGCACTACCGAGAAGCTCTTTGCCGTAAGTGAGGATAGATTCAACGTCCAGAGTGCCTAGCTGCAGTTGATCAGGGCCAGTGGGTAAAGTTCCGTTTTCATTCTTCACGTCGCCATGATCGTCGCCATTCGTGTCTGGCTTTGTATCGTCGAGGGTCGCATTCGGATCGTACTTCTCCGCATGCTCGACGATACCGCCGATAGCTCTCGCAGCAGCCGTCCGTGTGTCCCATGATGGTGATCGAAGGTAAGGAACGACCCGAGTGAGAAGATTGAACAGCTCATCCAGATGATTCTTCTGAACGTCCGCGAGTTGTTGAGCAGCAGTATTACGAATAAGCTGGGTACTGCCCGTCTCAAGAAGCGTCACGAGTCTATCCAGTCTGTGCACGAGAAATCAGTATGCAGCCCCAAAGGTTAAAGCAGGTCGTGGTTGGTTGTGGAACATACCGTGAAGCCGCCATCGTAAACAACGTCAAATCATCTCACAACCAGTCGGTCCGTCGTCATCGTCATAAGAATCAAAACCAGCTCATTAAATCCTTCTTCTGAATAAAGCACATGTATTTCGTGCAGGTGAATGAATGGTGTCGTGAAGTGATGATGATTCAGCCAATCATGTGACCAGGTCGTGCTTGCCTGGACTTTCAGGACTTCACCAAAATAAAGCGGGCGCCGGGCGAGGAGCGCATCGTAAATATAAGTACCTAGCTTCACTCTCCTGCCAGGCTAGTGACGATGAAGCTAGAGCGAGTGTCCAAGCGTGAGGATAACGCCAACGATTGGTCGAACTCGTTCGCCAGATGTTCAAAAATTTCTTCCTCGACTTCGAAGTTGACAGTATATCGGGCCCGTACGTTGCGCCTGGACTGGTAGACGTTGTGGGTGAGGACGACGACACCAGCGACCGCGATTGATTTGTGATTGTTCAGATGGGTTCGGAATTGCGATGCGCAAACGACGGATATCCTAGAAGCACGTTATATGCACGGGCCATATCCCGACGAACGCGACAAGCAACCACCAAGGACATATGACCTTACTATCGCGTACAAACAGTACTCTTCATGAACTCGAAGTAGGAAGCTGCATTTGACTCGAGGTTAAAACGAGCTTGAGATCCCGTGCCGGAGCAACGAAGTGGATACGAGACATGAAGTCGACACAGAGCATCGCTCCTTCCATCTTACAATTCTCACTGCATCAACCTTGTTTCGATCGTTCCTGCCTCGCTGCTAGATTTCACGAGGAATTTGCTGGTCTTGGCGCGATTTCGAACCTCGATGTCACTCATATACTGACGCTCAGTTGAACGGTACGGTACGGATGTGTGCGTCACGCTGTGGGCAGGTAGGCGACGGTGAAAGCAAGACTTCAACCATTGAGGCGACAGCTTAGGACCGAGCGATGGCTCGTATCGACACTGAGCCCATCTAGAAGGCATGCCATAGCTTGGGCGAGGACGCAGCTGCTGCGCCGTGAATGTGGGGATGCTGTTTGCAAAAGGGGTAGTGGCTGCTTTTGAGAGTTGCATTGAAGAAGGTTGGGCTCTCACTATGCTTTAAGCCTATGATCGAGCATCTCGACTCTTCACCATACGCCATATGCCGTGACCGCAAGCATCCATGTCAGCATTCCACGTCCACCGGGACCATCAAAGCTTTCTAGTAGCCGTAGTCCGTCAACTGCTTCTGGGTGTTCTCGTCGATGTTCGCGCTCTTCTTCGAGTCGACGAGCATCTTGCGCATCGCCTTCTTGCGCTCGTAGTATGCCGCGCCCTTGACCTTTCTCCTCTCCTCGAGTCTGCCATCATAATTAGCACCCACCTCACACAAACCACCCCACATATGAACACATACCTGGCAACCACATCTCTGTACTTCCAGCCGAACTCGTGTCCCAGTCTGCCGACCGTGCAGTACTTCCTGCCCGGCTTCAACCTCAGCACCCTCAGCGCCTGTGGGACCACCATCCTCTTCTTGTGGTCGTATGGCGGTGGCACACCCTCGAAGGTCTTGAGACGCTCCATGGCAGCGGCACCGCGAGGAGTCTTGTGTGGGATCATGCCGCGGACGGTGCGCCAGAACATCTTAGAGGGGGTGCGGAAATGCCATGGGCCACCGCGCCATGCGTTGTAACGGGTCTGCTTGCGGAGGAAGGCCTGGTACTTCACTATTGTGATTGTTAGTGTCGGCGCGAAGTGACTGCATTGGTTCGGCAGGTTCGAATTCGAAGTGCGGATGGTGAGTTGTGTGACGTACGTTTCGCTCTGAAGAACTCGCCGGAGATGTTGAGCTGTTCGCAGCGGACGACGACGATCTTCTGACCGTTGAGGAGCTGCTTCGCAACAATGCTGGCGAGACGTCCGAGAAGGTGACCCTTGCCGTCGCTGTATTGAATGTTAGCCGATATCCAGCCATTGAGCATCGTCGTGTCGCAGCTCGCGCTGTCGAGGGTGACTTTGTAGGGACCACGTACATTACGACCACGGGATCGAAGCTATCACCGGCCATCTCGACGTTTTGTGCAGTCGTCAAGGTGTAAGTAGTTGGCGGTCTCGAGGTCAAAGGTTAGATTTGTCTGGTGCGGTGTGCCAAGAAGAAGCCGGATCGGAGAAAAGCCGGACCGAGAAATCGCGGGCCCTGCTTATAGAAAGACACAGAGCGCAATCTTCGTCATCTGCTCGTGAACAGATCCACTACATAAGACACTCCCATCTGTTGGAGCACTCTTGAACCTCAGCAACCGTGGCGTCGTCTAGCTTCTTGCAAGCCATTTCCAACACCTCCCGATCCATCCTCGGCGAGTCTGTAGCAGACGAATTTAACGCTGTGCTATCACAAGCCAGCAAAGCGATCGAAGCATTTTTACTGCCACAAATCGACACTCCCCAAGCTGAGGCACCCGACACCTGGCAAACACAGCTCTTCGAAACCTTCAACGACTTCATCGCCAGCCGATCCTCGCTAGAGAACACCTCCCTCCTCCTCGCGCTCTGCACCTTCCTCTTCCTCCTCGTGCGCAACATGTCATGGACGTCACGGCTCGGTAATCTCGGCCGCTTCTCGCCCTTCACACGCTCGCCGACGTATGGTGGAAGCGCCAAAGTAAGCGATTCCGACTTCAGCTACATCACGGCCGATGACCTAAGAAGACACCAGAACGAGTCCGTCACCGGCCAGCAGCAGGCAGAGACTCCGCCCGACTATGGCCCGCAGAGGGATACTGATATGGTGGTGCTGAGGAACAAGAAGCGCGATTACCCTATGCACTTTCCGGCGTACAGTATCGCGAAGGGCGAACTGAAGGTGGGGAGTGTGCGGGATGCGGCGGCGAAGAAGATGAATGCGCCGACTTCGCAGATCAAGCTGTTGTACAAGGGCAAGAACTTGAAGGACGATGCGCGCGCGTGTAAGCAGGAGGGTCTGCGGGATGGGTCGGAGATCATGTGCACTGTATCTGAAGGCGTGGCGGAGGAAGGCAGCGAGGATGACGAGGACGAAGAGGATGGGACGGAGAAGGGCCAGGCGGGCCAGGCGGGCGAAGGCACAAAAAAGAAGCGAAACCGAGGCAAGAGGACCAAACGGCGGAATCGCAGAGAGGCGGGTGAAGATGCATCAGGCACGTCCACCCCCGAACGTCTCGGTTTCCCGCAGTCACAGCCATCGACACGCCCCGCATCGCCAAAACCACCACCGACACCAGCAACGCCTCTCGATAAGCTGAGCGCGCTCCAAAAAACTCTCGACACCTTCGACAACGACGTCAGGAACTTCCTGGAGCGCCCGCCACCCGAACAGGCTAAGAAGGAGTTCGAGCACAAGCGCTTGTCGGAGACGATCCTTACGCAGGTTCTGCTCAAGCTGGACGCTGTGGAGACGGAAGGCGACAACGATGCGCGGATGCGACGGAAGGAGTTGGTCCGGGATACGCAGAATATCTTGACGAGTCTCGATGCTGCGATGAAGCAGTAATTTCCCGCGTAGCGACGTGGTATATGGCAGGATGTTGGGTTTTATGCATGGTT
>JAABUW010006582.1_pt1 | contig 14431 bp, 10 predicted proteins | sample 5560081 | NCBI WGS metagenome assembly JAABUW01 (sample SAMN10711882, study PRJNA513363) | rock metagenome | isolation source: Antarctica rocks | place: Antarctica: Victoria Land, Knobhead sud
GAAGAACAAGCAAATGAGGCAGAGTTGAGCCGCAAACAGCTCCAAGCTCAACACGAGGAGAAGGTTCAATCTTTGAACCGCGATCTTGATCAAGCGGCGGGTATCAAGAAGCAGTTTGACGAGCTCCGGGCCAAGCATGACTCCCTTACTCAAGAGAAAGAGGCACAAGCAAATGAGGCAGAGTCGAGCCGCCAAGAGCTGCAAGCCCGGTATGAAGAGCAGGTCAAAGTTTTGACTCGAGATCTCGAGGAAGCCAAAGGTGTGAGCAAGGAGTACAGCGAGCTTCAGACAAGACACGAAGCTCTCTTGGCACGAACCGATGATGAAGGTCAGGATGCGCAGGCCCGACTACGTGAAGCTGACATCGAGCACGAGAAGACGCTGAAGTCTGCCAGAGAGGAACATGCTAAACAGATAGAGGCTTTGAGAACTGACCGTGAGGAACTTCAAGCCAAGCACGAGGCTACTTTGACAGAAAAAGCGGACGAAGCAACCAAAGCAGAATTATCGATACAAAACCTTCAAGCAGAGCACCAGTCTGCGCTCAAATCTATCCAAGAAGTACATGGCAAGCAGTCAGATGCTTCGACGAAACAGCAGAACGAGCTTCAGGCCAGGTACGACGCTACATTGCAGGAGCAACGTGACGCTGCCAGCAGGGCAGAGGACTTGATCAAAGAGCTCAAGACCACTCATGAGGAGGCGCTGAAGTCCCTGAAAGACGAATATAGCTCTCAGTCGGATGCGATACAGAACGAACTTCAAGCCAACTACGATGCTGCTTTGGCTGCGCATCGCGATGCGGCCACTGGCGCAGAACGATCGATACAGGACTTGAAAAGCGGGCACGAGGACGTGATCAAGTCTATGGAGGAAGCACACGCCAAACAGTTGCAAGCTTCGATGGTTGAGCGGGATGAGCTACAGGCAAAGTTCGACGCTGCTCGGTCTAAGCATCGAGACGAAGCGATCAAGGCCGAAAGTTCGACGCAAGATCTCAAGACTCAACACGAAGAACTTCTCAGATCTACCAACAGTGCTCACTCTGACAAAGTTGCTACTCTCGAAAAGAATCTCGAAGAACGGCGAGTGAAGCACGAAAATCTGACCACGGAGCGTGATGAGCAGACCAAGACAGCACAGAAGCAATTGCAAGACACCAGGGAGCAGCACGAGAAGACCATCAAGTCGTTGACCGATCAACATGAATCGCAGCGACGAGAAGCATTGCAGGAGCTGGACCAAGCGAAGGCCGGTCACAGCCGCGAAGTGGAAGATGCACGTGCTACTCATTTCGAAGAGGTGCAAAAGCTTCAGTCCACTAATAATGGCCAAGCCGACAAGATCGCTGCTCTGGAAACAGACATCGAGGACTGGCAAGCCAGACATGCAGCTCTGACCACTGAGCATAAAGAGCATGCGAACAGGCTAGAAGAACAATTCGAAGATGCGAAGCAGGAGCACCGCAAGGCGACCGAGTCGATGAGTGCAGAATATGAATCTCAACGACAGAAAGCTCAGCAGGAGTCAGAAGAAGCAATCGCACGCCACAGCCGCGAGTTGGAAGATGCTCGCACAACCCATCGCGAGGAGGTGCAAAAGCTACACGCCACTGTAGCGGACGGTGATCGAAGTTCCAATGAATCAATCGGTAACCTACAAAACCAGCTGGCAGATCTGAACAGCCGCGCCGCGGACCTGGAAAAAGACAACAAATCTCTGGTTGACCAGTTGAAGGACAAATCTGATGAGCTTTCCAACCTGAAACTCCGTACTGTGGATCTGGAGAAAGACAACAAGTCTCTGCTTGATCAGATGAATGACAAGAACAGCGAGCTTGAGAACCTTAAGAGCTGTACCACGAACTTGGAGAACGACAACAAATCTCTCCTTGACAAGTACAACGACAAAGCGAGCGAGTACGATAGGCTTGTACAGACAGCGGAAGAGCGTAGCAAGGCATTGGAGCAGCGAATCAGCTCTATCGAACAAACGTCAGGGGACGCTCAAACAGCGTTGAGCAACAAAGAAGCAGAGCTCAACGAATTATTGTCGAAGAAAGACGACGAGCTTGCCACTGCTCGTGGTGAGCTATCGAATCTGGAGCAGAACCTTTCAGACAAATCAATGGAGCTATCGAGTAGGGAAACGGAGATTGCCGAAGGTGCTAAGAGCCATGAACAGCGCATTCGTGAACTTGAAGCAGGTTGGTCCTCAAAAGCTGACGAGGCAGCAAGACTGCGCGAAGCTGATAAGCAAAGTGCCACGGTTGCGGCTGCTCAAGCGCGCGATGACGTTCAGAAGCAACTCGACGAACGCCAAGCTACTGCTGATGCTCAGCTTGCTACTGCTCGCGAGGACAGTGCGCAGGAGTTGGCAAAAGTTCGCGGAGCACTACAGTCGCGTCTTGACGATGCTCAGCGCACGTTGAACGATACTCAGGAAAGGTTCGAGGCCGCAAGAGCACAGCATGAAAGTGCTATGCTGTCGTTGAGCGAGGATCATGAAACACGAATCAACGAGATGCAGTCCAACTTTGAGAAGACGCACGAAGAGAGCAAGCGTGCGCTCGAAGATCGGTTGGCTGAAGCCGAGAATACCTCCAGCGCCAGATCTGTTGATGTAGAAAGCTCGACTGCAAAGCACCAGGCCGAGCTTGCATCTTTACGCCAGACGCACGAAGAATCGGCCAACGAGATGCTCCGTAAGCTTTCGTCCTTGGAGACACGGCTCGAGAGGACAGGCACAGATCATGCGCAGACTCTGTCTGATAAGGAAGAGTTGGAGTACAAGATATCTCAGCTGAAGTCCAGCCACGATCAAGCCCTGTCTAGACTAGAGCAGGAGCACGAAGCCTCGCTGACCACTACCTTCGCCAAAACAGACAAGCATCTCGAAGATCGTTTACGTGAGCAGTCCCAGGCTCACCAAAGTGAGTTCGATCAGCTTCAGGAGAACCTCAACAGCGAGCTGCAGAATCTGCAGATTCAATTAGAAGAGGCTGCCGAATTGAGGCAATCGCAGATGCAGGATGCTGACGCTGAGCGCGAGCGCGCTCTGGGAGAGCTGAATGGCAAGGTGACTGCTGCAGAAGTGACGGCCGCAGCACTACAAGCACGCCTGGACGCGGAGTTGACCAGTCGTGGGGAAACTGAGCGATCTTTGGCAGAGCTGCGGAGGCAGAAGATGGATGAAGACAAACGGTCTTCCGAGACTAAAGACGAGCTTTTGCAGCAGATCTCCGCGCTACAGGCAGATCGCGATACGTTGGCCAAACGTACTGAAGATGTCGCGAACATCGAATCGAATCAAGCAGCTACACTTCAGGACACATCGGACGAGGTGTCTACTCTGAAACGCAGGCTGGCCGAAGCAGAAGGTGAACGCGACGAAGCCCGCAAATCTCCCGGAACGAAGGATGAATCTGGACAGTCGGAGCTCGCCCGACAGAATGAGTTTCTGGCGGGTCAATTGGAAGCCATGATAGCATCACGGAGCACGCCTTTGACGCCAGTTCATGAGCGAGGTGATGCTTCTGCTCAGATCGAGCCATTGGCACCTGCAGATGTTTCCGAGCCAGCTGAGGAATCCAGTCATGCCAGGGTCACGCAACCACACGCCACGAAGTCTATTGCCAACTCACAAGCATTGCGACCACTTCCAGCCGTTCTTGAGAAGCTGAAGCAGAATGGTGCTGGCCACAAGAAGACCAGATCATTCGAAGACTACCTTCAACAAGCCAAAGCCGAACTCTCGGAGCTGGGTAGCGTGATCACTCAGAACGAGGCACTATTTGCTCAGAAGATCCAGGAGCATGTTGGTGATCTGCAGCGTGCCAAGGACGAAATGGCGGCCGAGTACAAGGACAAATTCGACGCACTGCTAGAGGAGCGAGAGAAAATGGAGCGAGACGTGTCGACCAAAAGCGCTGCGGAGTTTGTCAAAGACCGTCAGCAACTTGTTGCCGACTATGGAGTTGACCAGGAAGAACCTGCCGAACAAGCTGCTGCCATCACGAGCTTGTCGTCGCCCAACAGGAAAGCCTTGCGAAGCGCAGAAGAGAAGCTGGTCTCGGAGTATAATCGAAAAGTCGTAAAGCGTAAATCTCAGATCGCGATGAAGCATGCTGAGGACTTTCAAACGTTGACCCGGGACTACGATCACAGTCTGGCAGAACTGCTCGGCAACCGAAACAAGCTGGAGAACGATCTATCGGTCGATCCGGACCGGTTCGAGAAGGACTATGGCGAGCTCGACGTGCTGGCCGCGAGGCTGGAGAACGAGAAGCCAGCAAGCAATCAACCGAGCAGTCCTAATGTAGAGGACACTGTCGTTGGTCCAATCGAAGGGGCCCAGGCAGTCAAGCTTCCGCAGACTGGGAAGCCGTCAGTCATCAACCTGCAAAAGTCACAGCTACCGAAGCGATCGTTGACGAGTACGCCACGCACGCCTACCTCCATCCCGCGGGTCCGCCAGGCTAGTGATGTGCAAAGATCGACAACAGAGCGCTTACCACATATTCGAGGACAGCTAATGTCGCCCAAAAGCCCAGGCACACCGAGCAGTGCTCGAGGCTCGCAAAGAATGCCTTCACAGCCCATGTTGCAGACTATGGCGGAGCAGGACCTGGGCATCGAGCCGTCTGATTTCGAGCGGAGGGCAACACAGCAATTTGAGAGGAGTAGGTCGCCGCCCGAGATGACGAAACCCAACTTCAGCAAGCGAGCGTCTTTCCGGCGGTCCAGTGGCGTTATGTATGGAGCACCGAGAGACTCCTGAATATTTGTATATATGGCAGCGAGGAGTTCCGGAGCGGTGTTGCAAACCACTTGTATAGCAGTTGTACATCAATGAGCATCTATCTGGTGACTCGACTCGACCTTTAGAGCTTACTTCGTCCTTCCTCACTAGGCCAGTCAGCTCTCGTTTTGTTTCCACAATAGCATTAACGCCTACCTACGGGAGCACCGCCACGCACTCGATCTCCACATCCGTCCCCAGCGGAAGTTGCTTCGCTGCCACACAGCTACGCATATCGGTCAGCACAGCCACCAGTCCAGTCGTTAGATTGGGACGGTCAACGTACGTCCTACACGGCTTCACATCCCCAAAGTACTGCGTATAAACCTCGTTCATCGCAGCAAAATCCTTCATATCCGCGATAAAGACATTGACCTTGACCACGTTATCCATGTTCGTGCCTGCGGCTTCGAGGACAGCGGCGAGGTTCTTCATGATTTGGTGCTGAACTGCGTTAGTTCTTCATGTGCTCTGGTTTCCGAGAGCGTAAGAAGACGTACAGTCCTGTCCTTAACATCTCCATCGATAAGCTTGCCAGTGGCGGGATCCATGCCGATGCTGCCAGAGCAGTAGACAGTGCCATTGGCGACGATGGCTTGCGAATATATACCCTTGAGCGGCGCTGGGGCCTTGTCGGTGAAGATGACTTGTTTGGAAGGCATTTTGGATATGGTGGTTTGGATTTCGAGGGTGGGAAGTGGTTTTTGGTAGATGACCGTCCTGGTAAGTGGGATTGATTAGAGCTCTAAAGCTGTGAAGTCGGGAAGGATTTCTTAAGCCGAGTTCGGCCTTCCAAAGGGCCTGTCAGACCGTACGAGTACGAATGCGATGAGAAATAGATATGAAAATGTAGAGATGGCCTTATAGTATAGGTATATTTGACACGACACCTACATCCTACTCCAGGCTGTCTTCGTCTCCAGCCCAGAACATCTGTAGCTAAGGTGTCCCTTGCCTGCACACTTACATGTCAAGCCAATGCTTGCACGAGGGTTACTACACCCTACCCTACAGCTGCCGCTGTACATAGCCTTGTGCAACTGTATTCTTTGTCGTAAGCCACAGGAGGCCTCGAGCTGCCGGGCAATTGCAAGCGCGGCCTTTGAAGGTATCTCCGGGTTCGTGGTCAAGATCGGAACAACTTTGCAGCTTCGCGACGGCATTGTAAGTATAGTGTATGTTGGCGAGGCGCCTTGGCGTCATGATTACCACGGGTAAATGTGGTTCTGCGAGGTCGCGTTCGTAGGTCAACAATACCAGCAGGCCGGCACTTGTCGCCGCCCTCATCCAGCGACGAAAAAGCTCAACAAGCTCCCGACGGCCAGCCCAGCCACAAGCATAAGTCCCATGAATCCACCCGCAGCCTCCCTCTCCTCTGGTTCAACCCACTCACCAGCCCCAATCATGCAGATACTGCCCAGATACCCATTGGACAGGCCAAACAGTAGCTGCACGATCCCAAGATAGAAGAAGTCACTCTTCACGACCGCGCCTTCGCCTCGGATATTGCAGAGGTGGTACATGCCGACCCACGCAATCCGAGCAATCGCAAGCGTGAAAACAATCTTCGGCCGGTGCACGAGGGAGAGCGTTGGTACAGCTGTGAGGAGCCTGCCGAGGAGATCGCCGGTATTCCAAAGTAAGAACGCCAGTGGGATGAAGGTTGCAGGTTGTGTGAAGGCGCCTTGGTCTTCGACAGGTCGAACGGAAAGGATGCGTTGGGTGAAGACGGGAAAGAACATGGTGACAGCAAACGTAATGAACACGCCGCTAGCGAGCCAGAACAATTTTCGGAAGAGTACGAGCAAGGGTATGCTCTTCTTATCGTCGTTCTCCGGTAGCGAGTCCGGTGTCGTGCTATCCAGAGTCTTCCTGGGCTTCCGATGTCGCGTCTGCAAGAACAAGAACGCCGCGAGAGTAGCCACAGCGATGACCGTGGCAGTTAGAAAATACGCCTGAGCAGCCGCAGAGCGTACAGGTGGTCCTTCTGCTCCTCCATCCGTAGGAGGTTGCTTATCACCATCATCATTCGCCTGCACCGACAGCACCGAAACAATCTGCGCAATACAAGGCAGCACACCAGCAATAGCCTGCCCCGTCATAATCCCCTGCGTGTACTTGGCCTGCCCAAACCCAGCCACATACGCAAAGATCCCATTTTGACACAACCCCGTCGCCAAAGAAGTCGCAAACATCATAACCATCAGAAACCCAAAGTATCCCTTCGCAGACGCCCTGAAGCTCGTAGACACCGCCAGCAGCGTGAACGTGACCATGTTGATGAACAGGGAGCTGATAATCCGCTTCGGGTAGGAGGCATTCCTTTGCATTCGTGTGAGTATGAGCATCGAGCCTAGGTTGGTGATGGTGGAGACAGAGACCTCAGCGGCCTGGAAGTTGTTGAAAATCCAGTCGTTGCCGGTGAAGCGGCCTTGGAAGTATGGGCCCGCTGCTAGGAACATATTCCAGGCCCAGAGCATTGACACACCTAGTAAGAGGAAGATGCTGTATTCGATGTACGAGAACTCGTGCTCTTTCGTGAAGCCATGCTGTTCGCGATCATCGTCTGCGGAGTCGTCGCTGATGGGCTCATATGGCTGCTCGCTGCTCCAGAGCTTGCGTAGGCGGTCCATGATGCTGCCTTGAGCGCCGAGCGGATTGCGCTATCGTTGAGCTGCGTACGTATATTCGAGCATGTAGGAATGCGAAGGAATATGGCGGTGATCTCACGGCTCCATCGTGACCCTCGAGTAGATCTCAAGGTATCAAGGTCATCTGAACGTTTACAGAGGTGTGCCTAGAGTTCGTGACGATCTGCTATTTCGGGACACGCGCATTAGATCCCGGCCCGCTCGATCTACGGATCTACGGTTGCAGGGCCGCTTGCGCCTGTCTCAGCGCTCGAGCCATGGCCAAATCCATCCATACAATTTCCTATGCAGCCCACCGACCACGTAACGTGATCGCGGAGTGCTGCATGTATGTCGTGCATACTTCATTGTCTGCTTGTCAACGAGAAACTTGGACGCCATAGGGCTGAGCCACCCCGTGGTGCCAGAGAACATCAATGAAAGGATCGTGACGATCTTGTAGCACAGGTGTTGCGCACACCAAATCGCTGTCTTCATTGCCACATGTCTACACAGGCGAAGCCCTTGGCCGCCATGCCTTTGACATTTACAAACGATACTGCGAGGCCATCTCGGGCTCTCGAGGCGCAACGTTGAGACGTGCCTGTTCATCCTTCCGTAAACCAAAACCTTCCGTGGTCCAAACCGATGGCCTCTATCCCACGCAATTGTTGTTTCGAGTCAGCCGCCCTCCTTTCCGACATCTCGTAGGCCATTGAGGCCGAAGCGTGGAGGTTTCGCGGCTCCGTTGGTATGCAGCGAATGTCGACGTCACGACTTCGGTCATCGTAAGTCCCAGCTGTTGCTGTTCGCCGAAAGAACGTCCGCAACCGCGACGAAATACGCAATCCGGTGCTCAGTAGCATCACCCTCAACCGCCCTTCCTCTCTCCCTCAACCGGCACAGCCTGCCCCTTCACACTCTGCTGCTTGACAACATTCGACTTACTCTTCTTATGCCCCTTCCTCGTCGCCTGCTGCCACGGATTAACATCCTGACCCCGGGCCTGGCTCTGCGTCGCTCCAGAAGCAGAAGTCGGTGGCGTCAAACCAATCGGACTCTTCGGCGCCGGCTTGACCGCGCTAGACGGGTTCGGCGCACTGCCCTTCCGTTCATGGTTCGACGAAACGGGAGGTCCGTTCTCGCTGTTCTGTGCTTGCCGAGCGGTGGCGAGTTTGGCTGCTTTGACGAAGCCGTTCGCGGTCGGCGAATTGCGATCAAAGGATGTCGGACGGGTCGGTGAAGGCGTGCGGAGCTCTGCTACAGGTGATAGTAAAGGAGCGGCAACGGGATTGGATTCGTGGAACGACTCGGATGTGCCATTTGGACCGACTGGTGTGCCGTTAGGCGAGAAGTTGAGCTTGGGTGCGGACTTTAGCCGTGGACTTGGAGCTATGCGGGGTGAGATGGGCGCTTTCTCGGTGGTGTCGATGTGGTCTGGCAGGACGGAAGTGTCGAGAGGTCGAATGGGGAGAGTCTGCACTCGCGAGAGACCGGTGCCGTTGAGCGCTACCGAGCCATCATCGTAGAAAGGATGCGTTGGGCTGGCAATCCCATTGATCTTAGGTTGTGTAGCTGAACCAGCCGCGGTACCAGATCCATTGACTATCAGTGGACCAGTGAACTCTGCTGGCTTCGCGATAGGCAAGGGAGCGGTAGCAGGCTCGATTGGGATATCAAACCTTGTTGGCGGGCTCTTCAAAGCTTGCAATTGAGTTGATCTTAGGTCTCCGATGGTGGTATAGCTTCTCAAGTGTCCAAGTGGTGATGGTGATCTCGAACTGTGTTTGCCATTCGGCATCGGCGGCATAAGATCAGGCGTGACTCTTCGTTGCCGTTGGGTAGGTGGATCTCGTAGCATCATTGGTGGCATCTGCATCTGAGTGCCTGCCGTGTACTGTGGTCCGAGTGACGGCGACTGGCCGACATAGTACCCGACGTACTCCTTCGGCATTGCGTTCTCAATCGCTGGATACGGTGGTACCGACGTCGGTGAGAACAGTGGCTGCATTCCAGATGGCAGTGACGTGTACGCGCCTGACGACGAGCGGACATTCTGATACTGTCCAGGCAGAGCACCTGATACATCGAAGCCAGGATGCACATGCTGCTGCAACGTCAAAGGGTGCGGCAGCGATCGACCAGGTTGGGACTGAGATCGAAGTGAGCTGGTGGAGCCTTCTGGTACGGACCCTCGGTGCACCTGTCTTCGAAGTGCTGGGACGGCAGCAACCAACGACGGCGACGATGGGTTCGTGTTTGTGCCACCTTCTCTTGATCGAGCCTGCGACATCGGAGAAGGTGGAGGATATCGTGCCGGATAGTGCCAGAGGTAGCCCGGTAGTAACGGTGCTGTGGGGGGCGGGTTGTCCATGTATCGCGGACTTGGAATTCCGTTGACTTGATACGACCTGCTGGGCCGCGGCGAGCCTGCCAGATCACCCGGCCTCACTTGTCCGTGGGACGAACCTGACTGCTGGTGATGTTGCTGCGCTGCGAGTTGCGACTTAAGCGCCTCGGTCTGAGCCTGCAAATACTGCCACTGCTGGTACAGCTGGTTGTGCAGATCTCCCTTGAGTCCAAAGTAATCTGCCACTGTGCTTCCTGGCGGTGGGCTTTGGAAGGAGGGCAACGGCACGCGTTGGTTGCTAAACGACGCTCCGCTGGACGCTCGTCTGTTGCCAGCTCGCTGAGCAGACTGGTTCCGGTTGGTGGCCTTCCGTGACCTTCCACTTCCGGGCTCGTTGGTCGATCGTCCGGATTGCGATGCACTCCTCGTCAGTGTTGGCTTCGGCTTCGGTATAGGTCTCTGGAAGATAGGCTTCTCCTCTAGTGGAAACTCGTACTCCTCACAGCACTTCTCCAGCTGACACCCATCTGCCAGAAGGCCGAAAGCACGCCGTATCTCGCCATGGATACCAGACCACGCATAATCATCAGCAGAATTGCCGAGATTTCGCACCAGAGTGAACGGCTCTTCTACACATAGTCTATTCCTCGCCTCCTTGTCCGCATAGTTGGTTGGATCCCACCCCTTCTCCTTTCTCGACAACAACCGCCCTTCTTTGACTGAAACAACGTACATTGAGTAGTCAAACTCATAGCCATAATGGCGGAAGAACTGAAATAGCAGTTCAGGAAGAGTCTCCTTGTTAGCCTCGCCAAACGATTTGAGATCGTCGGTTTCGTCAGCAAATTGTGAAGTATCATCGTTGGCGCATCCTTTCCGTTCTTGCGCCTTCTTCTGTAGTGAGGGAAGTATAGGCGGATTTCGTCTCTGCAAAAAGCTGATGATCATGCAAATCCAGGTGTATGAGCTGATGGTGCCTCCGAATGCTGTACACGGTGTTAAGCCAACCTCGTCTCAATCTCCACTGCGCACATCACTTACCGGCATCGTTCAATATCCGCCGCTTTGTCCAATACTTGACGATCTTCGCCAGTGGCCGTACCCTGTTGTCGAGCTTTACATAGGTCTTGATCATGCGCGTGTTCTCCAAAGCGAGAGGGTTGTTGACGTTCAAGTCAGTGGCCAGGCTCAGCTCCGGGTCCCAACATTTGACTATTGGAACCTTTGCTGAGGCCCTGCAGACCACCTTTTCCATGCCATCTGGTATCGTGTCAGTCTCTGCATCCCATCCGAGTTATGTCTCCTTCATGTAGTCCCAACGTACTCTTGTGTAACAGCGTCGCAATCGAATGCATGTTCTCCAGCTTCTTCAACGGCGTCGTTATGCAAATGTCCACATCCGAGTCGCTGGAACTTAGCAGGTTCCCAGAAGATCCAAACACGTTCACCCGAATGTCGTTGCCCGGCCACTCCTCGTTCAATATCCGATCCAACTTCTTCACCAACCGCGCTCTTCGGTCCTCGCTTTCATCAGATGGCAGTAATTGCTGATACAGCTCGTCCATTTGCGTGCGCAAACTCTCGTGCTCTTCCGGCTCAAGCGACCGCTTGGGCTCCTTCTTAGGGGGCCCGAGTTCCTCATTGCCACCTTCGACATACGGTATCCTCCTTTTCCGGATCTCCGCGCCCGTCTCAAACTTACATACTACCGGCTGCGACCGCTGCGCCGTACCAAGGCCGACCACTTCTGACACCACCGACCGTGGGGAGTTGTTTCTGAGTCCTTTGTTTGGCGAAGGTGATCGGGAGTGAAACCGCAAGTCGCGAGGCTGCTGGTATGGCGTGGACGGTACGCTGTTAGAGTGCTGCGAGTGTATTGGCGGTCGCGGGGGGTGTTGTTCGTGAGCCATTTTTATCTTCCCATCTGAATAATGTGTCGAAGGAGCAGGTGTGAGTGTCGGAGAGGTCGCAGGCGTCAAAGAATGTTGCTGCGGAAGACCAGCCGCGAGTCCGGGTAGTTTGCTGTGGTTGTGTGAGCGCGTAGTGGATGTAGTCTCGTGTGGGAGAAATTGTTTCTTTAGACTGGCAAAACCACAGGCCCCTTTGCGTGAAGGGTCTCGAGGTCGGAAAGGGCGATGCTACCGCTGTGGCGTTGTGACGACAAGACCAAAGTCGTTTGGCCGGCTTTCAACGGAGGGTTCGCTACGACGAAGTGTATAATGACAGAGACTGAGAACCATAGGCGACACCAGAGTTGTTCACGGTGAGAGTCAGTCAAAGAAGTAGAACTACCCTGAGATCCCCAGAGTCGTCCGAGAGCACGGTCCTAAGAATGACAAGGGTGACACTTCCGGAGAGGGTCCCTAATTTAGGTGTTTTGCCTGCACCCAAAGCACTTTCAACCGGGGACATCTACGTACCGAACGAGAACACCGCCAAAGCCAGCGCGATGCCGAGAACCTCCTGAGGTACGCATCATTTCTCACGTGTATTCCAATAACGAACTTCAGCTGGTTCATCGTTCATCAGCCACAACAAGCTTACTTTTTAGATCCGGCGTTAAGAATAGATCGTATTGGCGAAACTAATGACTGGGACCAACTGGCGGTTTTACCCTACACTCCAATGCTCCTAGCCCTGGTGCCACGACATCAACGTGCCTGGATTGCCCTACCAGGGCCCAGCAGTATATCCAACTCTACAACTTCCAAGAACACAACGACGTTAAGTTGTCCTTCGTACTCTTACTGTACTCTTTCACCAACCCCGACATCTGCTTGAACTCCCCTATCGCTGCGTCCCCCATCGTCTCATAGAGTAACGATTCGCTTGTCGTGATAATCTGAAGAAAGAAGGTCAGCGAATGTCATCAATGCGGTAAGATTGTGCCCATAACGTACCGCTCCCTCCGCCCTCAGCCTTGCCAACGCAATCGGCACCTCCTGCGCATTACAGCTCGACACCCCATCCGCAATCACATACACCTTATGCCCCTCCTTCAACAAATCAAGCGTAGTCTGCGTAACGCAGATATGACTCTCAATCCCCACTACCACGCACTCCCTCTTCCCATCTCCCAGCGCTTTGAACGCTTTCTGGACTTCGGGAACCCACATCGAAAACGCACTCTTATCCGCGTGGCACTTCGTCGCCACCCCGTCGGGAGCGTCGAGGCCGAGCTCGGGACATGTCTCGCCTAATTTACCGCGGAGCTGGGTCGTGGCGATGACGGGGATGTCGAGGATCTGGCTGGCTTTGAGTAGTTTTTGGGTGGTAGAGACGACTTTCGGGAACTCGTGGATGGCGGAGCGGAACTTTTCTTGGAGGTCGCAGATGCTGGTCGAAAATTAGTCCATCGTTCCGAAGGTAGGTGCGTGTGGGTGAGTGTACAAGAGGACCGGACGGACTGTCAATGGTCAGTCGAGTGGTGTGAGTAGTGGGTACATGTAGGTGGTTGCCATACCCAGCCGTCTTGTTGGAGCAGCCATGGTTGATCGACAAATCCCGCGGTAGCAAGTGATTAGGAGACGGCAGAACCTGTGATAATGAGGGAAAGTACAGTTAACGATTGTACGTAGAAACCCAGAGGTTGTTCGCTGCGTAGATCTACCATGCCCGCTTCTCCGAAAGCATGACAGCCGACCTCGGCCAAAGGCAAGCTCTTGATACAAGTCAATCGTGCTTCATTAACTAAGGTAAGGTGAGGTAAGGTAATTCGATGTCATGGTTGGCTGTCTATAAAATATCCTATTGACCTGACCTTCGCGTCGAGCGTTCGATGGTGAGCGTTCTCTTCCGACAGACGAAGACACGGAAGGTGCGAGGGTGTCCACAACCACCTCAACGATCAATCGTAGCGGTGAGAACAACCACTCGCCGAACCCAAGGCAAGCTCACCATACCATGCCATACCGCCTGTTCTCTTAGCCAACGTCAATGCCATCTCATCCACAAAGCATCCCATAGCAGCATCAACCACAACTCCGCAGCTCGAGAAGCTTCTCTTCATCCCTCCCCAAACACCATCCTACGATCCTCTTTCGTCAATGTCTGCCTCAAATACTTTACGTCCACCTCACTGAGCTCCTCCGCTTCCATCGATGCCTTGCTCCCGTCTTCCAATATCAGCTGCACCTTGCCTGCTTCAACACCGCCTAGCTCACCGAGCTGCTTTGCATCAGTCTTTCCCCATCCGCGGCTCACAGCACCACGTTCTCGATACATCTCAAAGATCTCCTGCATCCCTTCTTCACCACGCTTGCCGGCTTCCTTGGCGTCATAGAGGGGATTGCATACCAGTGTGCTGAAGACGTGATTTACCTCCTCGACTGGTAGACCGGTCTTCTGAGCAAATGGGACCGGATCGAAGTGCAAACGCAGGTACTCCGCGAACAAGGCGTACCGAGGACCCTTCCATCTCCGCCAAAAGGCTGGCTTGAGAGCAAACGTCTGAGGATCTCTGAGCAGCACGTCGGCGTCCGAAAGTTGGGGAACGTATCGCTCAGCAATCTCCGGGATGTCGTAGAGCGCTCGCTCCTTTTGCGGAGTTGGTGCAGATGTCTCGGCGCTTGGAGTATCAGCCATTGGTGTGTCACGCTGCGGTGTCGGTGTCCCACGGTGCGGAAGTCTCACAGGCGTGGACGTGGCAGGT
>JAABUW010006588.1_pt1 | contig 14421 bp, 14 predicted proteins | sample 5560081 | NCBI WGS metagenome assembly JAABUW01 (sample SAMN10711882, study PRJNA513363) | rock metagenome | isolation source: Antarctica rocks | place: Antarctica: Victoria Land, Knobhead sud
CCTGTTCGCACAACTGCACGACTTGCAGGACGGGCGCCTGCTGGACCTGGGCACCAAGGGCAGCGGCAAGACCCCCTGGTCCCGCGGCGGCGACGGCCGTCTCACGCTGAAGGGAGGCATGCGCGAGGTGCTGGCGACCACCATGCTGGAAGCGCTCGGCGTTTACACCAGCAAGTCGTTCAGCCTGGTCGAAACCGGCGAGGCCCTGCAGCGCGGCGACGAACCATCCCCCACCCGCAGCGCCGTGCTGGTGCGGCTCAGCCACTCGCACATCCGCATCGGCTCGTTCCAGCGGCTGGCCTACCTCGGACAGGCCGAGGACGTGCAGCGCCTGCTGGACCATTCCATCCGCCACTACCTGCCCGAAGCCTGGCGGGACGACCCGGCGGAGCGCGCGACGGCGTTCCTGGCCGATGTCGTCCAGCGCGTGGCGGTGCTGGGCGCAAGCTGGATGGCGGCGGGCTTTGTCCACGCGGTGCTGAACACCGACAACATCAACATCACCGGGGAAAGCTTCGACTACGGCCCCTGGCGCTTCCTGCCCACCTACGACCCGGAGTTCACCGCCGCCTACTTCGACCATGGCGGCCTGTATGCGTATGGGCGCCAGCCCGACACCCTGATGTGGAACCTGGTGCGCCTGGCCGAGTGCCTGCTGCCGCTCTCGGACAAGGCGGCGCTGGAAGGGGCGCTGCAAGGCTTCGTCCCGCAGTTCCAGTCCGCGCTGGATGCCGCCGTGCTGCGCCGGCTCGGCGTGGCGCCCACGACCGCCGAGGAAGACGCGGCGCTGGCGCGGCACTGGTGGGCGTTCCTGGCCGAGAGCGGGATCGGGTTCGAGCAGGCATTCTTCGACTGGCATGGCGGCCCCACCGCCACCGAACGCGCCGGACGCAGCCCGGCGGCGGCACACTATGCCGGCACAGCCTTTGCCCCAGTCCGCGCCGCTCTCGACGCCCGACAGCCGGCGCCGGATGCCCGCCTGGACGATCCCTATTTCACCCGCACCCAGCCCTGCACGATGCTGATTGAGGAGATGGAGGCGGTCTGGGCGCCCATCGCAGAGCGCGACGACTGGACGGCGTTCCACGCCAAGCTGGCGGACATCGAAGCGATGCGTGTGGCCTATGCTGCTGCTTCTTCTCCCTTTCCCTCCGGGAGAGGGCCGGGGTGAGGGACGCCGCAAGGACCGGCTTTGGCCGTAGCAGGGATCAATTCCTGGCGACCAAGCGCGGCACATGACGTTTCCCTCACCCCAACCCTCTCCCGGAGGGAGAGGGAGTTAGGGCAGTCCCCTCGCATTCACATACAGTGCGTAGACCGACTGGCTCGCCGCCATGAACAGCCGGTTGCGATGCGGCCCGCCGAAGCACAGGTTCGCGCAACGCTCGGGCAGGTGGATGTGCCCGATCGGCTCGCCCGCCGGGTTGAACACCCGCACCCCATCCAGCTCCGGCGTGCCCATGCCCCAGCCGCACCATAGGTTGCCGTCCTCATCCACCCGGAACCCGTCCGGCGTGCCGGCGCCGGCATCAATCAGGATGCGCCGCCGGGCCAGGCGCACGCCGTCCACCACGTCATAGGCCAGGATGCGCCGCGGCACGGACCGGCACTCGACAACATAAAGCAGCGTCTCGTCCGGGGAGAACGCCAAGCCATTTGGCGCCTCGACCGAGTCGTCCAGCAGCGTGGCCTGCCCGGTCGCCGGGTCCAGCCGATACAGGTTGAGCGGCAGCTCCCGTTCCGCCCGCACCCCTTCATAGTCCGACAAGATGCCAAAGGCTGGATCGGTGAACCAGATTGCGCCATCCCGGCTCACCACCACGTCGTTGGGGCTGTTCAGGCGCTTGCCCTCGAAGCGGTCCATCAGCACGGTGATGCTGCCGTCATGCTCGGTGCGCGTCACCCGGCGGTTGCCGTGCTCGCACGTCACCAGCCGGCCCTGCCGGTCGCGGGTGTTGCCGTTGGCGTTGCCGGAGGGACGGCGGAACACCGAGACTGTGCCGGTCTCCTCTTCCCACTTCAGGATGCGGTTGTTCGGGATGTCGCTGACCAGCAGGTGCCGGGCGTCGCCGAACCACACCGGCCCCTCGGCCCAGCGCAGCCCGGTCGCCAGCCGCTCCACCGCGGCGAGGGCGAGGCGGTAGCGGTCGAAGCTGGGATGCAGGGACTGCACGGCCGGATCGGGGTAGAAGGTGGCTGGCTGCCACATGGCGGGGAGGTCCTCCGTGGTTTTCCCCAAGCTTCGGCCCTGGCCGTTCCAGGTGCAACCCGGCTTTGACTTCCGCCGCCGTCAGGCCCAACACCACGCGGCAACATGGGCCTGCCCGCAGCGATGATGAACGCGAACACCCCGTGGCTGCTGCTGTTCAGCATATCCCTGGCCGGCGGCCAACTGCTGTTCAAGCGCGCGGCGCAGGAGATCGCCGGGGTGCCGGCCTCCCGCCTGCTGCTGGTGCTGGCGACCACGCCGGCGATGTGGGCGGCGGTCGTGCTGTATGCTGGGGCGACGCTGCTGTGGGTTTGGATACTGTCCCGCGTGCCGCTCAGCCAGGCGCATCCCTGGGCGGCGCTGGGCGTCGTGGTGGTGCCGCTGGCGGCGGTGCTGGTGTTCGGCGAGGTGGTGCGTCCGGTATTCTGGCTGGGCGCCGCCCTGATCGTCGCCGGCATCGTGCTGACGCAGGTGGGGTCGGGCGGCTAGAGCATGTTCGGATCAAACGGCTTCGTTTGATCCGAACATGCTGGCAAAAACAACGGCTAGGGCAAGTTTGGCGCGGCTGTCCGCGCTGAACCTGCCCTAGCACGAAGGCTGTCGCCAGGATCGCCGCCGTATGCGCGAAGTCGGACGCCGCGAACCGTGCGGCGTCCAGGGACAGCACGGAGGCGCCTACGAAGCCACCCGCACCAGCAGCTTGCCGAAGTTCGCGCCCTTCAACATGCCGATGAATGCCGCGGGCGCGGACTCCAGCCCGTCCACGATGTCCTCCTGGTGCCTAACCTTGCCCTCCGCCAGCCAGGTGCCGACGGTTTGCAGGAAGTCGTCCTGCTGCGCCGCGTAGTCCCACACAATGAAGCCGCGGACCAGCAGCCGCTTGGTCAGCACCGCGCGCATCAGCATCGCCTGGCTTGGCCCCTTCGGCGCTTCCGTCGCATTATACATGGACACCAGCCCGCACACCGGCACCCGCGCGAAGGGGTTCAGCCGCGGCAGTACCGCGTCCCACACCGCGCCACCGACGTTCTCGAAGTAAACGTCCACCCCGTCCGGGCACGCCGCCGCCAGATGTCGCGGCAAATCCGGCGCCCGGTGGTCCAGGCAGGCATCGAAGCCCAGGCCTATGACATGCGCGCACTTGTCAGGCCCGCCGGCGATGCCGACCGCACGCGCCCCGTGCAGCTTGGCGATCTGCCCGACCAGTGAGCCGACCGGCCCGGCAGCCGCGGCCACCACCACCGTCTCCCCCGGCTTGGGCTGGCCGATGTTCAGCATCCCGCAATAGGCCGTCATGCCCGGCATCCCAAGCACTCCCAGCGCAGTGGACGGCGGATTCGGCCCCGGCGGCACGATACGCAGCCCACCGGGATGCTTGGCCGGGTCCACCGCCGCGTGCTCCTGCCAGCCGGTCCGGCCTTCCACCAGGTCTCCGGGACGGAAGCCCTCGGCGTGCGACTCCAACACCTCGCTGACGGTGCCGCCGACCATGACCTCGCCGATGCCGACCGGGGGGGAGTAGGACGGCGCGTCGCTCATCCGCCCGCGCATGTAGGGGTCGAGCGACAGCCACAGCGTCCGCAGCAGCACCCCGCCGGGCGGGGCGGCGGGGACCGGCCCGTCCTCCATGCGGAAGTCGTCCGGCTTCGGCTCGCCGACGGGCCGGCGGGCCAGGACGATGCGGCGGCTGATGGATTGGGACATGGCGGACCTCGTTCGGGGGGGCTGCTTTAAGGGTTTGGCAATCACAGCGGCACATTCTGCCGGGCACCAGCAAAACGCCAGGTGCCCCGCCATGCCCACAGCCGTCATCAGCCCCATCACGATCGGGGCCAGTCCGCCCGGTACGGTCGTCACTGTCGCTGCGTCACTTTCCCTTGCGGCCGTGCAGCCTGACCTGCGCGTGCAGGCCGGCAGCCTGGATGCGACGGGACCGCAAAGCCGCTTCGCCGTAGTTGGCGGCGGCTCGGGCAGCCCCGTCGCCTACAGCACCTTCTCCGGGCAGTTTAGCGGACCCGTCAGCAGCGCGTTGATGGACGCCGACCCGTTCTCCGACCGGTTGCTGGACGTGGCGGCCGGGGATCTCGTGACCTTCGTGATGGCGGTGCAGAACGTAGCGCCGGGGGCCTTGGCCTGGAACCTGGTGCTGCGGGACACGCCGCCTGCAGGGTTCATCGTACCGGCCGATGGGGCGGACATCAATGTGTCGGACGGCGCGGGCAACTCGCTGGCCGCCACCGGAGATCTGTTCAGCACGACGGACGGCCTACATCTGGACCCCGGGTCGCCGCTGGCCGGGTATGACCCGGACTCCGGACTGAACGTCGCGCTGGTCACGTTCACGTTGCAGGCAACGGGCGCAATGCCGGCGTTCCTGGCGACGCTGCGGGACACCGCCGCGGTGGTGCACGTCGCCGCAAGCTCCGGCGGCGCCAACCTGGCGGCCGGCGCGCCAGGGCTGGCAGGCTCGACCGAGGTGGTCACGATGGCGCCCGCAATCAGCATTGCGCTGACCGGCACGGGTTCTGCGGCGACCTCCGGCAATCAGTTGGCGGTGGGCGAAACGGCGACGTTCCACGCCAGCGTCACCCTGCCGAGCGGGCGGAGCCAGGCGCTGCATCTTGACGCCGCGGTTCCCGCCGGGCTGTCCCTGGTGTCGGAAACCATCACCTATGCCACCCCGGGCACCACGGGGCTTTGGGTGGGGGAAACGTCCGGCTCTGGCTTCGATCTCGGCACGGTCAGCGTCGGTAGGCCGATCAGGGTCGAATATGACATCGTCGTGCGTGCAACCGCGTCGGCGGACGGATCGGTGCAGGCCGTGGTCAGCGCGGCTGACCCGGCGGGATCAGGCGGCCGGGTCAGCGCGGCGCAGGGGACGCCGGTGGTCGCGCAGGCGCCGGCCTTGTCCGTGCAGGTGAAGGGGCCGGCGCAGGTGCAGGCCGGGCAGCCTGCCACCTATACGGTGCGGCTGCTGAACGCCCCCGGAGCAGCGTCGGCCTACGGCGTCACGCTGGCGGACGTGCTGGGCGCCGGGCTGACGCTGGTGCCTGGCACGGTTCAGGCGTCTGGCCCTGCTGCCGGCGCCGTGGTGAGCAGCGGGTCAGGCAGCACCCTGGCGGTGACCACCACGCAGCTTGCCCCGGGCGAGTCCCTGGTTCTGACGTTGCAAGCCCGGGGAACCGGTCCGGTGGGAGCAGTGCTGCAATCCCAGGCGCGCGCGACGGCGGCGTCGCTGCCCGGCGGTAACGCGCCGTACCAACTAGCGCCGGTGCTGGCGTCCGGCGCCGCTACGCTGGTTGCCCCCACCGTGGGGATTACGCTGTCCGGCCTGTCTGCGCGGGTTGGGGAGGTCGTCACTTTGCATATCACCGCCTCGCTTCCGGCAGGAGACAACCCGGCGGTTCGCGTCCTCGCGCACCTGCCGGCCGGGCTAATCTTCGTGCCGGGGTCGGTGCAGACGCACCGGAGGCGCGGCGCCGGTTGTGACGGCGGATGCAAACGGGGTCGCGGTGTCGCTTGGGCCAATCACAGCCCCGGCCGGGGGCGGGGCGGTCACAGTTGATCTGCAGGCGGTCGTGGGCGCTGCTCCGGTCGGCGCCGGGCTGGGCTGCAGCGCGGTGGTCGAGACGGGATACACGCCCTCCGCCGCAGCAACGGCCATTGTGCTGGTGGCCGATACCCCGCCGGTGCTGGCCGGCTTGCCGGGCCTGACCGCGACAACGGACGATGCCTCCGTTGCGCCGCTGACCAGCCTGACGCTAGGCGACCCGGACGCCGGGCAGGTGCTGTCGGCGCAGGTCGTGCTGTCCAGCGCGGGGGACGGGCTGCTCACCAACTTGGGCGGCGGCCAATACGACGCGGCGTTGGGACGCTATCGGGTGTCCGGAACGGCAGATGCCGTCCAGGCTGCGCTGCGCGGGCTGATTTTCCTGCCCACTGCGCACCTGCTCGCGTTTGGCGCGGCGCGGGTCACGACCCTGGCGGTCCAAGTATCGGACGGCGCCGGCGGGACGGCCGCGGCGGCGTCCAGTGTCGTCGCGCATGGTGCGGATACCCCGCCAACCATCGGCGGGGCCGTCGCCGGGCAGGCCACGACGACGACCCAGGGATCGTTGCCGCTGGCTGATCTGACGCTGGCCGATCCCAATGTAGGCCAGGTCGAAACATTGCAGGTCCAGTTGACGCCGGGGATGGGCGGGCTGACCGGCAATTTAGGCTCGTATGACCCAGCGGCCGGCATCTATACCGCCCGCGGCACCGTGGATGCGTTGCAGGCCGATGCGCGCGCGCTGGTGTTCACGCCCGGTGCCGCCGGGGATGCTATCTTTGCCGTCACGCTGGACGACGGCGCGGGCGGAGTCGCACGGGACGGGGCGACCACGGTGCATATCCGGGCTACGGCGGACATGGCTGGGGTGGCGCAGCATTTCCTGCAACTGCCCGGCGCAACCTTCCTGGCCAATGCCGGCGGGCAGCAGACGACGCTGGTGGGGGAGCACTACAACGGCCCGGTGAGCTACCTGCAATCCCAGTTGATCTATGACAGCGCCGACCCGGCGGTGATCGTGGCGCACACGGACAACACCTTTATCAAGAGCTTCTCGGGCTTCTGTGCCATCCAGGTGGCGGGCGGGCGCAACGTGGTGGATGCGGGGCCGGGGTCCAACTTCATTGTCGGCGGGACCGGGGACGACACCTTCTTCCTGAACGGCAGTCAGGGCGCGGTGACGTGGGACACGATCACGGGCTTTCATCCCGGCGATGCCGTGACGCTGTTTGGGTTCCATGCCGGCACGTCCAGTTTCGCCTGGACGGATGCGGAGGGGTCGGCGGGCTATACCGGACGGACGATTCATGCGGATTTGGCTGGGGACGGCGGGATTACGGCCAGCCTGACCTTCGCGGGCACGACGGCCGCGGACACCGACGGGTATACGGTCACTACCGGGACGGTGGGCGGGGTGGACTACCTGGCGGTGACGGCGGTGCGGTAACGGCAGGGTATGACTGGCCGGCGGTGAGGGGAACCGCGTTGCCGACGGCGGCTAGGACTTGCAGTCCCACTACGCCGGATCAGACGCAGTGACTTCGGAAAGAAGTTGGCGGACCCGAGACGATTCGAACGTCCGGCCTTTGCCTTCGGAGGGCAGTTTTTATCCGTTGCGAGGGTTTGCTAGGTAGCAAACAAGTTAAGCAACACTCTGATATAACTTTGCTTTCTGTTGCTGACTTTTGCCTATAATTGCGCAGACTTGCTGAAATCTGCTACCTATCTGCTACCTATCTGCTACCTATCTGCTACCTATCTGCTACCTATCTGCTACCTAGGGCGGGCCTAGGTAGCAAGACGGGGCGCAGCGATGGCGGAGCGGAAGCGGATTGGGCTGCGGGACGTGCGGGCGCTGGGCGAAGGCGGGGAGGTGTGGGACGTGGCCGTGCCCGGGTTCGGCGCCCGCCGGCAGCGGTCAGAAGCCGTCGCCTATGTCCTGCTCTACCGCACCACGGATGGCCGGTCCCGCCGGTTCACCATTGGCCGGCACGGCGCACCCTGGACGCCCGACACCGCCCGGGACGAAGCGCGCCGGCTGCTGGGCGAAGTCTCAAAGGGCAACGACCCGTCCGCCGCCAAGCAGGCCAAGCGCAGTGCCGCGACCGTGGCGGAGTTGTGCGACCTCTACTTGGAGGATGCGGATGCCGGGCGACTGCTGACCCGGCGCGGCGGCACGAAGAAGGCCAGCACCATCCTGACCGACCGGAGCCGCATCGCAGCACACATCAAGCTGATCTTGGGGGCCATGAAGGTGTCGGCCGTCACCCGGGAGGATGTGGAAGCCTTCATGCACGGGATCGCCGAGGGTGCCACGAAGGCGCGCAAGCCCACCGGCAACAAGGGCGGGCTTTCCAACGTGCGCGGCGGCAAAGGGGCATCCAGCCGCACCGTAGGGCTGCTGGGCGCCCTGTTCACCTACGCCGTCCGCAAGCGAATGCGCGCCGACAATCCCGTGCAAGGCGTCGTGCGCCATGCGGACGGCCGGCGTGAGCGGCGCCTGACCGATGCCGAGTATGCCGCGCTGGGCGCCGGGCTGGCTGCGGCTGCCCTCCCCCGCCCGCGCATGACGCCCCGTAAGGCCGGCGCGGTGGAGCCGGCAGGGATGTGGCCCGCCGCGCTGGCAGCCGCCCGCTTCCTGGCCCTGACAGGCTGGCGGAGCGGGGAAGCCCTGACGCTGCGGTGGGAGCATGTGGACCTGGACCGCCGCACGGCCCGCCTGCCGGACACCAAGACAGGTCTATCTGTCCGGCCGCTGTCCCATGCCGCGTGTGATGTGCTGCGGACCCTGACGCGGGGCGGAGCCGATGCGCTGGTGTTCCCCGCCAACCGCGGCAAAGGCACGATGGCCGGCTTCCCCGCCATGTTCGCGCGCATCATCAAGGCCGGCGGGCTGCCGGCGGACGTGACGCCCCATGTGCTGCGCCACAGCTTTGCCAGCCTGGCGGGCGACCTTGGCTATTCCGAGACTACGATTGCGGCGCTGGTGGGCCACAAGGGGCAGAGCATCACAAGCCGCTACGTTCATGCGGCCGACGCCGTGCTGCTGGCGGCGGCGGACGCGGTGGCCGGGCGGACGGCGGAGTTGATGGGAGATCGGGCCGCACCGGGCAAGGTGGTGCAGCTTGGCCGGGCAGCCCGGCCCGCGCGGGAGCGAGCAAGGGCGTGACGGGGCGGGCCATTCCGCGTGTCAAAGCCAAGCAACCGGCGCAAGGGCGCATGTTGAAGCCCCATCCACCCCCAACGGCAGGGGAGGCCAGCGCAAGCAGAGCCGGCCCGCTTGTCCGGCTATCCGACCTTACCCAGTTGGCGGACCTGGCCGGGTTGCCATTGCGGATGCCGGTTGACGAGCTGCCCGTCGAGGCGGAGCGGATCGGGGATGCCTTTGAGACTTACTCAATTGGCAACCGGATGCTTGGACGGATTGCGCCGGAGGCGAGACAGCGGGACTGGTGCAAGGTGGTAGCGCAGCAGGCGCACGATCTTCTTCTGGCGCTTGGGCACCTGGACGATGCACGGCTGGGCGGCAGCTTACGGTTCCGCGACGGGATGCAAACCCTTGGGCAGCATTGGCCGGGCCGCCAGGCGGGTGGCAAGGACCATTACCAGCTACAGCGGCAGGCGTGGCGCTTGGACCCTCAAAAGAGTCAAGCCGAGCGCCTAGAGGGCGAGGACGGCGTTGGCGGGGTCTGGTGGGACTTCATGCACCAGAAGATGCCGGCTGCCCTGACAATGTTGGAATTGCTGGCCCGGACAGCCGCGGAAAGGTACGCCGAACACGTCAAGCACGGCGGGCGCAAAGGCGACCAGGCGCGCAAGAGGTTATTCCGCGACCTGGCCGGGAGTTACGAACGCTTATTCGGAGCCTTGCCAGTCATAAGCCTCGACACCCCGCCCGACGACGCAAGCGACCGGGACCATGTTCCCGCCGGCCCATCGCTTGATTGGTTCGAAAACCTGCTTGCCACTGTGCGGCATCGCGCCCTTGAGCTTGGCCGGTTGCCGGGTACCGATGGTGCCCCCTGCCTTGCCGAGCTTGATCCACAGTATGCCGTCATCGTGGCGCTGGCCGAGCAGTACTTAGACGCCGGGAAGCAGGCCGACGCGCTGGCGAAAGCCATCCGCGCCGGCAACAGGGCATGGCTGGCCCGACCGGAACCCGAAGCGGACGACCTCAACTTCAAACCGACGCCCATTGAGGACATTTTCGGCGACGCCGACGCTTAGACCGATACGCCATCGCACTGTGTTCCGGTTCATTCGCCGAAATGCGCGAACGAACGGCGTGTGACCCACCAGCACAAATGGGATCAATGGGCAGCCAACGCCAACCAAGGAGGCCCTGGCGATGGCAGCCCACCCCCAACCCGACGACCTTTTGACCCGTGACCGTGCCGCAGAGGCATTGACCGCCGCCGGCTTCCCTACGGCGACCGCAACGCTGGCAACAAAGGCCAGCCGTGGCGGCGGGCCGCTGTACCGCACCTACTCTGGCCGTGCCCTGTATCGCTGGGCTGACCTGTTGGATTGGGCGGAAAGCCGCACCACCGCCCCCCGGCGCAGCACCAGCGAAGCCGACAAGAAGCAGGCCGCCTAACGAAGCAACCCGGCGCGGATCACTCCTGCCGGGCTGTTGGGCAAATCAGGTTGTGCAGCGGTGCCGTCCTGATACCACGACGCCGACAGCTTCGCCACCGGAACCCGCGCCCCTTGTCCGAAAGGGACGCACAATGGACAACCGACACGACGCCCCCGGCCTGACCGGCTTGGACCGGCGACGCCTGGACCGCGGCGCGGCGCTGGCCGCCACCCTGGACCGCCTAGCCGATGCCGAGTTGCAGCACGGGCACCACGCCGCAGCCGAACACTTGGCCCGGCAAGCCGCTGCGATGCGGGAGGCGGCGCGATGACCCCCGCCTATGAGCGGCACGGCGCGGGCCGTGTGCTGTCCGCGGATGAAACGGCGGACAGGCGCAAGCAGGTGCGGGGGTTTTGGCACCACTGCGACTATGCGACGGGCACCCCTGCCGCGCGCTACCTGGCCCGGCGCGGCCTGCCGTGGCTGGTGGGGCACGATCATGTCCGCTACCGGCCCGACGCGCCGCACCCTGGCGGCGGCCGGCTGCCCGCAATGGTGTGGCTGGTGCATGACCCCGCCGGGTCCATTGCCGCCGTCCACCGCACCTACCTTGCCCCGGACGGCACGAAGGCGGCGGTGGAACCCTTGAAGGCGACCTTCGGCAGCTTCGCAGGCGGCGCCATCTGCCTCCATCCTGCCGCGCCCGAGATGGTGGTGGGCGAAGGGCTGGAAACCACCGCATCCGCCGCGCTGCTGCTTGGCCTGCCCGGCTGGGCTGCCGTGTCGTGCGGCAACTTGGGCGCCAACCTGGCGCTACCCGCCGGGGTGCGGCGCGTCACCATTGCAGCCGACCCGGACGTGCCCGGCCAGCGTGCCGCGGCACAGGCCGCCGCGCGATGGCGGGCAGAGAGCCGCACCGTCCTCATCGCCACTCCGGACACGCCCGGCCAGGACTTCAACGACGTCCTGCAAGACCGTGCCGAGCGTGCGGCGGAGGCGGCGCATGGCTGACGGCACGATTACACCCAGGGGCGGGTTCAGCACCAGGGACGCTAGGCCGGACCGCAAGCGGCCCCTGTTCCGCGCCATGCCGCCCGCGCCCGACTTTCCGATCATGGCGCTTGGCGAGCTGCGCCATGCCGCCGAGGCCATCCAGGAGATGACCCGAGCGCCCCTTGCCGTGTGCGCCCAATCCGTCCTGGCCGCTGCCACGCTGGCGGTGCAGGCGCATCGTGACGTGGAACTGCCTGGCGCCGGGCGCCGGCCCCTCACGGCCCTGTTCGTGTCGGTCCTGGACAGCGGCGAGCGCAAGAGCGCGGTGGACCGCCTGGCGGTGCGCCCAGCCTATCTAGTGGAAGAAGGGTTTCGGGACGCCGCACAAGCAGATGGCGCGGCCTATGCCAACGACAAAGAGACATGGGACTACGCACGGGCACAGGCAAAGACCAAGGCCAAGGGAAACCGCGAGGCGCTGGCCGACGCTTTCCGCAAGATCGGCCCGGCGCCGACGCCGCCTGCTCATCCGATGCTGCTGGTGGCGGACCCGACGCCGGAGGCGCTTGTGATGCACTTGGCCGCGCGCCCGTGGGGCGGGCTGTTCACGGCAGAGGGCGGGCTGTTCTTGGGTGGCAGCGCCATGAACGATGAAACCCGGATGCGGACGGGGGCGCTGCTGAACACCCTATGGGACGGCGACGCCATCCGGCGCTTGCGGGTCACAACTGGCGCGGCCTACCTGCCCGGCAGGCGGTGCAGCGCGCACATCATGGTGCAGCCTGCCATCGCAGCCCGGTTCTTCGCAGACGCCACCCTGGCCGGCATCGGCACCCTGGCGCGCACGCTGCTGGTGGCGCCCCAGGGCACGGCGGGCACCCGGTTCTTCCGCGATGCCTCCCCCGCGGCAGGGGCGGCGCTGGCCGACTATGACGCGCGCCTGGCCGGGCTGATGAGCAAGCCGACCCGGGCCAGGGGCGATGACCCGACCGTGCTGGACCCGCTGCCCCTGACGCTGGACGCGGACGCCCGGATCATGTGGATTGCCTTCCACGATGCGGCGGAGGCGGCGCAAGGGGCAGACGGGCCGTTGCGCCCCGTTCATGCGTTCGCCTCCAAGATGGCCGAGCACGCCGGGCGGCTGGCGGCGGTGCTGACTGCTTACGCCGACCCGGACGCGGTGGAAGTCGGCGCGGAAGCGATGGCCGGCGGGATCGCGCTGGCGCAGCACTACGCGGCGGAACTGCTGCGGCTGCACGGGGCCGCCGGCGTGTCGCCTGACCTGGACCTGGCGGCGCGGCTGCTGGCGTGGTGGCAGGCCAGGCCGGACCCGCGGTGCCACCTGTCCGCGATCTACCAGCGTGGGTTGAACGCCGTCCGCGACGCCGCCACCGCGCGCCGGATCGTGGGCGTGTTGGAGGAACATGGATACGTGGACCGCCTGCGCGCCGGGATCGAGTTGGAGGGCGCCCCCCGGAACGAGGCGTGGGAACTGGTACCATGAACGCCTTCGCCTTCGACCCGTGGGCGGCGCTGAAATCACGGCGCGAGGGGCAGCCCCCACCTAATCCGCCTAATCTAGCTAATCCGCCCCTGCCGTACCCGCCGGACCCGGCTGGATTAGGTGCTTTAGCCGGATTAGGCACGGAGTACCCGGCCCCGGCGCACTTGCAGGAGGGCAACCCGCCACCGCCAAGCCCGCGCGCGGGGGGTTTCGTGCCGGCGCTGGGTGCCCCGCCTGACGCGCCGACCTTGCCTGGCGTGCCCTTTGACTGGTGCGAGGGCGTAGCGCTGCTGGCGACCATGCCCGCCCCGCCGACGATCCCGCCGCCGCGCTGGGCAGTCCTGGCTACCACCGCGACCCGACTGCTGCGGGACCACGGAGCCGAGCTGCACGTCGCAGGGTGGACCGACGTTGACCTGCTCGGGCTGGATGCCGCCGCGCCCGCGGCGAATCCGGCGGGCTGGGGCCTGGCGTGGCTGCTAGGCGAAGCCGGGGACGTGCTGGACGTGGCATTCGATGCGGTGGTGATGCGCCGCGACCCGGACGGGGCACTGCTGACCTACAGGCGGCATACTGCGATGGCACGGGCCGGCGTGGTGCTGGCCTGGCGGCTGAACGAGGTGCCGGCATGACCAACCTCACACGGACCAGCGCCGCCGGACTAGCGGCAGCCGATGCGGAATGGTTTGACGAGGTGGCGGCGGGCAAGCGCGCATCTGCCGAGGACTGTGGCGACCCGGTTCATGCGGCGCAGCTACGGGCACTGTTGTCGTACGATGATTGACCGACCCAGTGCCAGGACTGCCAGCGTTACCCATGGCAGGATGCGTCGGTCTTAGCGGTAAAGTTGTTCAAGCCAGGACCTTTTATCAACTCGCATGATTTTGGAGAAAGCCAATGCCACATGCCGGCAGCTTTGTATTGTGCGCCGCCTTAATCGTTTCCGCGCCCGCATGGGGTGGCGACCCTGACCATCCGGCCACCTGTCGCGGCTTCATTGGCGTCATGCAAGCAGCCGCCGCGTCATAAGACCCCACAGGACCGCAAGCATATATCGACCTAGCGGATAAAATGTTGTTCGGTATGAACACCTTGGCAACGCAGCGACGCCTGGTTGCCCTACCATTGCCCGCGGACGAGAACAGTGAGGCAAATCGGTCGATGGCCGTCGTCCGCGAGTGCCAAGCGAACATGTCTCTCAAGTATGCAGAGGCAGTGACAAACACTTATCTGGCAATGAGGACGGCGGCCGGGCTATCGAATGCGTTCACCGCCCGCTGATTGAAGCGAGGAGTGTGCGAACGGGTTGCCCGCGCAATAACCGATTTCAAATACCCGCGCCGGATGGGCTGGGCAGGCCCTTGCTAGTAGGACAGAGGCCGCGCGCAGGCGGGATTACGACCGGTCCAAATGGCGGCGCAGCATATTCTAATTGTAAGGGAGTACAGAATGGCAGCGAAGTCCGACAGCAACGCAGCTCAAGGCCAGGGCCAGGGCCATTCAGTTCTGATTACGCTGTGCCGAGGGCGAGCAGCTGGTCGAAGCTGACGGCATTGGTGTAGAGCGCGAGGCTGACGTTCTGGACG
>JAABUW010006590.1_pt1 | contig 14419 bp, 14 predicted proteins | sample 5560081 | NCBI WGS metagenome assembly JAABUW01 (sample SAMN10711882, study PRJNA513363) | rock metagenome | isolation source: Antarctica rocks | place: Antarctica: Victoria Land, Knobhead sud
CTACACCGTCACCATCCCCCGGGTCCCGAATGCCTTCCCTGCTCTATCCGCAGGTGGGAGCGAGGCCACGCCGTTACAGAACGCGCAAGGGTTAGATGCGTTCTCTAAGCTGCGGGAGTATAGACGACTGCACGAACTGTACTGGGAACCGACCGAGGAGCTGTCAAGGAAGTATAGCAAAGCTGAGATTGAGAAGCTTGATGAGGCGTATGAGAAGCGTGGGGGGAGTAAGAAGGAGTCAGTGTATGATATTATTAAGAGAGAGAAGAAGAAGTTGAGGCGGGGGATTGTGATGGATCAGAAAGCTAATTCGGTGGCGGATCTTGCTACCGTGCTTCTGACGCAAGAACGGGATGGGGAGGTCCGGTACGAAAGGCAGCTGGAAGAGCGGAGGGACGGTCGGCGGAGGGAGGTCGTCAAAATGCTACGTTACGCCCGCGAGGTCGAAGACAACGGGCTGGAATTTCTGGACGGCGAGATCGAAGAACGGAACATGGTGATTACGAAGATGAAGGGTGACAAAGCCGCCGAGCAGGACGGGCCGAGCAGAACACAGATGAAGCAGGAATTACACGTCATGAGAAAGAGGCGGCAGGCTATGGCGTGGGCGTCCGAGGAGGTTAAGAGGGTGCTTAAGCGGCTTGCGGCGAGTCACGCCTATGTGCGACGGATGCGGGAGGAGGAAGGGTTATTGGTGTTGCCGGCGGATCGGGGGGACATGGTTGCGGAGGCGGAGGCGATGTTCCGGGCGCTGGAGTCGAGGTGGCCGTCGCTGGAGCAATATCGGGAGAGCGCTGAAGAGCTTGACCGGGAAGCTGAAGGAATATCGGCGGAAACGAGTCCGGGGGAGAATCATAGTGAATTGGTCGGGTCCATGGAGAGAGCCGCCAGTCGTCGTGTGGAGATACAGGTCGCGGACAAAGAGATCGGGGTGCTGGATGCTTCTGCGGAACAAATTTCGAGAACGAGGAAGATGTATGCTCGTCTCGAGGCAGAGCTGCGCAAGAAGAGACGGGAGATGAAGGATTCCGAGACGCGGTCGAACCGAGACGCGCACGACTGGGCACTGTTGCGGCAGATGAAGATGTTGAGGCTGAAGCTTGAGGCGCTGGAGCATCTGTTCACGACGAGAGGGGTGGGGCCGCAGGCACATCCTTTGCTGCATATACGGCGGGGGTTGGGGAAGGCGTCAGAGGTCGGCGTAGCGCAAAAAGGTGACGTGGAGGCCACGACTGATGCCGCCACAACTTCCTCCGAGCCCGCCGAGTCTCTACGAGATCTCGAGGACACAGACCCAGACGCCTCCCCCCTATCCCCCTTCCCCGCCTTCCACGAACTCCTCCGGTCCTTCCCACACCCCACCACCGATTCCCACACCCTCCTCCGCCACGACAAACTGCGGCACAAACTCCGCTGGCTCAACGCCCCGGTCTTCAGGATGGAGGGGGTGAAAGTGCAATGGGCGAACATCCTCGACGCCGAGTTCGCTCAAGAGTGGCCGGAGGGCGTGGAGCACGAGTACATGGGTCTTACGCGACATACGGCGAAGCATCCGAAGTACAAGGCTAAGATGACGGTGTTGGAGACGAAGCCGTGGCTTGAGGAGCGGGCGATCGCGAGGGGTGAAATCGAGGTCGAGGAGGTTGATGAAGACGAGGCGGATGTGGAGGTGGGGAAGGCTGATGCGGAGGCTGTAGCGCTGGCGAAGCGGGAGGGGAGGAAGGCGAAGAAGGCGCTAGAGGCGGAGGAGAGGAAGAAGGTTGTGGAGGGTTTGGCGCTGCAGATGGTGGGGAAGTTGCAGGAGCCTGAGATGAGGGTGTTTAAGACGAGGGATGAGGTGAGGAGGAGGAGGAAGCAGGATCGGGATAGGAGGGCTACCATGCAGGCGAGGGCGGTTGCGGAGGAGGAGGGTAGGGGTGACGATGCTGGGATGGATCTGTAGGGGGTGGTTTGATGGGGTTGTGCATGGAAGGGTTGGGCTTGGGGCGTTACATGTATGCATATGTATCACGGCGTTGAGACCGGAGGGCTCTTGAGCGTGTGTATGGTACTACTATGTGGTGGTGTGACTGTATAACTTGTAGAAGGAACCGTGTATAGAATGAGTCTCGATTGCAGTGTGCACTCACTCCTCCCTGGCCGAATTTCTATTGGTGGCAACGCCCTCCTCGGTAAGCTTAGAAGAAGTTAAGGTAGTGTTGGTGCTTCCTCCCATCGGCTTAAAACACCAGTCTCGCGGACACTTGGCATATCAAAGTGTCTCCGTCGTCACGAATAACCATTTGCGCGTTCCAGTCGTAGACCTCATCGGCCCGCACAGCCAGCTAGCATAGCGATTCGCTTGGGCGCGATATGTGGTTGAGACCGTCATTGCCGACGAAGCGTAGATCGGTCCATATGTTACATGCCTCTTCCATCTTTACAACAGCTCATCCGACTTTGGCCACCAGCATCCACATCCGTTGATAATCTGCGCCGGTATTGTACACGTCCTACCATCCTGACTCGATGCGCATCTTTTGTGGTGACCTTTCTCCATCTGATGCGAACGCCTCCAGCAACATGCTCTGCCGTTATCTTACAACTCAATCCACATATTGCCCCCTTCTAGAATAACCCACCACCTCCACTACCCGCGCCCGCCCCTCCAGCCCCCCTCTTCACATGCCCCAAGTACTGCCCGGACACCGTGTTCCACGATTGCATGTACTTCTCCATGCAGAGCGTAAAGCAGGTTGTCTCTGATGAGGAGAGCGAGCTGCCGGGTTTGGGGACGCAACGTTCGAAGCAGTGTTCGTTGAGTTTCTACCATGATCATACGAGGTTAGTGGCCGAATTGAGTGAGGCATGGATGTGATGGGCATACGTCTACGAGTAACCGGGCATTTGAGAGAGCGGCTTGTTGTCGGACTTGCTCCATAATCTGCTGTTTGGGGTCGGCCATGTTGATTGTCGGAGGTCTGGAGTGTACCTAGTTGTCGTCAATGTCGGGAGATTGACGACTTGTCAAGCGAAGACTATAAGAGAAGATGATAAGACGTCCATGCTCGGGGGTGCTGCGGCGAACTGCTTGAGCTTCTTGGCTTCCTGTTCTTTCAACTCCTCCAACCCTCACAGCACTCGCGCTCGCGGTTAACATGCCATCAACGACGACCTCCTCAAACGCTCTTCGTTCAGCTCGCAGTGGTGCCCAGTCTTCGAGAATGCTTGAACGCAACATCCAGTTGCAAAGGAACTAGCACGTCGATGAAGCGTCGACGGCTGCGGCTGAAGCAGTCGCAAAATGGCACCAAGCTGCGAAGGCCTCCATCAACTTATCTGTACGGCCGACACTTGGTGATGCCTTTGCGAGCAAACGCTGTATCTAAAATACTCGCAAATGACTTCGCGTTCATACTACGACGTATACATGTATAAGAGACCTCCCAGGTAACGAACATGGCACTATCCCATCATCCAATCCACTTCACTTTTTTCATTGATTTATCACCGTCACCTCTCCTACGGTGTTCAAGCCTGCCCATCAGTCTACTCGTCACCGCACCAACATGAAGTCCTCCACCGTTCTCTCCGCCGTGGCCCTGGCCCTACTCCCTGGCTTCGACCCTATCGCATCAGTAGCAGCACAACCGTCATCTGCACCCGACACCCCCTGCCCGTGGACAGCGACATCCCGCGTCTCCACCGACCAGATCGTCGCCAATTGGGAGCAGCTCTGGGCCGGCGACCTCGACATCCTCGATCAGGTCGCCACGCCCGACATCAAGATCTGGCAAGACCGCTTCTCCATGGGCAACACCTCCGTACCCTTCAACATCTTCAACAGCACCGGGCTTCTGGGTTTCGTCCAAGGCGCTCGTCAAGGCTACGCGGACTACGGGTTCATCCACCACTTCTACTTCGATGCTGCGGACGGCGATGCCATTGTCTACAGGTGGGAGCTGAATGCTACGCTCGGGGAGATGCCTGGATCGTCGAAGCCACCGGGGACTCATATTGCGTATAATGGCACCGGTAAGAGCGTGAACATTGTTGTTGTGATGTGAGGATGCGCTGACCATTGTTTTGCATCCAGATATCCTCATGCGCGATCACTGCTCTGGTCTTATCAACGAGGTCTTCAGCGCGCAGGACTTCATCACTTACTACCATGAGCTTGGCTACAAGAGCATTGCTGTTTGAACGAACTTGTCGACTGGTGCATCATGGCTCTGTCCAACTCACACATTCGGTACCTGTTCAGGTTTCGCTTCGTTCGCTTACGACGTTTCCTCTATCTGGAAGCAGTTGAGCATTTTATTTTCGCTATACGACCGTAATACAAGGATATCTGCGCATGCTACAGCACGATTATTTCACCAACAGGCCGCTCTGACCTTGCAGGCGGACGGCGGGACAGATTTCCGAAGATGAACAGCACCGATAGCAGCTTATTATTGAAGATTCTTCTCTTCCACGAAGCCACTGTGCATCTGATCACGAAGCACTCGAGATGCCGAGGCCCGTTTCGAACTCTCATCTCACACGCGCCGTGGCGCGTGATAAGCGCGAAACTATCCCACCACCTCCGCCTTGATCCTGGCTCCTCCTTCACTTCAACCTGGCGGCTCTCCGAACAGGGAGAGCACGCGGGCTCGAGACGGGTCGAAGGGGGTCCGAAACACTGAACATCCCCAGCTTCCCCACATCACCTAGTCCAATCGCGGGCTCGACACCTCCCCTATTCTATACACACTTCCTCTAACAACACCTTCTAACTGCAAACAGTAGAACCGCCGGAGGGTAGTATTTGTGTGCTTTCAGTATGTCCAGAACGCCGAGGCAAGTAGATGAGCACAAACGTCTTCAAGACGACCACCCCTCGCCGTGGGCGAAGAGAGCCTCTCATATCCCTTTCGCTTTTCAACCTTTTCGTTACTATGATGCATTCTGTCCTTTCGCTTCTGTTCGTTTCCGCAACACTCGCTTCGCCGATCGTCGAGAGAGCTACCGCGCCATCTGTGAAGATCAAGAATGGCATTGTGATCGGATCTACCTTGGCTGGCATCGACTCCTTCAAGGGCATCCCATTCGCACAACCTCCCGTGGGTGAACTTCGTCTGAAACCACCGCAGCCCATCACATCACCCTTCGGCACAATCACAGCCACGGGGACCCCTACGTCTTGCCCTCAATTTCTGACACAGGTCGACACATCAAACATTCCTCAAGATGCCCTCGGGTACTTGGGAGACCTACCACTTGTGCAGACGGTCACGAATGCCGGCGAGGACTGCTTGACGTTGAATGTACAGCGACCGTCAACGGCGAAGAAGTCATCGAAGCTGCCGGTTGTTTACTGGATATTTGGTGGTGAGTTTGAGGTTGGCTCGACGCAGATGTATGATGGCACAAATTTTATTCAGAAGAGTGTTAGTTTGGGGGAGCCGGTGATTTATGTGGCTGTCAACTACAGGTAAGAGGTGTGCTTGTCCACGATATGCCTTTCCCGATTGCTGACAGCCGTTACAGAGTTGGAGGCTTCGGATTCCTGGCGGGGAAGGAACTCGCTGGGGAAGGATCGACCAATCTGGGTTTGCGAGATCAGAGGCTCGGTCTACAATGGGTGCAGGAGAACATTGCAGCTTTCGGTGGCGATCCTGAGAAAGTGACTATGTGAGTTTTTGTAACGGCATGGAGCTGAGACCACTCTGACCTCGTTTCTAGTTGGGGCGAGAGCGCTGGCAGCATTTCAGTCTACGATCAAACAATCATCAACGGTGGTGACAACACCTACAAGGGCAAGCCGATGTTCCGCGGGGCCATCATGAACTCAGGGGCTGTCACGCCCGCTGATCCCGTCACGGCACCGCAAGCTCAAACCATCTACGATACCGTGGTCGAAAACGCCGGCTGCAGTGGTGCGGCCGACACTCTCGAATGCCTGCGCAGCAAGGACTACACAACATTCTTGAACGCCGCCAACTCAGTCCCGGGGATCTTTAGCTATCGTTCGCTTGACCTCTCCTACCTGCCTCGTCCGGACCCGGGAGACAACTTCTTCTCACAGTCACCAGAGGTTTCCTTGAGCAACGGCAAGTTCACCAAGGTCCCAATCATTATCGGCGACCAGGAGGACGAAGGCACGCTCTTCTCGCTCGTGCAGTCGAACATTACCACGAATGCTGAACTGATCACATACCTGGCATCCTACTTCCCAAATAGCCCCAACGCGGTCCAAGTAGTCACCGGACTGGTAGCGAACTACCCAGATCAAGCTCTCGCGGGTCAACCTGCTGGCAGTCCATTCGGTACCGGCGCTCTGTACAACATCTACCCCCAGTTCAAACGTCTCGCTGCCATCCTCGGCGACATCACATTCACCCTCGCACGTCGAAACTACCTCAACGTGGTCAGCAGCCAGGTCAAAAGCTGGTCTTACCTCAACTCCTACCTCCAAGGTCTACCCGTCCTCGGCACACTCCATGGGTCAGACATTCTGTACGACTACGGGACACTAGGCGAGCTTCAAGAGCCTACTCAGACGACGCAGACGTATTATATCAACTTCATCAACCATCTCGATCCGAATGGCCAGTCGGGTGGCACGTCGTCGTTGATCAACTGGCCACAGTACACGACTGCATCGCCGAGTCTGGTGAACTTTCGGAAGGCGACGAATGTGATTATTCAGGATACTTTTCGGTTGAAGGCGTCGAAGTACTTGGGTACTAAGGGATCGCAGTTGAGGGTTTAGGTGGACGGATCACGGTTGAATGAACAGATCCTGTGTGGCGGCGTAGTATTGGAGGTTTGACCTGAGACAGACCTCACGAGTGTCCCGTAGCGATCAAATACCTCATTGCTCCCGGATTTCCTCGCTTTCCTTATCACATGTGCTCGAGATTCACTTCGTTAGCGTCTCGGTCTTACTTCGGGACTATAAGCCAAGCCATCATAGACGCACACCAAAATCAGGCTCCCAGATCCTGCCGGGGTAGCTCAATCGGTAGAGTAAGATGACTCTCTCCGCCGTTATCGAGCTCCCGCTGACAACTCGTTCAGGCGTGTGGCTCTTATTCATTAAGAGATTTACCTCAAGGTCGCGGGTTCGAGGTAAGAATCACTTACCCCACATGAAATCTCTACAATGTGCTAACGAAATCTGCAGCCCCGCCTTCGGCTATTCCTATCCTGAGATTCAATCTCAATCAAAGGCAGCAAGGCTCGTGTGACCATCTTTTTTTTCTTTCCGTCCCATTCAACTTTAAATCGATATTTGGGAGTCTGATACTTTTTGACCGTCCTAATACTCATATGTTCAAGGGTGAAAATGCTTTGACGAAAGCGAAAGCAAAGAAATTCTGCATGTCCCTGAGGTAAGATTATGTTATTTTCGTCCCTCTCGACCACTGCCTTTACATTGATTGAGGATGTCGATCATCAGTTGAAGCTCACCTTCACTTTTGGCACCGGCGGGATCATCTTCAACTTCGCCAGGTCATCGAAGACCTCCAAGAACGACTCCGATGAATCGACAAACCCGTGCCATCCCAATTTCCTACATTTATCCATAGAGAAGTTCAGCGGCGAGTGTCTGCACAGCGTACCATCAAGGAAACCAAACACCCGATCCACATCCACCAACTCCTTCTGCGTCAGGCCATGCTCCTGCGCCAACTCGCTCCACGCCTTCTGGACTTCGTCCTTCTTCGCCCAGCTCGCCATCGTGAACTTCCGTCTCGTGACACCCTTTGGACCGTATCCGCGTGGAATAAATCGGGTCTCCGTTGCGGAGCACTCTTCGTCCGGTTGCGGACCAGTCCAGTCGACGCCGTACCAGCCGGCGATACGAGGCCAGCATTTCTCCCATGCGAACGCACTACTGTCACATGTGTTGTACTTTTGGTCCGCAGGTCCGAGAAGCACGGCCCATTCCTCCATGTAAGCGTTCATCATCGAGCTGCTCATCGATTGCTGCGCCTGCCATGAGACGATGTCGCCTGGGAACTCTAATGGTTGGCCCAGCTTTCTAGTCACTGCTGCGTAAACGGCGAGAGGATACGCGGCGTTCATGGCTGCATCGGGTACAGCTCCTAAGATCGGTCCTGGCATGCATATGTTCCAGCCGCAGCTATTCTGCTTGCAATACTCCCAGATGAGGTCCTCTTGAGGATAGTAGAAGTTCGGCTCGAATTCGACGCGAGGGTCGCTCTCTTCCTGAGGCAGCTTGCTGGGCCCAAGATGCACGCCGTAGTTCTTTGCCTGGAATGGTGTGAGCGGAATACTAGAGACATGGCACGGCGCAACATCAACGACATACCCCTGTCTGCAGCATGAACCGCTTGGGCGTGATGGATGCCGACTTCAGTGCTTCCAAGAAGTTCTTCAGTAGCTCCGAATTGACCCTCGCCGTCTCCTCTGCATCGGACCACAGACCTTTGCCAGGTAAGGGCGGAGGCTGAATGTACGAGAAGAAGAAGACGTGGTCAGCTGTGACGTTACGTTCTTTTAAAACGGTGGCAATTTCCTTGGGCTCCTTCAGGAAGTCCAGCGGGATATGCTCAACATGGTCGGGCAGGCCGCCAGGGATGAGAGGAGGCCGTCTGGATAGGCAACAGATCTTCTTCCATCGCTTAGGGTCTTGCGCGAGGACGCGGTACATGTAATAGCCAGATATGCCTGCTCACAACGTGACAGGATTAGCGATTGTCTCAACCCCGAGCAAAGTGTTCTCGCAATCCAACGAACCATTTGCACCAGTTATGATGGCCGTCAAGCCCGTTTGGTCAGAGCCGTAGACCGGTAGGCCATGGTAGATGCCTACCGACTGCACTTGCTGACTTGCCATGACGCGGGAGGGTTCATGAATAGCGAGATGTAGTAATAGACTGTAAACTAACTTACTGAGCAGATGATTGTCGCCATACTGCTGAATACAACTCTATCGAGCATCATAAGTGTCAGGTGGGGTTACTTGCAAATGCCTACCTGTAGCTTGATGAGAGGAGAGCCTCGGGCAAGACGCAGAGGTGTCCTCGTCTCGTATAATTCTCCAGGCCGGCGGAGTCCAGCTTCACGTTATGACACGCCTCGTGAGGCGGACACCTTCGACTTTGAACCACCGCCGCGCCCGCTACTTGTGTACGTGCGAGAAGGCCGTGAGAAGGGGCTATCTATATCACCGACGCTGACGCTGACGCAACGCGAGACGCAGTTCAACACCCGGCATCGGCCATTGATAGGGGACCGAGTCCTGACGACGTCTCATTCGTCAAGCCACCCGTCCTGTCGGTCTCAAAGCGGTAACTGCCACGTTTGCACCCACGCCTTGCTCCCGCAAAGTCCGAGCCAGGCCGGGAGACAAGGATTTTGGCAGGGCGTAGCGGCTCGTCATTGGACGTGGTTGGCGTGCTCGGCGATAAAGCTACGACTCATTCGTGATTAGAAGGATAGTGTGATCCGATAGCACCGATGGTGGAGTGATTGCGTGAGCATATAAGGATGTCGTGATGCCACCTTGGTCATGATGATCTAGAACGTACCTACATGATAACGATCACAGCCAACAATAAGACAGCAGAGACATATACAACACTGAACAACCATCCGAACGCTCAACTACAACCACGACACCAACAAATCTATACGTCTCAGCAAGATGGGATTCAGAAACAGCCGCAAATCTTCCGCCAGCAGCAGCTTCAGTTCCAACTCCTCCAGCGATCCTTTCGTTCAAAAGTTCATCCAGATGACGCATCCCATCGGACCCCGCGAGGACAACTTCAATATGGATGAGAAGACAAGACAGCAACGCATCCTCGCTATGTGCCGGAAGGCGAGGGAGCCATGGAGGAGCGCAAAGCCACTCCACAACGAGCGTTAAGTGGAGATGGCAGATGGTGTAGCACCGAAGCTCGCCAGGAATTTGTAGACAACCAAAAGTTGCGAGCAAGACGCTGCAGGGCGAGCAACCGTTACATCAGAAAGACAGCGACTGCTACATGGACCCACTCAACCTTGTCGTTGTTAAAGCATGGCGAAACATGATCGGAATCTGTCTATCAGCTCGGCATATCAGAAGTTGGGACGTCACCTAGTCGGAGGATGAGAGTCCATAGGCTTTACGGCAAGTCTCTCGGAAGACAAGAGCATTTGGGGGCAGCTTGCTCCGCGGTGTGCAAGTCGTCGTGCGCACGTGTATTGGGGAGTCTGCATTGAGGAAGCAGGCTGTGGCAGGCTGGTGCCGGGAAGCGGACAATGACGATAGCAAAGTAACATCGTTTTCCAAACAACAAAGTTCGTTGAAGCTATCAAGTCTAATTAGTTCCCACGTCTTCCTCGTTCGTGATATGGAGAACATTGAACTCATATTGCCAAGCACTACCGCTAGCCCCGCTGTCGATCGTCTCACCTTGCATTGTTCTCACACGTCCCAAACAACAACCTGACTCACTTCATGGCTATCTGACGTTGTTGACGCGCTCGGAAAGCTCTTTATCACCTCCGACCTCTCCACCACCCTCCACACTGCCATCATGTCGGGCGCACCCATCAGCCTCAGCGACATAGCCCACCAGATACCCTCCAACGATGCCGACTTCCATCAACAAACAGTCGCCGACCTTCTTGGTCGGCGTAGTCTAGGCTTTCCAGGCGCGCAACCGGTCTCCTTCTCGCGACATCACCTTCTCGAACTTCGGAACACCGACTACTTTATGTGTGAGAAGACGGATGGCATCAGATGCCTCATGTTCCTGACCGAGATCGCCGGAGCTGAAGCACAGTTTCTCATCGACCGGAAGAACGACTACTACTACGTTCTCACCGATTCGCTTCACCTGCCAGTACCAGGGAATGTTGGTGGGCACCATCTGGGAACTTTGTTGGACGGAGAGCTGGTCCGGCAGAGCTGGAAAGACAAGCAGGGCAACCCGCACACGCGACTCGCATACCTCATCTTCGATCTCCTGGCTATAGATGGCGAAAACATCACCCAGAAGCAGTTCGACAAGCGATTAGCTCGTCTCCAGGAGCGAGTGGTGAAGCCTTTCAAGGAATTCAAGGCCAGATACCCGGAGGATGTCGCTGCTCAACCATTCCAAGTCGAGATGAAGAGGATGGAGTTCCCTTACGGCTTCGAGCAGATGTTCAGGCAGACCTTACCTAGTCTACCGCACGGGAACGATGGTTTGATCTTCACGAGTCGAGAGGATCCGTACACCTTCGGCACGGATCAGAAGATATTGAAGTGGAAGCCGCCACTCGAGAATACTATCGACTTTCGTCTCCTGCTTGGTGCATTTCCGATGCTCACGGACGATGAGGGGGCTTTTGAGGACTGGGATGCGATGCCGGAGATGGAGCTGCACGTTAACCACGGTGGCGGGCAAAGCGGATACAGATACTTCGCCAACCTCACGCTCAATGACGACGAATGGGAGGCTCTGAAGCGTTCTGGTAAGCAGATTGATGGTCGCGTTATCGAGTGCTATGGCGACCCGGCGATGAATGGCGATGTGTGGCGGCCGAAACTGGACGACGGGATGCCAAGATTCAGAGACGACAAGAAGGATGCTAATCACATCTCCACCGTCGAGAGCGTTCTGGAATCTATCAAGGGGGCTGTGACCGAAGAAGACTTGATTGCGGAATCGGGTAACATTCGAACCCCCTTCAAGGCCAGACAGAAGGCTCGCGAGGATGCAGAGAAGCGACGAGTTGAGGAGGAGCGTCGGAAGGTGGCGGAGGTGCCGAGGCGGAGGGAGTCAACTTCAACCGCCACTGCGAGAGCGGAGGATGACGACGTAGGGCCAGTGTACACGGACGAGTAGCTTATGGTGCGCAGTCTCCGAGGAGAACTGAAGGGTGGCGCCAATACAGTTGATGTGTTGACCAGGATGAATTTGTTGCGATTTTGGAGAAGCGTGGAGTTATGAGATGGGATGGCTATGATACCCCTAGTGCTTTTTAGCTTGTCGAACTACGTTCTCACGAACAATGAGATACCCTTCAGACCTTGATCACTGACTGTAGTGCCCTCATCATGGAGCTGGTCTTGGAGAAGGGGCGCAATGGATGCGCAGCCATCCTTCGTTCTCCTCGAGCAGTTTCCAGAAGCCGCAACCACAGTCGCCGCCAAACCCCACGCTGTTGCATGTCGACTTGTGAGACCGACGACATTCCCCAAGCTGTGTCTTAACGTGAAAGTGCAATATCTTCTCCATACACATACATACATAGACATCCATATCCTCACTCCACTCACCAAACGAGAAACTTCAACGCAGACTACCGTCTACTACTAGCCATCTCACCATACCGTCCACGCTCGCGCGTAGTATCATAAGCCTGCAACACTCTCGCCTGACTCTCATCCGTCTGCGAGAACGCATACCCGCGCTGCTTCCGCATGCGCTGGACTTGGCGCACCTTGCGGATGGCTTTCTGGAATTGCTCCATCCTACACCACACTCGTTAGCAACAGCCCTACAACTGGATTCCGGAGAAGGGGTAACATACCTAGGCCTGTAGTCCTGAATATTATACTTCTGAATCTCCTGCACATGATGATACGCCTGCGGAAAATACATCCGCTTCGCGTACTTCCACGCGAAATCCCGCAACAAACACAACACCGGCACCACGACCGCCATCAACCAGAAACTCGGGTCCGTAAACAGCACTGGCAAGACGTTCTTGTACTCGGTGGAGAAGTTTAGCGCTGGCAAGGGCGTCACGGTCGCGTAGACAGATATCCAAATGAACCAGAATAGTAACGAGCCAGGGATGGCGATGACAGTGTACTTGGTCCAGAGATTCGTAATCAGCGCCGCTTTCCCTAGCACAGTCACCAGACCAGCGGTGTAGAGTGCGGTGCCCCAAACCCAGTGGCCCGCGATCTTGCCGTTGGGGAGCACGTGGTCGTCCCAGTAGAGGAGCTCGGAGACGAAGTAGAGGATGAGGGAGTGGTAGAAGCCATTACCGACCCAGGACCAGAAATTGTGCATGCGGAAAAAGACGCCTTTCTGGCTGAGTTGATAGAGCTGCGGGTACCGGTCCAGAAGGCGGGCGTTGACGAACTGGTCGAAGATGCCGATGACGAAGGGCGGCATGGCGGTGAAGATGACGTTGAAGAAGGAGAGGGTCCAGGACTCGTAGATGACTTGGCCGGAGAAGGCGTTCTGGAAGGAATACCAGAACTGTGTGATGAAGAGGGCGGTATTCTTGTAATAGAAGTAGAGGATCACTTTGCTGATTCGCTGGTAGCTCCAGGCGCCGTGGACGAGGAGGAGTTTGCGGAGGAAGCGGAATTGGGCGATGCTGACGTCGGCGCTGCGTGCGGCTTGCAGGCCTTCAACGCCGGAGATGCCGATGCCGATGTGTGCGGCTTGGATCATGGAGACGTCGTTGGCGCCGTCGCCGATGGCGAGGAGGATGGCCTTGAGGTGGCGCTTCACGAGCTTGACCACGAGCGCTTTTTGCAGCGGCGAGACGCGGCAGCAGATGACGGCTTTACATTTGACGGCGAGGTCAAGGAGGAGAACCTCCATGTCCTTCTCGAGCGCGAAGGTCAGCGACTTGCCGTCGATGACGAGGGCGAGAGTCTCCATTTCGGCGCTGCCGGCGTTCTGCGAGTTGATAGCATCCAATTTCTTCTGTATATTTGACCTTGTCGCTTCGGAATTCTCCTCGTTCACAATGAGAAGCGTCATGTCTTCCGAGATGAGCTTGCAACTCATGCCGATGTTGATGGCCGTCTCCTGTCGATCACCAGTAAGCACCCAAACTTTGATGCCAGCCGTTTGGAGGGTGTGGATAGTATCCGGTACGCCATCCTGCAGCTTGTCCTCAATAGCCGTCGCTCCAAGCAGCGTGAAGTCGTGCTCAATCAGCTCAGCAGCTTTGTCCAGCTCGTCTGCCCGATTACCAGAGACGTTCGTCTGTGCAGTATTGAACACACTCTGCCACTCCCTGAACTCACTCTCGGGTACCTCGCGCATAGACAGGCACAGGGTCCGCAGACCGTCCGCCGCATACTCTTCCAGATGCAGTAGTGTCTTCTCAACAATTTCATCTCTGTAAGCCAGACGTTCGAGGATCACGGTGTCGGCGCCCTTGCAGAAACACCTGATCTTGCCATCTGGACATCGAAAGATACAGCTCATACGCTTCCGCGTGGAGTTGAACTCGCACACAGCAAGCAGCTCAAACTCGTGCTCCTGTCCGTCAGAGACAATCGTCACCAACTTCGGCTTGCGCGCAACGAACTTGTATCCGAGCTGCACGGCGCCATCGACAAGCGCGCCCTCATCAGGAGAGGCGGCTTGGTACTTGATCACACCTGGCTTCTCGGAATTCGTCTCGGGGATGACGGTATGGCAGGTACTCAGCAGTTGCAAGAAGAGCTTGATCTGCTCAGCGTTGCCCATTCGTCCAG
>JAABUW010006591.1_pt1 | contig 14418 bp, 18 predicted proteins | sample 5560081 | NCBI WGS metagenome assembly JAABUW01 (sample SAMN10711882, study PRJNA513363) | rock metagenome | isolation source: Antarctica rocks | place: Antarctica: Victoria Land, Knobhead sud
AGCAGGGTGGTGAATTGCTCCTGCTTCTGCATTTGCCGTCCGTGTTCTCCCGAGCGCATCTGCCAGGGTTTGGTATTGCTTCGGGAGCAAAGAGGGTCTCGGAGGCCCACTTGCCTACAACATCACTGCGAGAGTGGCCTGTCGCGCGGATGGACGAGGCGATGCAGGCTGTCGCACGCGAGAACCTTAGATCAAGCGCAGCCACGGGCTTCCACTTGGTCTCCGAGCAGGACCAGGCAGCCAACCACTGGCGTAGGTGCTCGAGAACAGTACTCGTTCGCTGGTGCTGGATGAATAGCGGAGGTGCCGAGGTCACTGTGGTGTCGGATGAATTGCCGGCTAGCATCTGCCGAACACCGAGCTGGAAGGCTTCGCTGTCGAGGTAATCGTCCGCAATACAACAACAAGACCGGTTGCCTGCGTGCAGGTACTGTGCCACGGCTATCAGACAGACCGAGACAGCTTCGGCCGCCATGAATGTTTTTAAGGTGTCGACACACCGCGGACCAACAGTATTCAGCAGTAGCGTAGTGAATGTTTGTCCACTTGGTTGTGGTAGCCCCTCCACGCCCGTGTACTCGGGAGATGGCTGTTGTGTTCGAAAGTTGTATTGAACGTTGACCGTCGACGTAGGCAAGTCTTCGTGTATTCCAACAAGAGTAGACCCATCTTGAGCTTGCACGAGATATACAACATCATCGAGTGGGGTCGTGTCGGTCTCGAACGTTGGCAGGCTATGTGATCCTAGGGTGGATCGCAAAGTTGTGCCCAGGGAAGGTGTTCGCAGTGGCGTTCCCAGGGAATGTGTTGCTGCCGTGGTTTCATTTGTGTCCGTCGTGATGATCCTTAGCTGCAACCTCCGGGGGTCCACTGTTCCGGACCCCGTGTTTTCAACTATGCGCTGCGGTGACGATCGAGGGGCGCATACAAAGGATGGGACAGTCGGGCAATGTATTAGTCGAAAGGGCGACGTAGCTTTCGAGGTCGAGTGCGGAGTCGAGGGATCAAGCTGTTCAGGTTGCATGATTGTCGCCAGGGTGTGGTGAGCGACTTGAGTAGCGCGGAGATTTGGCATCTCAGTATACAGAGCAAGGAACTCGGACTGTGATTTGGGCGCGCCAGGGCCTTATATGTAGGTTCGTCGGAGCTGCAGCGTCTTATGCCCATCCAACTACGGACGTCGTGTGGGCGCGGCACATATCTCTTTTGACCTATTGTTAGATCAATGACGTGCCAGCAGTGTCAAACCCCTGGACATCCAATCCGTAGATGCAGGGCATGCAAGAGCGAATGAACACGCATGTACAATGAACATGCGCGCCACACCTGCGGTTCGCCTTGCAGCAGCGGCTGCTTCTTCATGTCCAGACAAGGGCGGGTGGCGATGCAGCAGCGTGAACACCCCTGGTCCACTCGAACTCGCGATGTGCATGGGTCGTCTCATCGTGATACGTCTCCTTCAGTAGTTGTACGGAAACGTGCCCCTGGCACCCTGCAACCAACACGCCCAGCATTTAGCACGCTGCACCTGCGGGGGAAGGAGACGCCGCAACGCACTCAGATCCCATGGAAAGCTCGTGCAGACGCCTCTCATCCCGTCACTGCCGCATGGCATGTTGCAATAAGCCTAATGTCATCCTCAGGAACCCTGCTCAGCAACAAAGATGCGGCCAACAACTGCAGGGTCCTGTTGCAGATTCATCAGTAGACGCCTCTTGTCCACTCGCTGGCTTGTAGCAAGCTATAACAGGCGGAGCAGCAGGCAGTGTTGGGGGTCCTATTCCAACAAAGACGCCGTGCATGACTGCAGGTTTCAACCACGCGTTCTCGTGCAGATGCTTCTTGTCTAATCCCTGGCGCGTAGAGCTGTTGTTACCATGTCTCGTCTAGTCGTCGGGGTATGGAGCTGTTGTTGCCCGTCGAGGGTTGAGCTTTTGCTGCGCATGCATGTGGTAATTGGCCTTCCATCATAGCGTAAGACCAGCGCCCATAGAATAGATTCGTCGTAATGGGGATTGCATGCGGCAGGGACGAGCTGCAAGCCTGACGGAAGGCTCTGCTGCAGCGGACGATGCTGCCTCGTATGCAGGTTGACCGTACATGCCGTGCCCCGTGTACAACTTGCCTGGGATAGTCCCTCGGCACTGGCAGCGATGTCGAGCCTGTGCAGAATCCGACAATTTGAGTTCTGAAGGCTCCGTGTAGACGTCTCTCGTCCAGTCGCGATCACACATAAAAGCTGAGCACACGGCACGAAGCTCGTGCGTGCCGCAGAAGGGGAGTCCGTGGTGCGACAGCATCTAGCGGCAAGCATGACGGGAGTCAAAGGGTCCAGAGCCAATGATCTCAAGGGGGTATCGACTGTGGCAGAGGTCAGCTGAGAGCCTTGCGCGCGCTTCACGGAGCTGCGGTGTGCCATACCCTCGTACCTTTCATGTATAAGTAGGATGCGCTGCTCCTCCATGTTTGTAAACCACCAGTGCCTTTCCCGATCGTACCCTTTGCACCATTGCTACACCAATACTGAGCTTTTACCTCGCATCAACCATGGCTTCCGACTCCACTCACACCAACCATCCTCGAAGTCACATCCGGGAGCTTCGCCGATTGCACGAGCGAGCCATCTCCAAAGGTCCAGCATTCGGCTTGTCACAGGGTTGCACCGAGACCAGGGACAGCACATCGTGGGCAATCGACGGCATCGCAGGCTGGCGGGTCGTTGCAAGTACTCTCAAGTGGGAATATAAGATTCGGTGGTTGGACTGCATCATGGATACCAACGATCTCGGGACCTATCTGAGCTCAACTGTCGACGGTATGCCTCTTGCGCTGAGCGTTGAGGCGGTCAAGTACGATCAGCAAGTAGCTCGGATCTGTTGGAAAGACACTTGGCTGCCAGGCGATGACCTGGGGTGCAACTTAGCGATATCAGCTTTCTGGAGTTTGTTTGACAAAGACTTGCGGTTCGTTTGCATCAGCATCAGCACCCGCGTCTGCTATCCAGGCTAACAACTCGCAGTGAGGGGCTTGAGCTGCCAATGGCCGACACAGTCGTGCTGCTGCAGGGGAAAAAGCGAACGTGGCAGTCGGAAAGGCAGCAATTGTGCGATGAGATGGGAGAGGTTTTGCAGGCGAATGCACAGATGAGCTTGGAGCTGCTGTGGTAGATTCAAACGCATGAAGTGGATGATGCAAAGTCTGGTGAAGATGTGAGGTCAGAGTTCGGTTCGGCCTGTCCGTCCTTGGCACTGAGTTCGATTTGAGACAGCGAATAGGGCAAGCAGACGATGTATCTGGAATCATATGTACATTTTGGAGTAAATAGGAGAGAGACTTTTTCATCACAGACACTTGGTATACCTCCCTCCAATTCCACCTGCATCCATCACGTTAACTGTCTTCGTGGAAAAGCATGGGCGGACTCCAGTCGTTTCGACGTCTCTAAACAGAGTTACGCTATTCAGCTCCCAGCCAGGATAGAGAGCATACCACCGTCGCTTTCTTCTCGTATCCTCGCAGCAGAAGGGAACATCAATGTGTTGCAAGGGCTATGTTGAAGTACTCACGTGATCGAAGTGAGCACCGTTTCCGGCCCGGGCGGGCGAGAGGAGGGTGCGGCGATTGAAGCGTGCGAGCAGACCCATGAGGCCATGAGACGGGCCCGGGCGGGCTGGTACCGAAAGGTTCGAAGGAGGTGAGCGGATGCCAGCTGTCCGCGGGGGCTTTCAAGCAGGGTTTGATGCCAAGATGCTGCCCACACGGGCTTAGTAAAGTGGCGGGCCTGACGACGACCGCCCGTGGAGATAACAGAACACGTGAAAGTGCCGCGCTCTCCAAGCGCCCGCACGGGACTGTTAACGCCACCGTTTCAGCCCTACAGTGACCGTGCGGGCCTAGTGAAGCGCCGGGCTCGACGACCGCAAAGCATCACCAAGGGGGCCGCGTTCACCCGCCCGGGCTGTTAGACCCCAGAGCCAGACCCCAGACCCAGACCCAGCTGTATGTATGCCAAGAATCATGCTGGCCGTGCGGGCCTAGTGAAGCGCCGGGCGCAACGACCGCGTTCACAAAGTGGAGTGCCAAAAGTGGCGTTCGGAGCGTTTGACCGCACGGGCTCAGTGAGGCGCCGGGCACCGAACCGAGAATCAAGGCCTCATTACCCCAGGTTCCAGATTCCAGATCCTAGATCCAAGCCTTGCCAGTCGCGGGAACGAGAGCCGTGCGGGCCACAATTCCTACGATCTATATGCAGAGCACGAGTACATAAAAGGTATGGTAGGTATAAGTGAAACATGCCCTTATTTGTCGACATGCTGCTCATTACTATCTTTGCGTTCCCATGCTTTATATACTCGATCGGAAGTGCGCAGCAGATACCGATTATTATACAACCAGCACCCCTTACCCGTACACGAACAATCACCCGTACGCACTTCGAGCTCAATGCAGTATCAACTGTATACAGATAACGACCGACGAGCATATGAGACCGTGGCTTTCAACTTTCTTCGCTTTCTTCGACAAATCGAGCTGGTCTGCTGTATTACATTCTCGGGCATACTGCTAAGAAGAGTATCGGTGCATGAGCAAACGTTCACACATACCGTCGGCTCGCTGGTGATTGGGTGGCAGCTCACTCTTTCGATGTTCCGTTTGCTGTGGACTCAATGGCGGTACGGAAGAGTTGATGTGTTCAAGGATCCGACATGTAGTGTATATTGGATAAGCAGCGGATACTCGGTTGTACTGTGGATATGCTTCTGGTATTTCAAGTGGTGGATATCTCATCCGCAAGGCACAAGCCTCGAGGCAAGTAACCGTCAGCATAATGTGATCGCGGTAGCTCTCGGTCTCTATTCTGTGGTGGTATGTCTGAGTCTGCTTGGTTGCATCAATCGATGAAAATGGATATGCGGCGTTTGTGCGAATGGGCTGGCTAAGTAGCTACACTGCTATGTATATAGAAAACATGAAGTACATATATCTTGGTCATCAACTTTGCCAGATAGAACTCTTGGAGAAAGAGATCCAGCACCTCGGCGCTTGTCCCAGCTTTCTCAGACGCCAAGCCCACAGCTTGTTTCCACTGTGGACACCGTGCGGAGGTCAAGAGAAGAGGGGAAATGCGACTTTGGAGTAGGTACATTTGCCAGTGGTACGGTGCAACAAATGCCTAGAACCCAGCCATTCGCCTTGCTACATGTCAGCCGTGTACCGCTAAGGCGCTGACCGTGCTGGCTTGAGGGAGGAAAGCGACCACGTGGGCTTCGAGAGCATAAAGGGGTAGAAGAAGAAGTCGGAACGCCTAGAGTCTGCCCAGTCTTTCCACGAGGACAGCTTCCATACTGCTCTTCCACTCGACCTTCCACACACCAAAATCACCAACCCAAATCACTTGCTGGTCGGACAACGAGATCGAGCTGCAGTGTGTGTCAGCGCTTTGGAGGTAGTTGAGATAAGAGGGGAATTTACTCAGTGTCTGTGATGAATCGGTCTCGCTGCCATGCATACCAGAATGCATCCGTGTGGCACTCCTCGATCTCGAAGCCTATCCACCTATCCCTCCACTCGATAATTATGACTTGGGAATCGTCCGTGTTTGGCCTTATCTTTTTGATCATCTCACCGTACTGCGCATAGAGTCTGCCGAAGTCTTCCTTCTTGACTGCAGCTCTCAAGAAGTACAGACGGTACTCGTCTTCACCACCCTCGCTCTGGCGCCATGCATTAACTCCAGCTACCTTCCGAATCCACGGTCCGCTGTCGTCGTTGAGCCACGGGATAGGTGTGTGGGTTTCAACGTTGGAAAGCATTCCAAGCTGCTTGGAAAGAAAAGGGCCGATGGCGAACCAGGAAGGGAAGTCGCACAGCGGCCCATTGCTGTTGTCTTGGTGGAAGCGCAATGGCGTAGGTGGTGTAGCCTCACTTTCCTCGGCAGTCGTGCAACTCTCAATCTGTTCCTGGTGGGTGATCGCTATGGAGTCATCGTTGCTTGCATGTTCCGTCATGTTCATTCAAGCCTCTGTGCACGGGGGTTGGTCAGATGGCAGAATGGCTTCCTTCGAAACGGGCGTTCGTACACAGGGAAAGATGGCGATAAGAGCTTGGGTGAAGGATCTCATGTGTATTTGACCTCCGCCAAGAGGATCAGGACCTATTCGCAGGCTATGTTGGTGAGTACAGCGCCGCTGCGGCTGTGTCGGGATGCTGCGTAGATCGATTGGACTTGGTGAGCCTGCGAAGCATGGCTAAACAAGACTACATGTTGTCCGGCGAAGCACGAGACTTATGCACAGTGTCATCGAATGCTACCGACCTATGGAACTCCTCAAGTGCTCTCCTTCGAAGCAGGCCAGGCTGCATGTGATATGCTGCCTGTTGGCAGCGTCCTTCTCAGGAGCTGGACCGTCGATCATGGCCACTCGGTCTTCCTACGCCGCAAAGAGCTTCCATAAATACACGCTGCACTGCCTGGGGCTCCTCTGTACACGTAGAAGAGGCGCCCAGGCACAAAGATCAACGTACGATGCCCAGGGTAGTCGTGGCAAGGATTGGCTCAACGGGCTCAATTGCTCTGCCTCAACGAGCCCACCCAACGAGTGGCACTCTGGATTCGTCCGAATTACGCCGTGCTTGAAGCTGGGCGGCCTGATTTGTGTGTCTTCTCCCTATATAAGTATTGGGCGCTCGACTGGTCCTGCTTCTTGCAACTACCGATTTCTATCGACGGCGCGCTTCATCAATATCCATCGACGGCGACCCTTCTCACAAAACACGGCCGATTCGCTCCATAACCATCCGAGATGCCCAGGCCAATGACATGGTTTCATCTGGACCTTTCAGGACTGCAAAGGCAGATCCTGAATCGAGTTTTCGTTGACGATACGGCTTCTTCTGAAAGCATTGGGACTCGCTCGACTGGACCAATACACATCCACAAGACGGGCCTCATTCCGAACGGAAGTCCCGAGACGGGAGACGCTATTGCAAGATTCGACTTTGTGTTCCCAGGACAGGACACTCCCCTTACCTTCACGTACGATCATGATCTGCCATTCGCTATTGATGATTTTCTCGAGGACCACGATCTAGACATGGAATATGCTATGCCCGTTCAGATGGCGGTCCTTGCGGGAATAGGAGCTGGAAAGTGGGCATTTGGGTTCGAAGACCGTTCCTGTATTGGTACAACTGTACCAACCACCGAAGACAACGTGGCGCTCGAGCATACTAGGAGGACAGAAGGCCATGACCTCAACTTTTGCGACGCGCGAGATATGAGCCCGGTCCAAGTCGCATCGGCTCACTCACTTCGCGATACCCCGAACCACCTGCTTCGACCAGTATTCCCACATGGGGACACCGAGTCATTCACGACTGCAGAATTCCTTCGTTGCGCAGTCCGGGCATGTTCCCTGGACGTCACTCAACCTGTGTCTACAGACTCTGCACTGGTGGTTCTGCAGATGATATCTGGCACGCTATTGACGGCAGCGGTAATGTTTCATACCGACGCACAGAATTGTTACTGTCAACCCGGATATCTGTTCGAGCATGAGCAGTTCCAGAAAGAAGTGAAGACGCGGCTCAGGCTGGTACTACCTCATTTTCAGCAACCCAATGCAGAACTGCTGGCAGTACGTGTGCAATATCTTTTCACACTGCTCGAATCTGCACTTGCTGCACTTAACACTCCGCTGCAGTCTGTCGTTCCCGACCTACTTCACGACGTCTCTGTGGTGGCCGCTATAAGGTGTATAACGGAATCACTGGATCGATTGCACACGGATCATGCGGCTTATCTCGGACCATGGGCTTGGTACGAGCTCTTGGCGAAACTGTATCGCAACAGTGCTGATGAGACGCCTTCCGTCGATCGATCGTTCTATGGTCGGGTCGGGAATCAAGCCCGTGTGAGGCAGCGGAGCCCACAATCCTGCGAAGCCACAGAGGAAGAAGAAAACGACGATCTAATGCACCGATACCCGGAATCTGGCAAAATCACTACCGGCACAAAAAGAAGACGTGTGTCTACGTACACAGCCTGATGTGGCGGCACAGGCGCACCTGTCATTGGACTTCTCGGCGATCCACCAATTACAAGTAGGGGAGTTGAATGTTATCGCTGAGGACTGAAGTTTGTCTAATTTACACATTGATCGATTCATAGCACACTCCACACCCAAGTAACAATCGAACAAACTAGGCTGCCACACTTTCAGACCCTCCTCTAAGACAAGACGTCCCAAACCCTGCCATAACGACGGTAATGATCAAGGCGTATCATGTGGGCATCAGGTATGCGAGACTCGTGCACCCATGAGTCTTGCCACATCACTTTGTACAACCTGCCTTCACCAGTATGCTTTTCAGCCAGAATATCCACAATACGTTTGATAGGCGACACTGGAGTCTTAAGCATTTCCAACTCATCGTGTACTGGCGCTGCCTCGACCACAGTGACGTTGAGGGAATCGGGAATCTGGATGCGACATCGGTCTGGAGTTGTATAGTCTGAGAGAAATGGGTCAGTCCAACGAGAGAAAAAAATATGACAGAACAATTCTTGCATACCGATGAGCCCGGGAGACTCCACTCTCATCCGTTTGCGGCTGACAGAAGTCTCGCCGCTATCTTCATCCACCTCCAATGCAGCAGAAGCGAGAGTGTGAAGCGCATCTTCTTCATGTTGGCTGGCGGGTGGCTCCGGTCCGATCTCTTCCGTGCTTTGAACAATGAACTCGCACTCACTGCACCATTCCTCTGAGCAGCAGGTGGAGCACTCGGAGTCTCCTTCGTTGCAGGGAGACTGACCGTCCAGGGGATCGGAATCTTTGCCCCAGCATGTAGCAGCGCGGGAAGCATAGTCTGGAGAGAACGCGAACACCTCAGGTTCAGGTGGTGACTCGGAGAGATGAGCCATCGAGCTCAAGGTGCTGCGGGATGAGTTTGATGACTCGGAGTTGAATGGGTATGGCGTTCTCGGATATTCACGAGCTGGTTCCTCTTCGATCGTAGGCAATGAGATGTGATTTGGACTCATCTTGATGTTTGGGTGCTGGCAGAATGAGTCTCTGGTGTGCTTGTATTATACTTTTATACCCACGACAGGGTTTCAACATTGCCACGATCTCCGAAACAAGACCTAGGCTTTCCTTTCGCGAGGCGCAGATCCTGGTCTCCTGGGTTCCTAGGTTCTTGGGTTCCTGGGTTCCTGGTTGAGGACTTCTCAGGGTCGGGCGTGCTTTTTTGCGTGCACAGACCGGGTCTAAGCGCGCCGCCATCCTCCAGAGCGGAAGCATCTCAAGGCAATTGAAAAGGACACCATCACTACCCTGATTCAAGTAAGTACCTATCATGTCGTCCTACAGCTTCTTATCGTCACTTCCTGGCGAGATCAGAAACATGATATACGCGGAGTGTCTTCTAACGGACAACGTAGTCGCTATAACCAACCTTCGCAACGACGAAACCTCTAGACCAGCGCACCAGGCCCTCGGTCTCACGCCCACGCTTCTTCGGACATGCAAACAAGTATATTTGGAGGCCGTCCAGATCTTATACAACGACAACGTCTTCTTTGCAGAGCTACAGCCTGCTTGGACGTTCCACAGATCTGCGCAATGGCAACGATGTTTTCAGCTCAGCTCAGATGAGCTTTCGTTTTGCCTCGGCTGTATTCCACAGGGTCGTCTACCAGCATCGGAGCAACCAGTCTCTTGGAGTCCGGCTGTTGCATACGTCAGAAAATTACAAGTCTCCATCCGTCCCTATTCGTACCTGGAGTGGTGTCTTAAGCAGCCGTCAGCATTTCCCGCCACTATTGATTGCCAACACACGACGAAGCGTGCGTTACCGCCAGAGCTGAAGCTGGATCTTCTTGTGATCCGGGTCAATCGACGCGCTCTTATGACGAGACACAATAGTCGCATTCGAGACAACTGGGCCCTGTTAGCATTGAGATACGAAACCGGTGACGCCGGCGAATGGAGGGCCAGTGGCAAACGCGATATGTCTCGCGAACTGAGAAGGGTCTTAGGATACGGGAGTCTTCATTCTGGAACGGTCGTACTTGCCGGGACCGCCTTTCGTCCGTACGTCGATTGCCGAGTCACTGGTAGATTACCATCGTTCCTCCTCCGGACCCTGCAGACCGGCTGCATACTCCGGTCTTCTATCGGCATTGAGGAAGATGATGATGGACTGTCGGAGGTAGATGATGCAATGCGGGAACGGTTCAGATATCTATCGTCCCGCGATGGTGATATGACTGTGCCATCAACGAGCCAAAGCCTTGCTTTGCAGAGTATATATTACTAGTATAGGTGCGGAGGTCGAGTCAATACTTTTGTATATGTGGAACGAGGAGCAAAATCCCAGATATATAGTTCCATGTTCAGCCTATCTCTAGTACTACTATCTACACCCTCGCTCAAGTCAAGCGATCCACCATAGCTTTGCTCGAAGTGCTTTCGTCCATTTGGTATAGAGAGCTGAACAAATGTATGTCATGGCATGACGACCGAACCGCACGGCGGACATGTTGCTCGAAGAGCGGCGAACCGCAGACTACAGAAGTTAAGCGGCGAAGTGCCGATGTACGTATTAGGAACGCTTACCAGAGATGGCCATGTTACCAGCTTCCGCTTTCCATTCTTCGTCGACGACCCAGCGTACGTCTGTACTGATTCCTACTCGCCAGAGTCGAGGCCACTGCAGTTGTGGCTGCTCCGTCTTCGCTGTTGACCCACATATCAGGATAGTAAAAATGCGTCTTGTGTCGATCTTCATTAGTTCGTAGAGGAACTCGAGGGCCCACGACTCTTGCTCTGCAACAGCGTTAGTATGCTAGGATAAAACGTGGTGTTGTTACTTACGTTTACACTCGAGTACCCACAGTAGCGATATACGACGAGTGCGAGCGGTCTTGTTGTTGTGCGCGCGGAGTAAGGAGCGTATTGCAAGGAGGTGTGCAGTAATGCCGACGCCGCTAGCGATGAACATCGCTTTGTCGTAGTCCTCAAACGACGGGCCTTTACCGTACGGCCCGTCTACCAGGATGCCTGCATGTTGCTCGCATAGTTTCAAGCTTTTGCTAAAGCCCTGTCGACATTGTATTAGTAGTACAATGTTAATGTCAGAGCCATCAGGACCATCGTTAATCCACGCCACAAGATAAGGATGGGCTTGCACGGATGACCCAATACTGTGAGGGAGGGATGGTATCGTGATGTACACATATTGGCCTTGCTGTATAATCGTTCGGCGGCGTAGAGGGATCTCAACCCGGAATCCGCCTACGATTCCTTCCCCTAGGTGTAATGGACTAATTGAGTTCTGACACCAGCTTCGCCCTCCGAGGTTCTGGTAACACACATGGGCAAGCCAAATGACCGTCTGCAAGACCCATAGTCCAGATGCTACGGAAAGGCAGACAACCTGCAAGTCTTGCAAGACCGATAGGTGGACCCAGAGCATGCCGTTCAGCGCAAGGCCTAGAACCAGATGAGACTTCAGGAAGAGCTCATATGCTCGACGGCGGATGTAGAGGGTAGATAGTACAACGAGCGTACTGACTACAGAGAGGATCTATCAACTGTGTAAGCTCTGCAGACTGTGAAAGGTGCTCTGGTTTGTCCGGACTTACCGCGATTTCGAGAACAGAGATCGTCCAGTTTGCAAGCGCCAGCTCTAGTAATCCGTGAAGAATAGCTTCACAAAGGAACACCCGCCCCATCCAGCGATGTAGGAGTCCATATGTAGGCAGAGATAGACCGCACAGCTTACTTGCCAGTATGCTGGTCCGACCACCGAGGAACAGAGGCACAAGGTTGATGGTGCAGAGCATACTTAGGCGGTGACTCAGCTCAGCAATAGTGGTGACACTCAGTGCGGCCCCAATAGCATTGGCGGCAACAAAAAGGACGATAGACAAAGCTATGCCGATACTGACGTCCGAGGTGCCATTCTGACGCTTAACGATAAGCTTTTGGCTAATGTACTTGCGGAGCAAAGTTAACAAGTACTGTCGCCAGCGGGTACACTCTGCGGCAAGATGCCACCCAATAAAAACAGTGAGTAGAGCACCAAGAGCGATTGAATAGGCTGCAGCAATATCCATTTTGACGCTGGCGCTGCCGCTCCAAACGTGCACGCAGCCGCCGAACGCTTTATACTGTGGGGATGCATCATAGCAGGGTTCAAGGACACGCGGAATGCGATCTAGGATCCGGAGGCTTGAGATCCTGGTCTTCGGCGGCCGCACGGTGCACATCAAGCGCTTACACAGATGTTGGGAATCTGGGATGTTGCAGGCTATTTTGGTCAATCGCAACCGATTGCCGCGCGCCTGTTAGCTGGTCCTTCGAAACCCGGGCAGCTTAATTAAGCCGTAGGGACGTACCTAAAGATCTGGATTCCAAGCTCTCATCAAACCGTCCATCTCCAGCTTCACGCAGTCCTGGTGATTGTAGTTGTGCTGTGTCACTCATTTTTACCGTTACCCAACCACTCGTTATCATCAGGATACTTGTTTTGCGCCATACACTACTGTCTTTTTCAGCTACTTTCTTTCACCTTGCCGAAGATGAGAGAGCGACTTCCGAGATACTCAAGCCCACCACCACAAGTCCGAAAGTCGCCCCACCGCGTCAAGAAAGGCCAGAAGGAGCGGCTCAATACGGTGTTCACGAAAGCTCTTGCGGTGTTGCTTCGGCTCCAACCTACGCAAGGAAAGGTCGCTGTGATCCTCGAAGTCGGTGGCGTGCTGGACACGTTCGTCTCAGAGGAGCACCCAAGTTGGCCACCGAGTCGAGATGAAATATATGTGAGTACACCACTACTGGAAGCTCGGCAACAAAGCTCATGTATCCGCAGTCAAAGGCAGGCGAAAACATTGTTCACATGCCTCGGGACATACTTCCCATAACCCAGTTGGCAGGCATGGGCTTCCGCGAAAGTGTCTCCCACGAATGTGTCGAGTCGGTCACAGACAATAGCAGCGAATATTCGCAGTCCAACCATGCAAGTCCATATTGGACGCCAGAGATGCAACTATGTCAGGGTGCAGGCCTAGGCATCATGGATGGCTACGAAGACCAACGCTGTGCGACACCCGATCAGCCCGGAGCACAACCGCACTCTCGTCTCGGCGTAGGCAATGGCTATGGTGAAGATGCATCGGGTACCGAAGCTGGCACTCTCTTGTCAGCCTGCCAACCTGACTATGGTCCTCCCATGCCCAAGAACATGGTCTCGTCGGGACTAGTTTTACCACCGCAAACCGCTGCTAGCACTTCACAAGGACAGGGAGTACCGGCGGACAATCCTCCGAGGCGCCGCAAGCTATTCCAGCGTAGCGTAAGCAAAAGTGTGGATGGAAGTATGGAGTGACAGCTGGCCGCATATAGCTTGAGCAGAGCAGAGCTTAATCAAAGCTTGATAATGAGACTTGCGCTTGGGGGCCCTACTGTTCACTATGTACATAATGTCGTTATGGTTACTTGCTCACGCATTAGTCTCTGTCCATTTCTTCCTCCTCAGCCTCCGTTCTGCGAAGTACAAGTGCTGTAGATATTTGCGCAAAATCATCAAATGGTTCGTTGGCTATACTGAGTTGGCCTTTCCTAGGCGTCGCCTTGATCTTACGCTGCACTTTGTGCACTTTGTTCGAGACCGCTTCCTTCGTGATGGTACTGTTTTCTTTTCGTTTTCTGCTTATCAGTCCCACAGAACTCTTGGCCAAGCCACCCGGACGGATCGTCTTGCTCGTATCATTGTGAAGTTCCATCGCCGTCCAGCAGATCGTTCCCTGTGGGATGTTCTCGGTCTGAGCCACCCAAAGTATCTTATTCTGTCTCCAGGAGTCCAATAAGTAGTCCCGAGTATGGTAATTAACCTGCTTCCCATGTTTGCCGATAGCGAATGTGAAGTTCTTCGTAGGCTTCCCTCCAAGAGTGTGATCTTGTACGAAGTGCTGAATACCCTCCTGGCTAAATTGCAAATCACGCACTAACCGGACGTCTTTAGCCATACAACCAATCTTAACACGAATTCCTCTTCTACTTGGTCTGTAATAAGCAAGTGATGAGATTGTTGTTGCTCTGTCATCATTTGCTCAAAGGTACGTGTGAACGAATCTTGTTGAGCTTGCATACTAGCCTTCGCTTCAGCAATCAGCTGCACTTCCTTCTCGTGGTGCTCGCTTCGGTCGTTGGTCCTGGCCACGCTCTCGTCATAGTGTAGGTTCTGGACAGCGTCCAGCTTTTCTTGCAGTTCGTCACTCTGCTGTCGAAGAGCAAACTCCAGATGCTCAATCCGTGCATCTCGAGTGCCGATAGTCTCACTTTGTAATCGATTTTGTTCATTGCAGGCACGAAGCTCATTCTCGAGCTTACGAAGCTGCTCGTCCTTGCTACG
>JAABUW010006594.1_pt1 | contig 14410 bp, 26 predicted proteins | sample 5560081 | NCBI WGS metagenome assembly JAABUW01 (sample SAMN10711882, study PRJNA513363) | rock metagenome | isolation source: Antarctica rocks | place: Antarctica: Victoria Land, Knobhead sud
CCGGAGACATAGGCCGCGTAGTCCTCGGGTCGGCCATCGTTCGCGGGCGGTGTCATCCACACCTTGACTCACGTCGCGCCGTGACCGGTCAACCGCTATCTTCCGCGCACTACCTGGGCTGTTACGCGATTTCAAACTAGGGCACTACCCAGCATCTTCACCGGGTGCATGACCGTCCGCGGCGAACATGGACACCGCAGCTCAAGCCAGCACTCGGGCCAGTCGGACAGATGCTGGTCGAGGTGGAAGACGGGAGGGTGCAAGGCGGGCTCCGAGCTGAACGCGCCAGGGTGGATTTGTTGGATGGGTGGGGCAAGCGGTGCTCGGCGCCCCTGTCACGCCGGCCCACACCGCTTCAAAGCTGGCCACGTAGCTGCCGCTGACAGGTGATACTCCATGAAGTAAATCCAGGACCGTATCAGTGTATCGCCGCAGAACCCGGCGTGTAACTCTCACCTGCCATGCTGCTCCGCCATATCGTTGGCGGTGGCACCGGAATCACCAAGGCCGCTTTAGCACGCTGCCTGATCCATTCTGCGACAACACGCGGAATACTGTCTTGTGAGGTCCCCTTCATCCACCGCGTCACGACGACCCGGTCGCACTCAAGCTGCTCCGCCAAGGTCGCGGCGGTCCAGCCGAGTAGTGTCATGCAGCTCCGGAGTTGTTGAGTGTCCATAGCCGGAGCAAATGCCAGGCGGGGCCGGGTTAATCTAGTTACGAACTGTTCAGTTTGGATTACGGGAGGTTAACGCAATTGCACTCCCGGCGCCTCCCCCTCGTTAAACTCAACGCCGGCCGCCTCCAAAGTGGCGCGGATCGCAGCCAGAGGCTCTACCCGCTCCGTCCGGCCATACAGCTTGGCGACTTGCCCCGTCCGCTCAAACGCCTGCACCGCGTGGATAGATGTCCCGTTACGGGCGCCTAGCTGGACTCTGCTCCACCCCAGCAATGTCCGGGCAGCCTTCATCTGATCCGGCGTCATTGGCCTGGTTTCCGCACGCGTGCTCCCGGCGTGCGCGCATTGAAGAACTCGATGCCGGCCGCTTCCAGCGTGGCACGGATAGCGGCAATAGGATCACCCTGGTCCGCCCGGCCATATTGCGTGGCTACCCGCCCTGTTTTTTCGTATGTTGTCACGATGTAGTCTGACGTGGCGCTGCGATGCGCTAGGCGAAGTCTGCTCCAGCCCAATAGGGACCGGGCAGCCTTGACCTGACCCGGGGTCACGGTTCGGGCTTCCGCAGCTTCACGCCCAGTTCGTTGCCGTTGGTGAACTCAACGCCGGCTGCTTCAAAAGTGGCGTGGATCGCGGCTTCCGCATCAACCTGCTCCGTCCGGAAAAATGATGCCATAGCTCGCCCGTCCTGCTCTAGCACCTTCACTACATTCAACGAGATGCCGCTGCGGGCACTCAACTGTCTCCTGCTCCAGCCCAGCAAAGCCCGCGCTGTTCGTAACTGATCCGGGGTCATCGGCCCGGTTTCCGTATGCGCGCCCTTGATGCATGCCCGTCCATGAACTCAATGCCAGCTGCTTCTAGGGCGGCACATACAGAAGCAGCAGCATCGCTCTGCTCCGTCTGGCCGTCTGGCTCAGCTACTCGCTGTCTCTCCTCAAGTGTCGTCACCATGCGCTCCAACGACGTGCTGCGGAGCGCCAGTTGCCGTATAGTCCAGCCCAGCAAAGACCGGGCGGCCTTGATCTGATACTGGGTTACTGGCTCAGTGTCGTTCATCTGTGCTGCGTCCGTCCGCAAACTGCTCTAGCAGGTCCAGCGCATCCAGTAAGCCATCCCGAACGTCCACGGCCGGTTCAAGCCGCCGGCCCAGGATCACGATGGCCTTGCCGGTCAGCACCAGATTGATCGCCTCGGCCGCAATTCCCGGATTGACTGCGGCGAAGGTGGCGTCGTCTGCCAGGAGCCAGACGCGGGCGATAGGTGCGGCGTTGTCCCGGGCGATCATGGAGCGGTGCGGATACTCGACCAGCGTCTCTTCCGTCAGGTCCGGGATCGTGGCATCGAGGCTGGTGCCCTCCGCGTTGAACATGGCGCCAGGGAAGCTGCTCATGTGCCGTCCTGAGGTTGGCGCATACGCACGCCGTCGCCCCCTCCGTTGGGGTCAATGAGTTCCACGCCCGCCGCATCAAAGGCGCGCAGGATCGCATCCACGTTGCCGGCGATCATGCGAACCGGGCCGTTCACTACCTCCGTCCGCCGAATGGTTGTGACGCCGACCTTTGAGTGACCTGCCAGATCCTGCGCCGACCAGCCGAGCAGCGCCCTGGCTGCCCTCATCTGCCGCCCGGTCAAGACCCCCATAATTCAATCCACATGGTATTATTCATGTTGCATCCCTAGCCCAATATGGTATGAATGATACCACTAGGGCTGAATGCGGCACAAGGATAAACACCATGGCCTACCACAACGCCAACACCCTCCGCGCCATTTCCACCCTTCGCCCGGCGGCGCTGGTGTTCGGCCCGTCCGCCACGGACCGCCTGATAGGCGACCTGCGCCGTGCCCTTGATGGCCGTCCCGGCTATGCCGAGATGTATGCCGCAGCCTGCACCAAGCTGGGCCAGGCCAACCGGACCAAGCCGCAGTGGCGCCGTGCCAATCAGGCCGGCGCTCTCCGTCAGATCAACGCGGTGCGCGCGGCCGTGCGGGCGAACGCCAAGGCCATCGCCGTTGCCCGCGTCGCACTGGTCGCCGCCGGCATGACGCTGCAGCAGATCGCGGTCGTGGCGCCCGGCGGCGAGGCGTAGCCATGGCGCCGCATACCTCCTGCCACACCTTGCGCCGGGTGCTGGTTCGGCTCCCCGCCAAGGCTGCCGGCCAGGAGTGGACCATTCGCGCCTGCGGTATGCCGCTGTTCTCGGACTTAGAGCGCGCGTCCGGCGTGTGCAGGTCGTGCGCCTCGGGCTGGACGCACCCGGAGGACCACCCGGTAGTGCCAGTCTTTGACGCTGTGGCGCACGCCCGGTTCAGCCTGCGGCATTGGCAGGCCATGCAGGAACAGGCGGAGACGCCTGCGGAGCTTGCCCGCGCTGCTGAGGGTGTCGCCGTGTGGTCGGCCCATGTGGCGACCCTGGCACGCCTCTCCACCCCCATTGCGTCGGAACCTGGCTCCACGCTGGTCTGACGCCATCCGGCCGGGCGGCTTCCCGGCATCCAGGACGGCACGAACGGGGACTGCACCCCCGCCCGTGCCTGACCTCAAACAAGGCGGCCCCACACCATGTCCGAAGCGTTCACAAAGGCTATCACGTCCACCCCATTCCTGGGCAGCGCCATCCAGGGCAGGGTGTCCGCGCGCCGTGCCTTCCTGGCCGGCGGCGTCGCTGCCACCGCCTCTGCCGCAGTGATGGCCAGCATAGAGAGCGCGACCGGAGTGCCTTCTGTCAGCTCCGATGCCGAGCTGATCGGCCTCTGCGCTGACTTTGACGCGCTGGAGCGGCGGATTGACGCTCTGTTTGAAGGCGTGTCCGCCCTCGCCTTTGAAGCCGCCGACGCTGCGGCCAGCTTGATCGAGGTGGATCAGCGCCGGGTCATGGATCGCATCTGCGCGCTCACGCCCGCGACTGACGAAGGATGCAGGGCTGTGGCCCGGTCTCTGGCGCTGCTGGCGCCAGATTATGGCCTCCCGAGCATCTATCTCACCGCGACCATGGATGAGCGGCTGGCAAACCTGCTCGCACGCGGCATGATGGCGAGGGCTGCAGCATGAACCGCCGTAACCTGCTTGCCACTGTCCCAGCGCTGACGGTGCTGGGCTGCGCTGGTGCCGCGCCGGCCGCGCCGGTTGCCGATGCGGAGCTGATCCGTCTCTGCGGGGTGTTCGACGCGCTGGAGCACAAGCTGCAAGCCTCCTACGAAGGCATTGTGACTGATGCCGGGTGGGATGCCGCCGATGTGGTGGCGGACGCCGTGCGCGAAGAGCAAGCGCCGATCCTGGACGCTATCACCGCCTGCCGCCCGTCCACCTTGGCGGGGTTCACGGCACTGGCTGGCAGCCTGGCCTTGTGGGACAACGAGCTGCTCAAGGGCGACCCTATGCAGGGTTGCACAAATGACCGGCTCGCGCTGGTGCTGTTCCGCGGCATGATCGGGAGGGCTGTGGCATGAACCGGCGCAACCTGCTTTCCGCCGGCCCGGCCGCAGTGGCCCTGGTCGGCGCGGCCGGGCACGCCGTTGCCGCGCCGAACCCTGATGCTGACCTGCTCACTGTCTGTGCTGAGTTCAACGCCTGCGACGTGCGGCAGCGTGCGATCTATGATGGGCCGGGTGCCATAGAGGATGATGGGAAAGCGGCGCTGGCTGCTGCGCCGATCTTCGCCCGGATGGAGGTGCTCCTGAACCGCATGGAGCATCTGCGGGCGGCATCGCCTACTGGCATCGCGGCCAGGGCTGGCAGCCTGGCGCAGCACTCCGGCGGAATGGAGTCCAGCTTTGATGCGCAGGGCACCATCACGGGCCGGCTGCTGGACTACCTGCTGCGGGATGCAGCGGCGCTGGGGAAAGCCGGTGCGCCGCCGCCGGTCAACCGCGATGCGAAGCTGATCGCGCTCTGCGTCACGTTTCATCGGCAACACGCCGAAGCCTACGACGAAGCCAACCTTGATTGGGAAGCGGCCAGCGATGCGAAGCACAGCACCTTCGTTGAGATTGGCAACCTGACCGCAACCGTGAGTGCTGGGCACCGGGCCAAGGCGGCTGTTGCAGTGGTCATGCTTGCCGAGAACCACGAGCCTGACGGGAACATCGCCGATCCCGAGGCGCTGTTCGCGCTGAACCTGCTGCGCGACTGGCTGGGGAGGGCTTAGGCGATGGCAAGGCTTTCAAAGCGGGCGCTAGTGGCGGACCCGGTGGCGGTGCTGGGGACCAGCGCCGACGCAGGCAGGGTAGCGTCGTGAGGAGCGGCGCCACGCTCAAGAAGGATGGCCGGAAGCTGCCTACTCCGGCCAGTCGTCGCATGGCGTTGGGGTGGATGGCGCACCGTCTCCGTGCAGCTTTGCAGGGGGACTTGCCCCCTTACGCACTGCTCCATCTTGATCCAGCGATGGCTGGCGATGTGACGGCGGCTGGGCAGTTGACGATTGCTACCCCGAACCACCTTCGGGGCGCCATAGCTGTCCTGCTTTACCTGGACGCGCCACTGGCCTCACTGCGAGCCTACTTGGAAGCAGCATGGCTTCACGACCACTTGCACGTCATGGAGGCGGCCAATACCGCCACCCGGCTGCGGGCGATGTTTCGCCGGGCATCCTACCCGGTTCCGCCCGGCCTGCCGGACCCCGTGCGGCTGTATCGAGGCACATCGGCCTTGTCGCAGAAAGCTGCTGCAAGGGGCTATGCCTGGACGTGGGACCGAGACGTTGCATGTTGGTTCGCCACCCGCTTTGCGGAGGCAAACGGTCGCCCTCTTGTCCTGACGGCAGATGTGCCGCTGTCCCGCGTGTCCCTGTTTACAAATGAGCGCGGGGAACGCGAGGCGCTGGTGATCGGGGGTTGCCCGGAGGCAGTGGTGGACGGCACGGCAGCGGACTGGCGTGAGGGCTATGTCCGGTATGAGACAGCGAAGAACGGTGCATTACGCCTGAGCCTGCAATGGGCGGCTGCTGAACGGAAGATCGGACAATGAGCGGCATAGGCGACGTGCTCAACCCCGATCACGGCTGGCTGGCCAAGGTGCTGGCCGGCGACCCCTTGATGTGCGGGTTGTTGGACTTGGCCCGCACCCTGCCGGCGGACGAGTGGGCCGCCTTCGTCCGATGTGGGGAACGGATGGCGGCGGGGGTGCCAGCGGCGGATGCGGAAGCGGCGCTGTGGAAGGAGGTAGGTCGGGCGCCGGCATAGCCATCCGGCGTGGACTTTGGCGGCGGCGTTGGCGGGCTAAACCGGCGGCGGCTGATCGCGCACTTCAAGCCGTCGCTCAATCAGGCTGAGCCGCACATCCAGCTCGTCCAGCCGATTGTTCGTTGTGGCGGCGCGGACGTAGTGGCCGGCGAAGTCGCTTTCTAGGGCCGACACACGCGGCCCCAGGTGTGATACCTCCGCCGCCATCTTGTCCATCTTGCTGTCAAGCCGGTCGAAGCGGTCGCGGACATCCACCTGCAAGCGGTCCATCCGACCAGCAAGCGCCTCCTGACCGGCCTCAAGCCGGGCCAGCGCCGCCAGGATCGCGGCGTCACTCATGGCACAGGCCAGGCCGCGGCTTGATGGGTCGCTCGTGGTCGCTGCTGGAAAACCAGCTTGTAAGTTCGTCCAGGTCTGCCGCGGGCCGTCCGTTCGCCTCCTGAAAGCGCAGGCACAACTCCTCCGCCTGAGCGAGCCTATAGCGCCGCCCGGCTTCTTCATCAGAAGGCTGATCTATCTTGTTCATGGGTTGCCCTCGGCATCGTCGGCGCCTTCGGCCAGCAGCTCGTCCAGCGTGACCGGGCACTCCTGGGGCACATGAAGCGGCTCCAGCCCGTCCACGGTGTCAGGCAGGCCGCGCAGCGCCCGGCGGTAGAGACTGCCCATGTCAATGCGCTGGCGCATGGAGGGTGCATAGCCGTCCCTGGCATTGTCTCGCATCACCCGCGCTTCTGCGCGCCAGTGCGGCACGTAGGAGGCCAGTGGCCAGGCTTCGCACTTGAGGTCGTGGATCAGGGCTTGCACCAGATGGGACCGGACGGCGGATAGCTGGCTTGCGCCCACGCTCTCGATTTCCTCAATGATGTTCGGCCAGTCCGGCGCTTCGTTGCCGCCGTCGCCGGCAGCCACGCGGCGCAGGAGCTTGGCCTGGTGCTCCGACCATTCCAGCACGTCCGCTTCGTAGGGATCGCCCATGGCGTTACTCCGGTGGAGGTTCTGGCAGGTCCGGCGGGAATTGCAGCCCGTCCAGGCTGTCCTCCCTCTCAATGAAGCGCACGCCCATGCGTTCCAGCGCGACACGGATCGCCGTCAGGTGGTTCGTGTGTGGCAGGTGCGTCCCCCGCTCGAAGTCCTGCACCGTGCCCCGCGCGACTGACGCGGCCTCGGCAAGATCGGCTTGCGAGATCGCCATTGCAGCCCGCGCCGCTCGACACTGCCTTGCCGAAATCATGCCTTCCAATGATCGCTTGCCCCTGCGCGTTTTGTCAGGCATCGTGCCTACCACGCGGCTGTAAGGTTCGTATAGGAGCATTTTGCAGGTGGCCCTTAGATCGCATGTAGGCACAATGCCTAGATTTAGGCCGTTTGTGAAACGCTCCGGTGGGAGTGGTTGCTGATGCCCGTCCTGGCGCTCGCTGCCGTCCTGGCGCTCGCTGCTGATCCCGCGTGCGGTGCAGCCGTGCCAGGCAGCGAGTTCCAAGCACGCCTGGCGGCTATAGCCATCCACGAGAGCGGCGGAGATGCCTTGATCGTGGGCGTGAACGCCGACCGCGCCCGCGGCCTTCCTGCCGCCGCGATCCATTCCGCGACACCGCAGGAAGCCGCAGCGCGGGCGCACGCCCTGCTATATCAAGGCCGGTCGATTGATCTTGGCTTGATGCAGGTCAACTCCGGCCAGCTCGCCCGTCACGGCCTCACAATCGAAACCGCTTTCGACGCCTGCCGAAATATGGCCGCCGGCGCCGACCACTACGCCGCCGACGTGCAAGCCGTCTGGTCCCTCGCCCACCGCCGCTACAACACCGGCGGCACGGAGCGCGGCGCCGCCTATGCGGCCGGCGTCGAGCAGGTGCTGAACCGCGCGCGGACGCAGCAAGCCGGGCTGCCTGCACATTCCCCCATGCCCCAGCAGCCTCCCGCACCGCCGCCCTGCGCGCCGGCCTGGGACGCCTGGGCACTCGTCCAGTGCAGCGCGCGGCAGGCCATGCCCCCGGCGCTGGCACCGGCTGACGGTCCGCCGTCTGATCCTACCCCTGTTCTTACCCTAACCCTTGGAGAACCTAATGCTGCAGCTTCCCGCTAAGACCAACCGCGCGGCGCAGGTCGTGCTGACCGCGCTGACGCTCACCGTCGCCGTCGTCGGGATGGCTCACGCACAGGGCGCCGACCCGCTGGGCGTGACGCAGGTCAAAGACGCTGTCGTTGCGACTTTTAAGGTTTTGGCTGCCATCGGTATCGTCTGGGGCTTCCTCCGCATGATGGGCGGACGCCACACGGTCGAGGGCCTTGTGACGATGGCAGTCGGCGCGCTCGGCATCGCCAAAGCCGACACGATCATTACGCTACTCGGCGTGGGCTAAGTCGTGTTCGACCAGGATGAACCGCTGGTGGAGGCGGAGTTCGACATGGCAGCCACCCGGCCACCCCTGACGCTGGGGCTGCCGCACACCCTGTCGGTGTCGCTCATTGCCGGCGCCTTGCTGTTCTTCCTGGTCTACAACACTGGCAACCAGGTCAACGACGCCATCGCTGATGCGGTCGCACTCGGGGTCATCGCCACTGTGTGGTCGGCGGCGAAGGTGTTGCTCCGGACGGACTATCACGGCTGGGGCAATTTCATCGCCTGGTGCCGGTTGGATGGCCGCTGTCTGGACACGGCGGAGTGGGGCGGCGCACGGCTTGCGTCGTTCCCGCTGCGCTCTTCCTATCGGGCGGAGGGGTCCGACCATGCAGATTGATCGGTTGGCGGACATGCTCGGCTATGCCGGCGGCATGGAGCGGTCCAGCGACGGGTTCTTCCCTTACGTAGATCACATAGGCCCGGCAACGCTGCTGCTGTCCGATGGCTCAGTCATGGCCGTGCTGCGGGGGCCGGGGGCGCCCTTCTCACTGGTGATGAACGGCGAGCGGAACGGCCATAACCGGCGGCTGGTGGCCTTCCTGAATGCCGCTGCGGACGAGAACGTCGAAGTCCATATCCACCTGGTCAAGCATGATGCCACGCTGCCGGCGGCAAGCCACGGCCCCGCGTCTGCTCCCTATGCCCAGCGCCTGCTGGACGACTATCACGCCTCAATTCAAGACGACCTGGCGGTGGTGGACTGGTTTCTGACCGTCCGCGTGAAGCCCCGCAAGGCACCCTTCGCCAGCGTCACCGACAAAGTCCGCGATGCGCTGGCAAAGTTCGGACTGCTCCGCACCTCCCGCGCCGCTGACTCGCAGCTTGAGGTCCAGCTTGAGGACGCGATGCGCCTGGCGCTCGGCACCCTGGCTCCGTTCGGCCTGGTGCGGCTCGGAACGCGCATTGAGCACGATCCCGCCACGGGCGACGAGGTGATGGCGTTCTCCGAGATTGCCGAGTTCCTTTACCTGCTCCGGACGACGCAGTTCTCCCCGCAGCCCCTGGCCGACGTGTGCGGCTTCCTAGGCGCCGGGATCGCCGCGGTGGACGTCACCGCCATAGCCCGTAAGCGGATGCTGCGTATCGACCATGCGGCCGGCGGCAGCGCCGCATCGCAGACCTGGGCCGCCGCGCTGGGCCTGCTGACCTACCCGCGCCGTCTTGACCCGTCCCGCATGGATGACCTGCTGGCGCTGCCAGGCCGCTTCGTGATGACAGTGGCGGTGCTGTTCCAATCGCGTGCCGAGGTGCAGGACAGTTTGGACCTGCTGCGCCGGCAGTTGATCGCTGGCAACAGCCGCTCTGTGTCCGACACCGATGCGTTGAACGACGCGATAGACTCGGTTGCCGGCGGACGTGCGGAGAGTGGAATAAGCCGCTGGTCGCTGGTGCTGCATGGCACGACGCCGACTGAGGTTGACCGGCTGGTGTCCGCCGCTCGCAACGTCGTCGCCAACTCCGGCGCGAAGGTCGGGCCGGAGGGCAGGGGGATGCTCAACGCCTTCCTGGCGCAGCTCCCCGGTGCACCGCTCTCGACATGGATCAGGCCGGCGCGGTGCAGCACGAAGCAGGTTGCCGTGCTGGCCACGCTGGCGGGCTATCCCCGTGGCCCGGCCAAGGCACGCTGGGACAACCACCTGTTCCGGCTCGTGTCACCCGCCGGCACCGCTTACGACCACGATCTGTTTGTAGGCGACGTGGGGCATAACTTCCTCGGCGGCCCCAACGGCGGGGGCAAGACGGTCTGGCTGGGCATGAACATTGCTGCCTTGGATGGCGCAGTCGGCCGGGCCGGCGGAACGCAGGTCGTCCTCGACGTGGACGAGTCCAACCACAACACCATCCTGGCCCTGGGCGGGCGCTACTCCACCCTGCAAGTCGGTCGCTCCGGCATCGCGCCCCTGCGCGGCCTGCCGGATACGCCCCGCGTGCGCGCCTTCCTGCGAGACCTGGTGGCCGGGCTGGTGCAGACGGACGGCGCCCCCGCCCCGAACAAAGGGGAGCGCGATGGCATCCGGCAGGGCGTGGATTTCGTCATGGGCGAGATGGAGCCGCACGAACGCAACTTCACCACCATTCGATCCTTCATGGGTTTCGAGGAACACGGCGCGGGCGAGCGACTGGAGCCGTGGTGCGATGGCGGCGAGCTGGGCTGGGTATTCGATGGCCCGGAACATCTTGTGGACTTCAACACACGCCTGGTCGGCGTGGACTTGACCGCCGTGATGGACAATGCGCGGATCATGCCGCCCGTCGCGCTGACGCTGCTGTGGATGGCATCCGACGTGATGGATGGCCGGCGCGTGGTGATCTGGTGCGAGGAGGCCCCGGCCTACATGCCGACCCCGGCTTTCGCCAAGCCGTTCAAGGGCATCGCGCTACGGGCACGCAAGCGCAATGCGAGCTTCAACGCCATCGCCCAGCAGCCCAGCGACATGCTGGGAAACGAGGCTGGGCACGCGCTGATTAAGCAGGCCCGGCAGATGGTCTTATTCCGCAACGACAAGGCTGTGGAGGAGGATTGCCGCAATGGCCTTGGCCTGACACTGGCCGAGTTCCACGCGCTGCGGGAGGGCATGTTCGCCCTGCCCTATCACTCCGTCCTCATCAAGCGGCAGGACGGGCAGAGCGGCCTATGGCGCTTCGATCTCTCCAGCCTGCCGCAGCATCTGAACATCCTATCAGGCACACCGTCGCGGGTCCGCCTGCTGCGCGCGTGCCTTGATCGCCAGGGGGGCGACATCCCCAAGGCACTGGCCGAGTTCCAACGCCGCATCCACGAAACAGCAGCATGAGGTTCACCATGAAGCGCGTCCTACTCGCGTCCGCCGCCTGCCTGGGCCTTGCCCTGGCCGTGCCGTCGCACGCTCAAATGCCGGTCACGGATAAGGCCAGCATCATCGCCCGCGCCCTACAGGCCGGCGACGCATTGCGGGAGATGCAGCAGCAGTATTCCATGATGCAGCAGCAATACGGCCAGCTCGTTTCAACCTACAACGTCCTGAGCCATCCCAACCAGGTTTTGGACATCGCTAAGGGGATGGCCCAGCAGCAGCTACGCTCTCCCGGTTCGTCCGGTAGCAGCATTCCCGGCCTTTCCTATGGCTCGTCCCTGTCATCGGCCGCCGGCAACTTTATGAGCCGGAACCGCTACTCCGAAGCGCAAGGCGACGATTTCAGCGCCCAGGAGATGCGCCGCCGGGAGCAGTCCACGGCCAACATCCAGGCCGAGGCGCAGGAGGGCCTGAACCGCTCCGACGAGCGGATTAACTACCTCAATCAGCTACAGCAAAGCATCCAAGAGCAGCCGGATGTGACCGCCGTTGCCGCGGTGGAAGCCCGCATCCAGTCGGAACACCTCTACTTGCAGAACGAGGGCAACAACGTCGCGCGCCTGGCGCTGGTGCAGCAAACGATGGTGCGGGTGGATCAGCAGCGTGCCGAGCAGGCCGGGCGCCGGGAGGCCGAGGATTGGCACGCCGCGTCCCAAGCCGCCTTGGGCGGAGAGTAGCGGCCATGCGCGCACTTGCATTCCGTTGGCCCGTTTTGCTGGGCGGCGCTGGCATCCTGCTCGGTAGCGTGCTGGGCGGCACCACCGCCAGCTACGGCCAGGCCACCACGTCCTTGCACGACATCCCCTGGTATGAAGCGCATCCCGCCGTTCGCAAAAAGACGATGGAGTTGTGCCAGAGCGACCACCGCTTTGCGCACGATGTGGACTGCGCCAATGCCGAGACGGCTGACACGAAGGCGTGGGGCAAGCGAAGCGCCAAGTACGCGTTCAGCGACCTGGATGACCCGCGTTACTGGGCATCTCAGCCCCCGTGGCTGCGGTCCGGCGTGCTGGCCTCATGCCGAACCCCTCCAACGATCTACCAGCCGTCCGTCTGCGCCGCGGTGCGGCAGGCTGGTGCGTTGGCAAACGGGCCGGTGCGTTAGGCCATGGGCGGCGTCAGCACCACAAACATCGTTGGCTTCACGTATGACGCCATCGCTACCGGTCGCATCCAGCAGCTCAAGCTGGCCATGGACGCGGTAATTGCGGCTGAGCTCCAATTCATGGTGCCCATCATCAAGTCGCTGCTGGTCGTGTTTGTGGTGCGGCAGTTCACGCTCACGTGGACCGGGAACATGACGGTGGAGAAGTTCATCGGCTCATCCGTCCGTGCCGCCGTGATCGTGTTCCTGATCGTGCATTCTGGCACGTTCGTTCAATACGTGCGGGATCCCGTGTTCGACAAAATCCCCCAGGCGGTGAGCAGCACCATCCTATCTTCTGCCGGGGTTCCGACCACCAGCGGGAACACGATAGCCCAGCAGTTCGACAAGGTCTCGGTCGCATCCGATAGCGTGACTGCGCTTATTATCGCCAAGCAAACCGGCTGGGCGGTGGCGTCCCTGGTCAACTATGCCGCCGCTTCCTTTGCAAACTTCGCCGTGCAGTTCCTGCTCGCCGGCATTGCGGGCATCTGGCTGCTGGGCCAAGGGCTTCTGGCAATCATCCTGTGCTTCGGCCCGCTGCTGCTCGGCTTTGAGTTGTTCGACCGCACCCGCGGCTGGGTTGATCAGTGGCTCGGAAAACTGGTCGGGATGACCTGCTTCGGCATCGGCACCTCGATCCTGCTCAGCATTCAAATGGCGGGCGAGCAAGCCCTTCTGAAAACGGTCGAAAGCAACCTGCCCAGCAGCGGCCCGCAAGCGGTCGCGGCGCTGATGCGGGTCGGCTGCAACGTGCTGCTCGACCTGTTCACCATGGCAGCCCTGCCCCTGATCTGTGCCGTGGGGTCAGGCGTGGCTGCATCCCTCGCCGCCCCTTCCGCTCTGGTGGCGCTGCGTGCCGCAAGCGCCGGCATGACTGGCGCACGCGGCGCCGCAGCAGGCACGGCCCGCGCTGCCGGTGGGCGCTCCGCCAAAGCCGCAACAACCCGCACGTAAAGGACCCACCATGCGCCGCCCCCTCGCCCTCCTGCTCGCACTCGCCGCCGCCGGCTGCACGTCGAGCCACACGCTGGCGACCTGCAAGGGGCCGCTGATGGCACTCAATGCGCCGCACTGGCGCCCCACCGTCACCGACATGGCGGCGCTGGAAGCCGCCTGCCCGGAGGATAAGTGATGCCCGATCCTCACCACGACCTGCGCCAGCAGATCGACCAGCGCGCCGCGGCAGTCCGCAAGCAACACGCCGCCGCAGTCCGTAGCCAGCGCCGGACCGGACAGGGCAAGAACCTCGCCATCGCGGCGCTCGGTATCGGGCTGGGGTGGGCCGTCTTCAACAACAACCGCCTGGCTCAGATCGCGTCCACTCGGGACACGGTTTACGCGGCGATCCAGGCTGATGGCGAGGTCGTCAGCAGCACCCATTACAGCGAGGTCCCGCCGGCCGCGAAGCAGGAGGAGGCGACACAGAATGCGCTGTGGGCCTACGTGCAGGCCCGCGACTGCTACGGCAGCAGCAGCTTCATCCGGCAGGCATATATTGCCCAGGCCATGAGCGAGGATCGCGTTGCACGTCAGGTCCGCACCGCGTTCGCGCTGTCCAACCCTCTAGCGCCGCAGCACACCTACGGGGAGCGCAACACGACGGTGCAGTGTGACCTGGTGGACCCGCCGACCCCCGTTGGTGACGACGGCAACCAGTATCTGTTCCGGTTCCGGCGGTTTGAGGATGACGGGCGCAGCGGCACCGCCGGCATGGGTGCAGCGCCGGTCTACAGCGTCACCGTCCGCTACCGCACAGGCGTTTACCCGGCGGACGACAAGCGCCGCGCCTGGCTGGACCGCGCCACGTTCAACGCGCCCGGCGTCCAGGTTCTCGACTACCCCGGCGCGAAACCGGAGAACGCCCGGCCCCCGGCTAAACCCTCACGCACGGCGGATATTCGCCCATGAACATACGACCTGAAATGCGCTGGGCCATAATCATTGGGATAGTAGCTCATTTCCCGATGCCTGTAGCGATTGCCGTCATACTTCCGTTTGCGGCCTGGGACTTGGCGAACCTGCTGTTCAACGAAATCACTTGGCCTCGACCCAACACTCGTGTCACCAGCCGCCACTTTGGTCGTTTGACGGCCAACACGAGGACGAAGGTCAGGTCGGTTCCACTTTGAGCGCCTCGTAGAGCGCTGTCTTTCCCACCTTCAGCC
>JAABUW010006598.1_pt1 | contig 14396 bp, 14 predicted proteins | sample 5560081 | NCBI WGS metagenome assembly JAABUW01 (sample SAMN10711882, study PRJNA513363) | rock metagenome | isolation source: Antarctica rocks | place: Antarctica: Victoria Land, Knobhead sud
AGGTGGCAATGCTTGAAACCAACAGAGAAGGGCTGACCTTGACAACACCAGGGATGTACTCCTTGGGAACAGTGCCTCCCTTGATGTCTGACTTGAAGACGAATCCAGCGCCGGGCTCACTGGGCTCAAACCTGATGGCCACATCAGCAAACTGGCCGGAGCCACCAGACTGCTTCTTGTGCACATACCGCACATCTGCCACCTTGGAGATGGACTCCCTGTAGTTCACCTGCATTTATGAAAAACAAAATCTAAGATAATTTAAGATTAACTTGAGATAATCCTATCATCAGTGAGAATAAATGCAAACATAAATGCAAGCTGACAACATGTATTCCAACACTGCCAGGGCTCAGTTGGCATGCAATGCAGAAAGCCAACACACCACAATGACTGCGCTGCATGATTGCGAGTTGTCTGACGACACTTGGATTGCAGCCTTGCATATGTGCCACGAGCAGCCATTCTGAGATGAGGAAGCCATTTTGAGATGCTTGCAGACAACACAGCTCAGCCAGAGACAGTGCTGAGAGCAAAATCAGAAACTCCATAGTGAGATCCAGATACATATACACAATCCCTCTTGAACTTTCCCTCTCTAAATAGCTGCCAAAATTGCATTTAGTTTCCTTGACGTCATTGTCCATATCCTGCCCCAAGCAGTGGCTAACCTGGGGTGCTCCAATATCAGCAGCAACGTTGAACTCCCTCTTCATGCGATCCACAATGATGTCCAAGTGCAGCTCGCCCATACCCTCAATGACAGTCTGGTTGGTCTCATCATCCCGGGAGAAGTGGAAGGAAGGGTCCTCCTGGGCCAGCTTGTACAGAGCAGCTCCCATCTTGTCATTGTCTGCTTTGCTCTTGGGCTCAATGGCAATCTGCAAGGGCAAAGCTTGACTCAAACATCAGGCCACGTACACAAGACAGGAAACAGTCATGGCAATCTGCAAGGGCAAAGGTTTGACTCAAACATCAGGCCACATACACAAGACAGGAAACAGTCTTGGGCTCAATGGCAACCTGCAAAGGCAAAGATTTGACTCACGCTTTGTGCTGAGCACAAGCACAACCAAGTGAGGTAAAGCCTTTTGCTGTGATGCAATCTGCTAAGGCAAGGGCTTAACTCATGCATCAGGCCATGCTCACAAGACAGGAAGCAGCCTCAGGGTGCCACAACAGGTTGAAGGGGATCAACATGTGGCTGTGAGGAAACATATGCCAGGCGTGTCCAAGAACAATTTCACCAAATGTGTGCGTCAGCTATATACACCACTACAGAGGAATCACTGTGGAAATAATTCAGCCTGAGTTAACCTGGTGTGCAATGCAAACATAATGCATGCAGCTGTGTGTTTGCAGAGACGCATGGTGGGGTTGATGTGGTGGCGCACTTTGATGACAGGATCTGGGAACTCCATACGCTCCAGCATGATGGGCGCCTTCTCATCACACAGTGTCTCTCCAGTGATGACATCCTTCAGACCTCCTAGAGCAACGATGTCACCAGTGCGGGCGATCTGCAAATGCATCACAACCTTGCGTGAAACAGGCTAACAACCCAGCGTATGAACTGTGACTCTGACGCATTTGTGTCATCCCACCAGGCAGAAAACGCAACCAACTTTTGCTGCTAAAGTATTCAGACAAAGTACATGACTGTTGTTTTCTTGCCTTGCAAAAGACCTTACAACTGGCCAAACTAAACAGTGAGGGGTGCATGTTGTGAGGCCTGGTGCGAAGGAACTGGTGTGATACCAGTCTTTGAGTTGCACTGGTGTGATCCTGGGCCGTGAGCTGCACAGACGACACAGGTGTGCAGAGCAGAGCAGCAACAAACTGTGGGCTTGTCAGTAGAGGCTGACCTTGATGTCCTCTCTGTTGTTGGCATGCATGAGCTGGATGCGACCAATCCTCTCCTTCTTGCCCTTATTAGGGTTGGACACAAAGGTGCCAGTCTCCAATGTACCACTGTAGATCCTCACAAAAGTGAGTGTACCCTACATGCACAATACAAACTCAGGCCACATGGAGTATCAAGCCCTGGCATGCTGCTGAAGGTCTCACATGGCAACAAGAAAATGCATCATACACACATAGTTATGGTAATGTGCTGCTGGACAACATTAACGCAGCAAATGGGTTGACCAGTAGTGATGCAATCAGCATAGCAAGTTGTGCTACAGCAATGCAGCAACAGTCCTTGCGCCACACAAGTTGCAACCTCAACACAGCTTCTCACTTCACATGTTCTGACAGGAGGAATGGACAAGACTTAACAGGTGTGATTAAGGAAACAGATGTGGGGGGGGGGGGGTGGATGGGGGCAGACCTGGAACTGGTCTGCCATGATTTTGAAGGCAAGGCCAGCAAGAGGCTCCTTGTCATCAGGCTTCCTTGTCATCTGCTGCTCTGGGTCGTCCACAGCTGTGCCCTGCACCACCACACCAACTGCTTGTCAGCAATAAGCTGACACAGCATGAGGCGCCATGTAATAGCGGTTGCTGGCAGCAAGCAAGCATGTGATGGGAGGCAGTACCGGAGGTGCTGCAAGTTGCCAAACATGCAACTCCCCTCAACAGCGCAGGGTTTGGGGAACGTCAACCAACTATTGCCAGAACAATATATGCATTCATGACTTGCACAGTCACCAAGACTTCTGTCATATGGAGCATTGCATGTTCACAGGATTGTTGACTCACAGCAAGGCAGCAGCAGAGCGACAGGGAGGGTTGCTGTCAGCCACAGGCGTTGCTAGTGGGCTGGGAAAGCATGGTATGATACGTTTCAACTGCATCAATGCAAACTGATGCCACAATATTGCAATGAGCCTTTTATGCAGTGCGTGTACAAAGCAAGCCAGGTTTGCAAGATAGATGTAATACCTTCATTGGGGGCACGTCAAGAGGGGAGGGCAGGTAAGCACAGACAGCATCCAGCAGGGGCTGCACTCCCTTGTTCTTGAAGGCAGAGCCACACAGCACCGGCACAAACTTGTTGCCAATAGCACCCCTCCTGATCAGCTTCACAATGGTTGCCTCATCAGGCTCCTCCCCCTGCAATGCACACTAAGCTGTTCAGTGTGAATACTTCATTGACAGGATACTGTTTCCATGACCATGTTTTAAGGACTTGCTGCCAGGTGTCAGTGCAAGTTGGTATACACCCTTGCCAAGCCAGCAACAAGGAAGAAATCCATATGTGGTATCAGGTTAGCATCTCCACCACTGCACGCAGTCCTATCAAGCTTACATCAAGGTACTTTTCCATGACATCATCATCCATCTCAGCCACCTGCTCCAGCAGCTTCTCCCGCCACTCTGTTGCTGAGTCAACCAGATCTGCTGGGATGTCTCCCACCTTGAATGTTGCTCCCATCTCCTGCGAAAGTAGCTTGTTTGTCAGTCAGCATAAACACTTACACTGAGCACAATGCTGCGTTGTACGCAAAAGCACATGACGATTGGATTCATGATGCAGCAGATGACACAAGAGGCAGCACAACATGAGTGCTAGCTGATAAGCCATGCACATTGCTTTTTGTTGTTGCTTGCAGATAGCAGACCAATAGTGACAAATTGGACCTATGTACATACATACAATAGTGACTGGATCAGAACTTCCACCATGTATGCAGACTCAGTAGTGTTTATATACATACAAAGACAAGGGTTAATGAAGGACTGGTATAAAGGAGTGAGGTTACCTCCCCGTCCCAGGTGATGCCCTTCATGCGCACCAGGTCCACCATGCCCTGGAAGTTGTCCTCTCCTCCAATTGGAATCTGTATTGCCACACCACAACATGAGCCGGTCGAATTCAACAATAGACATGTGTCTCAGCACAGATAAAGCAAGACTGCTGCTGACTGTGCTAATGACAGATGTGGTCATGCAAGGGTGGTGTGCTGTTTGCGTGATGGACTAGCGACAGGTTGTTGTGGTCACATATGAGGTAATGCACAGGATGCCAAGCTGCAGGCACATGATGTTTTCACACGTTGATTTTACAATCATAATGGCATGCCATGCATCTGCATACCTGTAGAACCAGAGGATTAGCACCCAAATTAGAGACAATCATCTTGACCGTGTTGAAGAAGTCAGCACCCATCCTGTCCATTTTGTTCACAAAGCAGATCCTGGGCACTCCATATTTGTCAGCCTGCAGGCACATAAAGGCATCATGGCTTGACATAACACAGGCCAACATGATAGAGCATAGAGGGGAAGGGGCAGAGGTGCGAAATATGCCAAATGGATTCCAAGCGGCACATGTAACATTCCTGCATGACGCTGTACACAGCAGCACTATACATCTTGCGAGACTCTGACCTTGTGCAAAACAGTATGTGGCACACATGTTGGGCAGGGACATAAGAAGAAAGGGAGGGGGGTTTACCTGGCGCCAGACAGTCTCAGACTGAGGCTCTACTCCGGCGACGGCATCAAAGAGAGCCACTGCTCCATCCAAGACACGCAAAGCACGCTCCACCTAAAAGCAGTCCATGTCTTTGCCACCTTGACATCATTTCATGCCACCATTCAACATGAAATAGTTGAGACGCCACTCAGCTGTGCTCAGCACGTGTGATACTCATGCTATGCCAGAGCAAAATTTTATGCAAGAAGTCAAGTGAGATGAGCAACAGCCTCATGAGCAATGTTTGTTAATCAAGATCGTTCCTACGGTTAGTAATGGACAACACTCATATGGACCCTGGAAAAGTATGCTGATTGTGATGCTGGTAATACTCTAACATAGGTGTCTTGACAGGCACAGACTGAAACTGCTTGTTGACCCAGTGCAGCTGCTATGCTGTCATCAATTTCAGATGCTGAGCTGTGTGTACCTCCAGGGTGAAGTCCACGTGACCCGGGGTGTCAATGATGTTGATCAGGTGCTTGTTCCAGGTGCAGGTGGTAGCAGCAGAAGTGATGGTGATGCCTCTCTCCTGCTCCTGAGCCATCCAGTCCATAGTGGCTCCGCCCTCATGCACCTCCCCGATCTTGTATGTCTTGCCAGTGTAGTATAACACCCTTTCTGTGCAAGTTGTCTGCAGCGGACAATCATTGTACAGCAGGCATGTGTGATAACGCTGCAAACAGCAGCAGCAACTTTGACAAATACCTCAGCAGCAACTCAGCTTGCGCACAAGCAACATGCATTATGAAACAGCTGAATCGGTAGCCACAAACAAAGAAAATAGGCTTGTCAGGACAGCTATTGGTTGTATGTGAGTGGCATCTAGAGTATGTAATGAAAGGCGATAAGTTGACACACCTTGCCAGCATCAATGTGAGCCATGATGCCAATGTTTCTGTAAGTGTCCAGCGGCACTTCTCTAGGTGCTGCAAAGAGCAAACACGCAAGATCAGTGAGCTTTCCTGAGGACAAAGCTGCTTTGCAGGATTTGAAGCCCTGATTGCCTTACCTGCAGCAGCGTGCACCTGGAAACGACTTGCTGCACGTCGTCCTGCGCCTGCATTGTGTCCGCACCGCAAAGCTGTCTGCAACACACCAAAGCTCAGTGTACATAGGCAAACATACCAGGCCAGCTCTTCCCCTGGTCATATCGAAACACAGGCTGACCTTGCCGCAGTCAAAAGCGCGTTGTGAGCTAACTGACGCTCGAGGCAGCTGGTGCTGGCGCGCGGGGAAAATCGGCACCGTTTGTCGACCACTAGTGCTTGCGTGACAGTGTGCGCAGCTTCGTGACGGGGCTTGCTGCTGTCCGTGACACAAGCCTTGCGACATCATCGCGCTCGTATACGATGTCGTGAGAATACGACTGCGGCTTTGTTGCGCAAGACTCGGTTAAGGATGGTGACCACTTGATCATGCTAGCGACTTTGCAACCCTAATACTCATTCTACGGCGTACCGTAAAGGCGTCCTCCTGTTAGTGACGCAACAAAGTCAAACACATCGCCTTCAACGCAAGTCGGTTGTGCAACACAACTTGTTGCCAAGACATTGCTGCAGGTGAGCTTTTGCATTGCAAAGCATAGCCCCGGTAGCCGCGGGGCCCGGACCCTATTCTGTAATTTGCATGAATGTCAGAACTGCAATCACCCGCAAAGAACAGGAAAGCGACCTTCCCAGTCACGGAGGACTGTGCTGGGCATCCGTGCACACTTACACTAATCATGACGCCAGCAGTATAAAAGCAGCTGTACCTTACGCTGGAAACCTAGTCACTGCAGGACGGACTGGTGTACAACAGTGGGAACTAAGCTCTGGCAAGTAGGTCTTTTAGCTTTCAGAGCACGTCTTAGCATGGCTGGCATGACATTAATCTGCTTGGCACCAGCATTGAGTCTTACACAATACTTAGCACTCCAATTAGTCAGCCTACTTCTCAGTTATGCATCAGCACTGCAATTTTGGTGCAAGGCAATACCGTATAACTGCAGGAATGTTCAGCTTGTGCCTGCAAATGCTTTTGGCAGCATGGTACATTGCTTGGCTGTGGTTGGATCTGATCTATGGTGCTGCACGGGAAGCGGCACCATAGCAGTTTTTGATCTTGTGACCTTGCAGATCCGGCACAAGGTCAGCACAAACAAAACTTGTCTGATCTAACCGCAGCAAACATTGCTGACCCACCTGTATGTGTGACCAGCACACAATCCACGGGAACGCACTGCATGCATGCAGACATGATGATCATAGTAAAAATTGTTACAATATTTTCTTGTTAGGAAGACTTGACAGAGAGTCTTGCATGCAGCTCATAGCTGTTTCTGGGATGCATTCAGAAGGCAAAGCAAAGCAGACAGCCATTCTGTCAGTCATATCTTTGCTATCTTGCACATGTAATGTAGGGCTTTACAGCTCACAATGGGGAAATCCTGGCAGCTGCTACCATTCCCACAGCTGGCACAGTGGGCAGTGTTGTATTGACAGGTGGCCATGACTGGCAGGTACCGATTCCCAGATTTCTTGCTGTAGTACACAATGTTGCATCAGTATCAGCAGCAAAATTATATAGGCGGTCTGCAGGCTTCAGATGTGTGTGTACAATTGCAGAAAATTGGTTGAGCATTTCCAGCTGTAGTCTGCAAAGTTCGTTTGCATTTGACCGTGTCACCGTTGTGCAAATCAGCATAGACTGGGCACACTTATGCAAATGCTGACTTTTCACTCTGCCGGAGCCAGCCTGTGCCCATTGGCAAGGGTCACTTTCTCAGCAGCTTTGCAGCTTGCTGATGATGTTTGCATTTGTGCAGATCAAACTGTGGTCTGGTGATGACTGCCATCAACTCAGCTCAAGCAATGTCCACAGAGGCTCAGTTGACTGCTTTGCTGTCACCTCAGCTGCTACCTCCAAAAAGGTGTGTGCATTCCTGCAGCTCATACTGCTTTGTGCCTTGCTGTTGATCTTTCCAACATCCTGCAGAGCATGGCTGCACCTCAACTGCCTAGTATTTATAGCTGCCTGTGTGATTGTTTGCTCATACTTTGTCGCACCATGTACTGATCAAGCCTGAAAGGTGATTGTGCTCAAAGTGTGCTTGAGCTTGAGCTCAGACTGTCCTTAACATTGCAGATTTGGAGTGGAAGCTCTGATGGAACAATAGCAGTCACAGATCTGGACAGCAGTGTCAAGATGGACAGTAACTTGGCCCGGTCGTTGAAGACGCCAACAGGAAAAGGTACAGTTGCCTATGCTCTGTGTACAGCTTGTATCTTGGTGTGGGATTCTTGTTGGATGTACCGCTGCAAAACTGATAGCGGTTTTTCCAAAAAAATCAAATGAACCAGCACGGTGTTTTACAAATATGCTGCTGTGTCCTATCCTGAGTCAAAGTTGCGTTCCTGCCCCTTATGCAATCACTCCCTTTGCTCCGAGAGCCAAGCAAGCCCAGCAAACATCCCTTGTGTGCAGACTGCATAGCCATACACTCATTCTAAACTGCTGACTCAGTAATCACATACAGATGTCTGGCCTGACAGAGGGTTTTCAATGCAGGCGTCTGCAGCCTGTGTACAGTGGGCACAAATGTATGGGCTGGAACAGAAGATGGGTCCATCCTGGTTTGGGATGCGGCTCTAGAAGCCCTCATCAGTCAGAATAAGGCTCACACAGATCGTGTCAGCTGTCTGGAGTGTGTGGGAAGCCATGTCTGGAGTGGCTCAGGCGACAGGACCATTGTGGCGCATGACGTGCACAGCTTCCATGTACTCTACAGCTTGAAAGACCAAGGTAAACGTGTTGCAGTCACCAGAATCAGAGCATTCTCATGTCTGTAGCTTGATGCACAACCTGAACAGCCTTTAATTGCATTGGACAACTGCTGACCATGCCCTGTTGCATCGCCTGCTTACTGGTAGCAAGTGCATGCGGTGTGTGTCAATTGATGACAGTCTCCAGTATGGTTGAGATATTTAGTAATGGCAGTTGTGCTGCCTGGTCATGATGATGCCGCGTTCCAGTGCACCCACTGCAAGGAGCACATCTGCACAATAAGCAAGACTTTGTCTTCAGTTGTGTATGTTGCAGGAGGGTATGTGAAGAGCATTGTGTCTCTGGGGTGGTCCATCTGGACCTGCACCAGCAAGGCTTTGCAAGTATATGCTGACCAAGGCAGCCTGCTGGGCAGCCAAGAGGCAGCTGCTGATCTGGCGCGCCAGCTCACTGCTGCAGAGGCCAGGGAAGCTAATTTGAAGTCAGCCTTGACCAATGAGCAGCTTTCCGGCCAAGCCGAGGCCAAACAGGCTGCTGCAAGAGCAGGTCAAGCCTTGTTAGATGCCAAGGAAGCAGAAGAGAAGGTGACCGCGGCTCAACGTCTGTGAGACCATACACCAAATCAAAGCATTGCTGTTCCTTGCTTTACAGTAGCTTTTCTGCAAATTCTGCCTCATCTGTACAAATCATGTTATTGCAGACTACAGTTACTTGACACCCCTCAGCATGTTTAATACAAACATGCCATTTGGTATTTCTGAAACCATGTACATATCTAGAAATTGTTCTGCATGCTGTATAGACAAGCGGCAATGGCAGTTTTAGCTGCAAGGTGGGTCTTGGACAGCATGGGAGAGCATGTTGTGGCCTGGCAGCTTTGACAGTCCAACAATTGTGCTGTGAGCTGAGTGACGTTGCACCTGCAGGCAGCTGCTCAGATGAAGGTTGTGCAAGAGACGCATGCTGCTGCTGCTGCTACTAGCCAGCAGGAGCTGCAGCAAAGCCGGCAGCAGCATCAGAAAGCCCTTGATGACCGTGAACAGCAGCTACTGGAGGCACAGGCCCAGCTTGCGGCTGCCAGCAAAGACTGTACTGACCTCAGGCAAATGACTCAACAGCTGCAACAGCAGCTGGACGATGTCACTCAGCAGAATGCCACTCTTGGTAGCCAGTCTCAAGAGAGGGATCAGCAGGCTGCTGCTGCGCATGCTGACCTGCAAGCAGCCCTTCAAACACTGCAGCAACAGCTTGAGGTCAAGCAGAGCAACGCAGATTTGACAGCAAAGTCTGAGGCAGATGCAGCTCAAGCTGCTGCTGTGCGCGCTGAACTGGACGCAGCTCAAACTAGGCACTCAGCATTGAGTAAGGAACTGTCTCAAAGTCAGACTGAGGCTGCAGCCAAGCAAGCTGAGCTGCAGAAGGAGCTGGCTCTGCTGTCTCAGAAAAAAAGTGCTGCTGAAGGGGCTCTGCAGCAGCAGCAGGAGGAGAAGGATCAGCTGAAGCAGAAGCTGGATGACCTGCAGGCTGTGGCATCATTCTCGGAAGAAGAATCAAAGGACAGGCTGCAGCAGAAGCTGCAGCAGTGCACGGATCTTGAGCAAGCCAAGGCTGATCTTGTGCAGAAGCTTCAAGCAGCTGACAGTAGGGCCCAAGCTGCAGAAGAACAAAAGTCTGAGCTGTTTGACAAGCTTGCAGCTGAGCTTCAGCAGTCTGTGAAGGCTGCAGAGACCCTGCAGACAGATCTTGACGCTGCAAAGGAGAGAGCAGCAACAGCAGAAACCACAGCCACAAATCTTGAGCAGAGGCTTGCCACTCTTCAAGGCTCTCAGAGCACAGAGATGGGTCAGCTGCAGAGTCAGCTGCAGAAGCTGCAGAGCGAAAACCAAATTCTCAGCTCATCTGAAGCAGCACTGCAGGCTGACCTGCGTGCTCAATCTGCTGCTGCCCATCAGGCAGAAGAGGCCACTGCTGCCTTGACAGAGGCACAGCAACAGGCAGAAAGCACTGCGGCAGCGTCCTTGGCAGCTGCAAAAGCCAGAGAGTCAGACCTGCAGCAGCAGCTGACTGCTCTCACAGAAGCCAGCTCAGCAGCTGAGGCTCAAGCTGCCTCTGCCACTCAGCGAGCGCAAGATACTGAGCAAGAGGTAGGCAGCCTCAGAAGCAAGCTGACAGATGCTGAGGCCCAGATTTGCAATCTGCAAGAGGATAGTGTCCAGAGGCAAGATGCTCTAGCGAAGCAGGTAGAAGCACTGCAGCAGGAGGTGACAAGTCTGCAGGGCCAGCTAGGAGCAGATATGAGCCAGGCTTCTGCTCAGCTAGCTTCCCTCACACACCAGCATGAGCAGGTGCACACAACCTTGTGATCAGGCAATCTTGCTGACTCATGTGTGATCCAGTGCAGCATGCATGTGCAAAGCTGCCTTCAAGTATGCTTGTGTCTATGTCAAGGTTCATGCAGTAGCGTAAAAGCATCAATGTGCATGGCATGCATGCACGCTTGACTGCATATCAGGACAGCATTGCATGATGTACAGCGTGGACACAGCCTGCAGAACAATGTGCTGCAGGCTCATCAGTGCCAAGCATGTCAGTCATGTAAATGTTTGTCACCGTCTGCATTAATAACACATGTTGACAGTTGATTGTGATCAACACCAGGATGAGGAGAATAGTCAGCAGCAAGCTCTGCAGTTGGCAAGTGTTCAGGAACAGCTTCAGCAGGCCCTCAGTGATGTACAGAAGTCTGGGGAACAGTTGGCTGAAGTCAAGGCTGCAGCTGATGTCAGGGCTCAAGAAGAAGAATCAGCAGCGCAACAAGTGCAAGCTCTGCAAAGTCAGCTGGCTGCACAGCAGCAGCAGTCAGAAGCAGCACTTCAGGCAATGCAACATCATGCTGAGACTTCAAACCAGGAAGCACAGCGTGCACAGCAGGCTCAGCAGGCTGAGCTGCAGCAGCTCTCGGAGGGTGCTGCAGCTAGCAGAGACCAGATCTCAGAGCTTCAGCAGCAGTGTGCTGCTCACAGCAAAGCAAAAGAGGAACGGGACAATGCCCAGGCAGAGTTGGACTTGGCAAGTCAACAACTCAGCACAGTGCAGCAGGCACAATCCAAGGCTGAGGTCGAGCTGGCAACAGTCCAACAACAACAGGCAGAAACTCTGAATGAGCTGCAGCAGGCACAGCAGGCAGCTGTTGGAGCCAAGTCTGAGCTGGACAGCATGCGTCAACAGCTGCAGCACAGCACAGCTCTGCAGCAGCAATCAGTTGAGAAGAATGCACAGGTGTCAGAGCTGGAGAAAGCTTTGTCAGAGAAGTCAGCACGACTGCATGCCCTTCAGCAAGAGCTCATGGACAAGACTGTGCAGCTCCAGGTGTGATATGACTGCACATGCATTCAAAGTGGCAATCCATGACACAAGAACAGCACGTCAATGGTATTCAACCAAGACTGCAGTATCTGTGTGTCATTGCAGTATGATGATTTGGGGCAATCCGATTTGTACAACTCAGCTAAGCTCATCACACCTTGATGTCACAATCTGTTGTGCAGAAGAATCTTGCTGTCTCCTGGAATTCACACAAGTAGCTGACAATGTAAACAGGTGATGACAGCTGGTATGTTCCAAATGCAGGTGCTGCAGACGGGTTTTGTTGACAAGGCTGCACAGCTGCAATCCTTGCAGCAACAGTTGTCAGGACGAAGCACACCAGATCCTGAAGTCAGTGCTCTGCAGCGCCAACTGCAGCAGATGCAGGTACACTTACTGTTCTTGCAACTCATGGTGCTGGCTCTGCATGACGCTCTAAGTTTATGGTGGTGCGCAGCCATCAGTCAAAGGATGGTGTGCTGTTGCATCAACATAATCAGGCGTGTATATCCATTACAATTTGAACTCATTGCTCTGAAGAGACAAGATTCGTCCTGCACTTACCTAGCTCATCGTGAGCTGCAAAGCGTTGAATTTGTTTGCATTATGGTTAATGTGCTATTTTGGACTCATCATGGCACTTTGTCTGCAACCATAGATGGAAAAGTGACAATGTGCAGTCATTGATGTGCTGGCTGACTCTGTAGGTAGCTAGTGAGGCCTTAGCATTGCAGATGCAGCAGCTGCAACAGCAGGTGGCAGAGGGCTTGTCAGCTGCTGCTTCACTGCAGCGAGACAAGCAGGCAGCCGCCGATCAAGCCCATCAGGTGTGCATCTGTCTTGCCTGTTGCCTCAGTGTGTGGACTCGCGACCACACCTGCACAAGTGCCAAGTGCCCACTCACTAGCCCTTACCAGCACCTGTATGATTGCCAACTGAGGCAGTATTGTTCTGACATGGCAACTCGTTCTCATGCACAAAGTGAGATTTGATGCAATCAGTGAGTGGCTCGCAGTGTATGTGCAAAGAAAGATTAGTAACTTGTGGTGAGAGTGGTAGCTGTGTTGGCAGGCGGGGCTTAGTCAGGCTGCAAGGCTTGAGGCTGAGGCTGCAAGCCAGGCAGCAGCCACCTCAGCACTGCACCAAATGTGCTTGCAGCTGCATGGCACACTAGCTGCTGAGACAGCTGCCAAGAATGCAGCATTGCATCAGGTGATGCACCTTTTGCACAGCATATACAGACATACCGATGTTGTCCATCAAGTCGCCTGGCCTCCCTAGCTCCCAGCTGCTTGTGCAGTCATGCTTGAGGCTCATAGTAGCTGCTGCTCGTATATACATCCATGGGTAGATCACGACATTATGCATATTCACAACTGGAACAGGCATGCTCATGTAGACTTGCGCAAGGTTTCCCTGAAATCCATCATAAAACAAAGAGGCATGCATACACATGGCTGTAAACATGATGCACTGCCTTGCAGTGCCCCCGCTGTTGCCTGTCCGGCACTGCATGAGCCACTGCTCAACACAACTGCACATGAGCCTCCGCTTTGGCTGTGCTGAGAGAGCAAAGCTGTGCAGGTGAGTGATTTTGAGCGTGAGGCTCTGCAAGGTGAACAGGAAGCAGCAGCTGCTCAGCAGCAGCTGGCTGATAGTGAGGAGGCCTATGAGATGCTGCAGGAGGCCTGCTGCAGCATGCAGCAACACCAGGCTGAAGTGTTGGACAAGCAAGCCAGCCTGGAGCAGGAGTTGGCAGCAGCTGCTGCAGTCAGGCAGCAATATAGTGAACTGCAGGGGCATTACGATGATTTGCTGACCGGACTTGAGCAGGCACAGGACCAGGTATGTCAACATCGCACCCAACATTGCATACTCTTTGGCCACAGAGGTATCTGTGTGTTGCGGTACTTCAGCGTGACGCACACATGGTGCATTACACATGGTGCTGCACAGCTTGCATATCAAGCTGAAGTTCTGCTGGAGTGTGCTGGCATCACATCACAAGCTTTTCATATCTGTCATAAGTTTGCAGGGCAGGTGCCTTTGCTGGCTGGTACACTCAGTGCGCTTAAGCTGGTACTGCCTTAAGTGTGTTTTGAATTTGCCGCATCTTGGCTTGCAGACCTAAATGTATAGTGCTTCATTGCTCCAGGTTGCAGAGTTGAAGGGTGCAAGTGCTAGTGGGGAGCAGCAGTCTCAAGCAGCAGCACAGCGTGCAAAGCATGAGCAGCAGCACCTTCATGAACAGAATGCACGCCTCACAGCTGAGCTGGCAGCTGTGACAGAAGATCGCTATGAGCTCCAGGTAAACTTTGCCAGTGGTACAAGTGCATGCAAGCCCTATCACACACCATGGCTCATTGTCAAACCAAGATGTAATGATACATACCCAGACATGTTGCGGTAGTACGCCACACACTGCCAGACAGCTTAATCAGCAGTGGTCATATGGCATTGTCACATCCAGAGAATAGAATGTCAGCCAGCATTTGGACAATTCCAGTTGCTGCGCAGGTTGCTCTGAAGGCCATACAGAGGCGCCTCAACAGTAGCGGCACTGATGAGTCACAGAGCGTTGATGAGATCAGAAGGCTTCAAGGAGCTCTGCATCAAGCCAGTCTGCAGTACAAGCAGCTGCTGCTCCAGTTTGCTCAGTTTCAGGAGAAGTCAGCAGCGCATAAGACCAGCACAGAAGACTTGGCTGAGCTTCACGCTTCTAATGCAGGACTGAAAGCTGATTGCAAGCAATCACAGGCACAACTGCAGCAGTCACAGCAGCAGTTGCAGCAGTCTCAGGAGCAGCTGAAACAGCACATGCTGGAGAATGAGAAGATGCA
>JAABUW010006600.1_pt1 | contig 14393 bp, 3 predicted proteins | sample 5560081 | NCBI WGS metagenome assembly JAABUW01 (sample SAMN10711882, study PRJNA513363) | rock metagenome | isolation source: Antarctica rocks | place: Antarctica: Victoria Land, Knobhead sud
AAGACCTGTACCGCGAGTGGGGATACGTCGCGCTCAGCCGCGGCCGCACCGAGAACCACCTTTACCTCACCGCCCCCACCAACGACCGCGACGAGATCGCGCCCGCCGAACCCCCCGGCGACCGGCTCAAGACCCTCACCCGCGCGCTTCAACGTAGCCGCGGCCAACAACTCGCCACCGACACCCCGAGCGCGGGCGCCGACCTCGCCGAGCAGCCCACGGCGCTCCTGCGCCGCGAACACGCCGAGCTCACCCGGCGCTACGCGGGCGGGAAGAACGCGCGCGGCGACGAACGCGAGCGTGAAGCGCTCGAGCGCCAACGCGACCAGGCGCACGGCGCGCTTGACTCCGCGACGCGACGCGCCCAGGAAGCCGGTGAGCAGGGTGATCGGCTGGCCGCGGCGCGCGAGCATGCCATCGCCGACCACGCCCACCAGCGCACACACCAGCTCGCCGCTCACATCGACCGGCTCGACCAGCGCCAACAGAAACCCCCCAAGCAGGGCGAGGCCGAGCTCGTGCGCTACGCGGCGATCACCGCCGAGCTCGAGCGCCGCGACCACGTGGAACGCCTCGCGCTCGTAATCGACCCGCCCGCGCACGTCACCGCCGCTCTTGGCCCCGTCCCTGAACGCCTTGAGGCGCGGGAACGCTGGCAGCAGACCGCTGAGCGCATCGAGCTCTACCGCGACCACTACGGAATCACCGACCCAGAGCGTGCCCTCGGAGAGAACCCCCAAGACCTACGCCAACGCTCCGACTGGCGCGAACTCCGGCATGAGATCCGACGTGACCGCGAGTCCATCACCCGCGAAGCCGACCGCGGCCGGGAACTCGAACTCTGAGCAACATGGGCGATGCTGCCGCTCAGAGCAGCGCGGCCACCGCCACCGCGGCCACGCCGATCACGAGTCCCACGACGCTCCACGCCGCCGTGATTCGCCACACGTCGGCGTCCGGTCGGCGTGCGTGGGCGCGCAGCGCTACCGCGCCTCCGATCGCGCTGCCCGCGGCGGCGAGCTGCAACACCAACCCGAGCTCAGGAACGGCGAGACAACTCCGGCGACGGTCGGTGGGACGAAGAGGAGGTGAAAAGGCAGAAACGCGCGTGCATGGCGCCCGCTTCCGACGAGGCACCGCCGCTCGGGTGCTTCCACGCGGCGCGCTAACGCGCCGCGGCTCCCGGCTGCGGGCCTTGTCATCGTGCGCCAGCCCAACGCCGTTTCGCCGCCTTTACCGTCGCTCGCCAGCGGCTCTGACCCATTGAACGCGAGGGTGATCCGAGCGCGCGGCTACCACGCGTCGCCGTGGTCAATCGTCGCTCTCCGTCCCATGCGGTAGCGGCAACGCGCCAACGGGCGGCTTCTGTGTTTAAAGGTATGGCGGTGGGTTGACAGGCGCTTAGTCCGGGTTTATGTTGCTCCGCGATCCGCCGGGTCTCCTGTTTGGGAGGGTTCGGTGAGGAGAGGGACATGACGAGTTGCTCGGCTGACTGCCGGGCCGCACTTACTTCGGTGTGAGTCATCGAGTGATGGTGTGGTTCGACGGCCGTCTTGGTCGCCTGCTGCGTTCCTGGTTTCGCAGTGTGTATGGCGCCGGGGGGTGGCCGTATGAGCCGTTTGAGCAGGCCGGGTCGGTCGAGAAGGCTTCTTGGTGCTCGCGGTCTTCGCGGTCGAGGCGGCATTGCGGCTGGTGTGTTGGCGTGCGTCGTGTTGTTCGTTTTCGCCGCGGTGGTGTTGGGGGATGCGTCGCGTTCGAATCGGGGCGGCGATGCGCCGGCTAATGATCCGCAGATGGAGCAGGCGCTCGCGCAGTCCCAGCAGGATGGGGAGCGCGAGAAGCAGCGGCGGGCGACGCCGCAGGCGCGTGAGGAGCGGATGCGTTCGCGGAGCGCTTACCGTGGGGCGGATGGCGCCAAGGCGCTTGAGGTCGCGAAGGGCAAGTTCGGGCGCGAGGTGTCCACTCCGGCGTGGAAGAGCGCGGGGGAGGAGACCGGTCAGCGGGTGGTGAAGTTCTTGAGCGATCACAGCGCGCTGATCGAGGCCGGCTCGGGTCCGAAGTCGCTGGTCGAGTCGGTGCTGCCGATGCGCTCGACCGATCAGACGGGGCAGCCGGCGGCGATTAATTTGGGCCTTGAGCGCCACGGAAATGGCTTTAAGCCGAAGAACGCCGCCGGGACCGAGCTGCCCGATCATCTGGCTGATGGGCTGATGTTTCCCAAGTCCCATGTGCGTATCGGGCTGGGGGCGGTCGATGCGGGTGTGACGGCGCAGAGCGTCGATGGGAAGCTCTTTTATGCCGATGTGGCGCATGACACCGACTTCTTTGTCGCGCCGACGCCGACGGGGGTGCGGACCTACCATCAGCTGCGCTCGGATCAGAGCCCGGAGGATTTGCCACTGAATCTGAGTCTGCCTGATGGGGCGCACTTGCATGCGCTCGACGGCGGGGTGGGCGTTGAGGTCATCGACGCCAACAACCGCGTGATTATGGGGGTCTCGGCGCCTCACGCCACCGACGCTGGCGGTCAGCCGGTGCCTACCACGTATGAGGTGCATGGGAGCACGATCACTTTGCACGTCGCTCACCACGGATTGGATTGGATGTATCCGATCTTGGTTGACCCGGCGGTCACCGATGACTATGCGCCGGGCTACTACTACCCGGGCGGCCCGTATACCAGCAACTGGAGTGGCTGGGATCCCAACCCGGATTTCTCCTCGGGTCGCATTCGTTTTGATGCGGACTCGACGGTGAACATGAAGCTCTACCTTCGGGCGACCGCGAACATGCAGCACTACCAGAACGAGAGCCGTTTCTGGGCGGCGTATTCGATTCGCGACTCGTTTATCTGGAAGACCGGGTGGGACATGGACTTCGCGGCGGGCTGGCCTGACGGGCAGAGCTACGGTCCGCCGTTCTTGACCGCGCTGGGCCTCGGGATCCGGGCTCCCTCGGGGGCGTGGGAGGGCCCCGCGGGTCGAAACCCGTTGATCAAGACGGCCCCGGAGAACTTCGTCGATCTCAACGTGTGCGCGCGCACCAACTGTGCCGTGGACGGCACGCCGGGCAACGCGATGAAGTTTTATCTCCAGGCGCAGCGCAACTTCAAGAGCGTCTCTGAGCCGCGCGCCGGGCTTTTTGAGGGCAAGATCTACCGCTCGGACCACAACTTTCCGTACCTGAAGGACGGATCCGTTCCGCTGTCGAAGTCAGACCCGTTGGCCAACGATCAGTGGCAGCCCGAGAACAAGCCAAGCAGCTTCGACCTCACCGCGCACGACGATGGCCTGGGCGTGAAATCGATCATCCTGATTCGCCCCGGAGTGTTTGATGTCCATACCGTTTCGAACTGCACGGGGACGTGGCTGTCGCAGTGTCCAGGCGAAATCGGCTCGACGTTTAAGTACAACACGGACGATGTGCCGGAGGGTGTGAGCACGTTCTACCGGAGCACCAAGGACATCATCGATCAGGGCGATCAGTCGAACCATCCTTACAACGTCAAGGTCGATAAGACCCCGCCCGACACGCTGGCGCTGTCGGGGTCGTTGAACGACGCGAACGGCAAGGCGATCAGCGGCGATGCCTACTCGCTGCACGTCGATTCCCACGACGCGTACTCGGGCGTGCAGAGCGTGTCGATCAAGGTCGATAACAACGCGCCGCAGAGCTTCGCGAACTCGGGGTGCACGGCGAGCGGGTGCCCGGCGAGCTTCTCACCGCCCGACTATTCGTTTGCCAACGCGACGGCGGGCGAGGGGCCGCACTCGATCACCGTCACCGCTACCGACCAGGTCGGCCACGCGACGCCCCCGAAGACGATTCAAGTGATCACCGACCGCCAGGCGCCGACGGTGAGCTCGGTGACCCACCAGGGACTCAACGGCTGGAACGACGCGAACGACATCACCTCGACGGTCGCCGCGCACGACGACGGGACCGGCGTCTCACAGATCAAGGTCTTCCGCCCCACGCTGCCCGATCTGGTCAAGGACTTCGGGTGCGCAGGGACGGTCGCCGATCGCTGCCAGCTCGATCGCTCCAACCCGTTTCTCTATAACGCCGGCTCGTTGCCCGAGGGCGATCAGACTTTGAGCGCGAAGGCCTACGACGCCGCCGGGCACGAGTCCGCACCGGCCTCGTGGCATGTCAAGGTCGATCACACCCCACCGAGCCTCGCCGTCTCGGGAACGCTGGTCGACCAGGACGGCAAAGCGGTCGGCGACGGGACCTTCGCGCTGCACGCCCAGGCGGGAGATTCACTGTCGGGCGTGAAGAGCATCGCGGTCCAGGTCGACGCCGGCTCGCCTGACGTCGCCACCAACGCGAACTGCACGGGGGATGGGTGCCCGTCTTCGCAGACGCGCGACTTCTCGTTTGATCCCAAGCAGTACCCGGACGGAGTGCGTGACATCGCGGTGACCGCGACCGATCTGGTGGGGCGGCTCACCACCCGGCACATCAAGGTGATCGTCGATAACACGCCGCCGAACCTCGATGACCCCCAGCACACCAACCTCCCCGCCGGGTGGGCGAAGTCGGCGACCCCGAGCGTGGTGGTCAGCGCTCACGACGTCGGATCCGGGGTGAAGAGCTTCACGTTGACGACGCCGACTACCGGGCTGGTGGGGATGGGCGCGCCGCTCGCCGGCCCCGGGACGCGGACCCAGACCCAGACATTGTCGTGTGCGGGGACGATCGCCGACCCGTGCCCGCACGACGCGACGTCCCGGTCGTTCTCCTACAGCTCGGAGGCCGACTCGATCGACCACCCCGAGACGGCGATGTCCGAGGGCCGCAACGCGATCTCGCTTAACGCGAGCGACGCGGTCGGACGTGTCTCGGCGGCCAAGCGGTGGTTGTTGAAGATCGATCGCTCCGGGCCGGATGTTCAGCTCTCGGGGCCTGTGGCGGATAGCCTGCCGCTGTTTACCAACGGCCAGTTGCACGTCCGCGCGGTGGATGGGAGTACTCCGAGCGACCCGGCGGCGCAGGACGCGGCGGCGCGCTCCGGGGTGCGCAAGATCACCGTGCTCATCGATGGCAAGGAGCAGAACCCGCAGCTTGATGAGAAGACGCAGAGCTGTGGCACGAGCTGTCCGGACTCGTTGGGAATGGACTTCGACTGGAGCTATCCGACCGATCTGCAGCGACTGGGAGCCCACGAGGTGACGGTCGTCGTTGTGGACCAGGCGGGCAACGAGACTCGCACGACGCGTCAGGTGACCAGCGCCTGCAGCCAGCAGTCGCCGGCCGGAAACCCCGACCCGGCGCATGCGGGGTGCCCGGCCGTCGGTGAGCAGGACAACCTCGGTCTCGAGGACTGGTTTACCTATAAGTCGATCGCGACGGGGGCGGGCACCCGCGCGCACGTGAACCTGCAGACGGGGAACCTGGTGTGGAACGCGCTGCCGATCGTCAACCCGGGCCGCGGGCTCTCGACGTTTGCCAACGTGACCTACAACTCCCAGGTGCGCCTCGCCGATCTCTACGGGCACGTTCTCCCGGGCCAGCCGGTGCCCAAGCCCCCGGTGCCGGGTGCCGCGGTTCCCGACACGCTCAATCCGAACCAGCTTGGCAGCGGGCAGCTCGGGCCGGGGTTCTCGATCGGTGTCTCGGGCGTGACGCGACTGAACGAGCCGCTCGATGTAACTCATGCCGATCAGGAGATCGGGCTGATCGACCCCGACGGCACCAAGCACGCGTTCGTGCGCAACAGTCCGCGTGACGCGGCGTTCACGCCGCCGCCCGGCGTGCACCTCTTCTTGCGGGAGTTCAAGACGGTCCCGGACCCGGCCGCTCCCCAGGAGCCACTGCGCAAGTTCTATGCGATGACTCGCCCCGATGGCGTGACCTACTACTTCGATCCGCTCGGGTACGCGACTTCGATCGAGGATCGCAACGGCAACCAGATCACCTTCAACTACGAACTGAACACCGACGCGGCACCGGTTGAGTGCCCGCGTGGGGTGGTGGGCTCCCGGGCGGTGTGCCGGTTGAGCTCGATCACCGACGCGACCGGCCGCAAGCTCCAGATCAAGTACGAGCCGATCAACACCGACCCCGCGAAGGCGGGGGTTGACAACGTGCCCGTGCTGCCCAAGATCACGCAGCTCATCGACCATCAGAACCGGGTCACTGGCTTTGCGTACAACGCTGACGGGGAGCTTGCCAAGCTCACCGAAGGCGCCGCGCCGGCAGCAGGTGGCACGTACTCGGGCGGGCGGAGCTTCGCCTTTCACTGGACCAGCGGCACGGCGGAGGACCCGGCGCGCATCGACGCGGTCACCGACCCGCGGGCGCACAACACGACCTTCGGGTACGACAACGGCAAGACCGGCGATAACAACTCCCCGGGCAAGATCCTGGCTGGGGTTCTCTCTCCCCGCCGCGTGGCGTGGGTCGCCGACCGCGATCAGGCCCCCGCGATCCCCGATCCGAACAACCCCTCGGCCTCAGACGCCTACGCCAAGACCCAGTTCGCCTACGAGACGAACAGGACCGACCAGCCCGACCCGAACAACCCGGGCCAGCATCAGGCGTGCTTGCCGCCGCCCGACGCGCTGCATCCCTCGGACTGCGTGAACTACGCCAAGGTCACCGACCAGCGCGGGTATGGCTCGAATTACAAGCTCGACGCGCGCGGCCGCGCTTTGCGCTCCACCGACCCGCGCAACGCGAACACCGACCTCGCGTGGGACCCGGATAACAACGTCGTCAAGCTCACCCAGGCGGCGGAGAGCCCCGACGCGGCCGCGAGCACGATGACCTACAACCCGAACGGGCTGCTGACCGCAAAGACCGACCCGCTGGGGCACACGACGAAGCTCGCCTACCAGGACTCGGCGGGCACCCAGAACGCCGACCTGGGGCGCGACACGTGCAGCCCGTTGAGCACCCCGGCGGGCAGCGCGCTGGCCGCCGACCCGGTGCTGTGCGGGAAGTTCGTCTCGGACAAGGCGGGGATGACGACCGCGCGCGGGAACTCCTTCACCTACCACCCCGACGAGCGGGGCAACAACCTGGGGACCGATGACCCCGAGGGCGCGCAGACGCACACGAGCTTCGGTCCCCACGGCGAGATCGTCTCGGAGACCGACGCGGTCGGGAACCTGACGCAGTACCCGCTGGCGGATTTCGATGCGAGCGGGATGCCGCAGACGAAGATCGACCCGCGCGGGAAGAAGTGGCAGTACCGCTACGACGCGGTCGGCAACGTGCTCTCGGTCACCGATCCGCGCGGCTCCTCGACGGATTACGGGACGCCGTACACGACGTCGTTGACCTATGACTCCTTTGACCGGCTGCGCGAGCAGCACATTCCCAAGGACTCGAGCGTGATCGCGGCGAGCGAGAGCGACCGGTTCATCACCAAGAAGACCGACTACGACGCCAACGACAACACAGCTGCGACGACCGACGGGACCGGCGCGCAGGGCAAGACGGAGTTCACGGCGATGGACCAGCCGTTCAAGGTCACCTCCCCGGCCGTCCCCCATGCCGGGGAGAGCACCGCGGCGGCGGAGGTGAGCGCCTATGCGTATGACCCCGCGCAGCACCTGATCGCGGAGACCAAGCCGATGGGCACTAGGTCCGGTGCGGCGGCGGGCTCCTACTCGACGAAGTACGTGCTCGACGAGAACGGCCAGCCGGTCGTCGCCATCCGCCGCTCGCGCGGCGCCAGCGATGATCAGAGCGATTTGCTCACCTCCTACGCCTACGACTTGCGCGGGAACTTGACCGGGATGGTCGACCCGAACGCCAACGCGGCGAACTTCGCCGGAATGGAGGCCGACGCGCAGACCGCGCGCGCCAACGCCGCGAGCGGCTGTTCGTCGAAGTGCCGTACGCGCTACGAGTACGACTTGGCGAACAACCGCACTGCGCAGGTCGAGGATCCGGGCGGCAAGAATTACCGTACCCAGACCTCCTATGACGAGGACAACAACAAGACTTCGCGGATCGACCCGCGTGGCTTCCAGGCCGGCAACAACCAGGCGGATTACACAACGACGGTGGGCTATGACAAGCGCGACATGCTCACGGGGATCAACCAGCCGCACGGCGGGGTCAATCCGAGCGACGGTCTGACCTCTTATCACCGCCGCGCCGACGGGAAGATCGACCAGGTCAGCAAGCCCAACCGCTACCAGTACGGCAGCGGGTACACCACCTCCTATGACTACTGGCCCACGGGGCAGCTCAAGCAATACACCCTGCCGCAGGCCCCCAATGAGTACCCCGCCGGGCAGGGCATGGTGCAGTACGCGCTTGATGACGCCGGCAACGCGGCGAGCGTCACCGACGCGCGCGGTAACCAGTTCACCAACAGCTTTTATGACTCGGGGGAGCTGAAGAGCACGACCCGGCCGTCGTGGTGGACCTATGACCCCCAGAAGCAAGGCAAGGGACCCGACCCCAACACGATGGGCGGCCAGCAGGGCGGGGCGGGGGCGCAGACCCCCGGGCCGTTTGCGCTGCGCGAGCGCACCACGCAGGAGATGGCCCAGGGCGCCCAGCAGCAGAGCCCCTCCGATCACCCGAGCACGGTGCTGCAGGGCAACTTCGGCTCCACCGCCCCGGTGCCGATGCCCGAGCTGCTGCCCAAGGCGGGGGCGACGAGCTTCACCTACGACAACGCCATGCGCCTAAACGGCGTCAGCGACGCGGTGGGCAGCCAGAGCACCATGAGCTACGACGCGCTCGGGCGCACCACTCAGATGAGCCAGCCCTTCGACGCGCAAAGCAGCGACCCGGGCGCCCGGTCGATCACGCGCAAGATGGGCTATGACTACAACGGCAACCCCGTTGAGTCCACCGACGGGGACGGCAACACCTCGAAGTCCACCTTCGATCAGTTCGACCGCGTCACCCGCCAAGACGCCCCCGGTGCGGCCGGCGCTCCCGGCGCCCAACCCGCGACGGAGGCTATGAGCCGCCACTACGACGCCAACGGCAACGCGGTCTCGATGCTTGACCCGCGTGGGCTGAGCAGCACGATGCGCTATGACGCGCTTGACCGGCTCATGAGCAGCACCGCCCCTGGTGGGCGGACGAGCAGCTCGGAGTACGACGCGGCCGGGAACCCGACGGCGGAGACCTCCCCGAAGGGCAACGCGCCCGGCGCGCCCAAGAGCGACTACACCACCACGCAGGCCTTCGACGCGCGCAACGAGCTCGTCAAGCAGACCAACGGGCTCGGGCAGGACACGACCACGACCTACGACGGGGATGGCAACAAGCTCACCGTCACCAAGCCCGGCGCCCAGCGTGCCTCAGACGCCAGCACCGAGGCGCAGGTCACCTCGATGACCTACGACGGGCGCGACATGCCATGGGCGAGCACCACGAGCGGGGATAAGACCCGCACCCAGGTCACCGAGTTTGACCAGAACGGCAACCCGCGCCGGTCGCTCACCCCCTCCGGGGTGGACGGTGATACCAAGCGCGCGTCGATCACCGACACGGGCGGGCCGGTGGACGCGAGCAGCGACGCGGCCAAGAACGCCACCGTGCGCGAGTACACGCCCGACAACGTGCTCCAGAAGACCTGGCTTCCATGGGGCGATGACAACCCGAGCGATTTGAAGAATCCGAGCAACTCGACGCGCTTTCACCAGGACTTCACGATCGACGGGCTCGGCCGCACCACCACGGTCGGAACGCCGACCGACGCGGCGAGCGACTCGAATCCGACGAAGTACGGGTACTACGAGAACGGGTGGATCAAGTCGAGCACCGACCCGACCATTACCGCCACCGGCGATGACTACCGGCACACGGTCACCTACTCCTATGACCACCGCGGGAACCAGACGCGCTGGGACTCAAGCGGCAGCGACGCCCAGGCCGCCAGGCACATCACCCGCGGCTTCTACCCCAACGGATTGCTGCAGAGCCGCTCCGCGACGGCGTCGAACGCGCCGGATCGCTCCTATTCCTACTTCTATAACCCCGACCACGGCCTGGTGCAGACCGACGATCTGCGCAAGCAGACCGACGGCAGCCAGGACACGCGCACCACCAAGGTCTCCTACGACGACGCGAACCGGCCGATTCTCGTCGATCAGAGCCACGGGTGGGCCGGGGGACGCGGCAAGGACACCGCCACAAGCTATGACCTAAACGGCAACGCGATGCAGCGAATGACCGACGGTGTCGCGAGCACCCCGGGCGATCCCGCGCACCCCGGCTATCAGGGCGGCAAGACGACAGACTTCTCCTACGACGTGCTCGACCGCGAGCAGCGGATGCACGTCACGGGGACCGACGAGCACGACCGGACGTTCACGAGCGCCTACTGGCCCTCCGGCGACATCCAGACCCGCACCCGCCAGCAGGACACCGGCCCGAGCGTGACCGAGAACTCGTTCTACTTCTCAAACGGGCAGCTCTCGCGCAAGGAGCGCCACAAGCCCGACGGCACGATGGACGGGGAGGACGCCACCACCTACGCCTATAACCAGAACGGCGACGCGACCACCGATGAGCGCGGCACCCACGACTACAACGCGCGGGATCAGGAAACCGCGTGGACGCGCGCCGGGCACTACGGATACGCCGCGGGCAAGACGGTGAGCTACAAGCTCGATGGGGCGGGGCAGATCATCGACAGCCACGACAGCGTCGATCCGGGCACCGACACCCACTACGACTATCTCGCCGGGGGGCGGCTGCACAAGCAGACCACCACCGGCGGCGGGGTCTCCCAGACCGCGTACTACTGCTATGACGCGTTTGGGTCGAACACGAAGATCACCGACCAGGCCGGCGCGTCGGGCGGCGGGAACTGCGACATGAGCGCCACGACGCCGCAGACGACGCGCTACTGGTTTGACCCGTTTGAGCGGATGATGAAGTCACACTCGGCTGATCAGGGGACGCAGAGCTACTCCTACGACGGGCTTGATCGCCGCGACACCAAGTGCAAGGGCGATGACCCGGCCAACTGCGCGACGGGCGCGCGGACCGACTACTCCTACGTCGGGCTCTCCCAGAACCTCAGCAGCCAAAAGGCCGACGGGACCACCTCCACCGATATGAGCATGGGGTGGGACTACAACTCCAGCGGCGAGCCGATGGGGATGTCGAGCAAGCCCGCCACCCAGACCGCCGGGACGCAGATGAAGTACATGAGCTACGCCAAGGACGCCAAAGGCTCGATCAGCGGCCTCGAAGGCTCAGACGGCACCATCAAGGCCCCGGATCGCTACCACTACGACCCCTACGGCTCCCTCCAAGACACCTCAGCAGCCAAGCCCGCCGGCGATCCCGCCGCCAGCGCCGAGAAGACCCTCACCGGCGACGCGCGAAACAACCCCATGCGCTTTGAGGGCTTCTACTACGACTCCGGGGTCAAAACCTACGACATGCAAGCCCGCCAATACCGGCCCGACGCCGGACGCTTTCTCTCCCAAGACCGCTACGAAGCAGCCCAGGGAGACCTCAACCTCCAAGCCGACCCCCTCACCCAAAACCGGTACGCCTTCGCCGGCGGCAACCCCACCAACAACATCGAATTCGACGGCCACACCGGCAACAGCGCCCTCGACTGCCTCGCCAACGCCAACTGCGCCAACGCCCGATGGGGACACCACTCACAGTCGGGCAGCTCGCGATCCTCCGCCGGAGCGAGTGCCCAGGCGAGCAACATCGCTGTTGGACTCGCCGGTGCCCTCGGAGCAGTCGGACCGCGAGCTGCACCTAGCAAACCTAAATCAGAGGGATGTCACGTCAACGGCGTTGGACTCGGGCTCCCCCAGTTCGCCTGTGACGCTAGACAGACGCTCATCACCGAGCTCCAAGGGGCCGGTAGCCAGCTGAAGAGCGAAGCGACGGCGATCGGTAACACCGTTGCACACCCACTTCAAACGGCCAAAGGCATCGCCAATCACCCACTACAGGCAGCGGTATCCATCCCCAAGAACATCGTTGAGCCGTGTACTACAGGCGATCCTAATCGTGCTGGCGGCTCGTGTGTAGCAAATGTTCTCACGCTGGGCCTTGGCGGGATCGCAAGCAAGATCGGAAGAGCCGGTAAGGCAGTAGAGGACGCGGGGACGGCGGGCCGTGCAACGAACTTCATAGCTCATCCCAATGGCGAGGTGGTCCCTGTCCCCGATGGCGCTACTGGCCCGACTCAGGTGCGCAGCGGAAACGGGTTCCAGTTCCGCGGCGGCAGCGGTGGCCATGGGCTCGATCCGGGTGTGACGGACGTCCGGATCATGGATCCGGTCACCAAGGGTCCCTATCGCTATCCGAACGGATACGTCTCGTATTCGAATGCCGCAGGTCAGACGGTCGATCCCTTTGGAGGGGGCACGATTGGTCGGTCTAATCCGCTTTGGCATTGGCCCTTCTCGTCACCATGAACATCCACGAACTAATCACCGGACCGCTCGCTAGCGATCAACTCGGTGGTGCGGAAGCAAACGCCCTCACAGAGCCAGGTGCGCTGCAGGAGGCCCAACTCGTCGAGGCGCAGTTGGATGTTTCGACTGGTCGTCTTGGGCTTGTATTCGACTTGCGACAAGCGTTGCAGCTAAGGGCGGCCAACACAGGAATTCTAGTTTTTTACGGAGTACAACAGTTTGGTTGGAGTGGCAGCTTTCGCGAGACTGCGCGTACCGCATGGACAGTCGTCAACTCCGTGCCCGATAACGGCTACGGGAGCGCCAACCTCGCGCTGTACTTGGTTCCCGACGGAGAAGTTAATATCGTCGCGCGCGGTGGAACGTTCTACGTAGGTGACGTCCTTGGGTTACCCGAAGCGCCCCCCGACTTCACGGAATGCTCGTACGACGCCATTCGTGCCGGGATGCAGTCGTTGCAGTCGGCTGTTGTCTTGAGATATGCGATGAGAACCGAGTTGGCAGACGGAGCGAAGTTGCGCTGAGGGCGACGACGTACCCGTGAGTGCCCTTGGCACGCGACTTTCACGGGGCCGCCGATCGGCTCGGAGGGCTGACCTCCAGCTACCTCGCAAGCTGGGCATCACCTGGGACAGTACGGTCGCGAAATACGGGGCAACCCAGAAGCCATTGCCCAGAAGGCGAGTACGCCCGGCCGACTAGGTGCGCTCGGCGAGGCTGGGCCCTCTGGGGGCTACGACATCTGCGCCCTCCTCAACCCGTAGTGGTGCTCCTGGGAGATTTCGAGAATCTTCGCGCGCTCGGCATCTTGGACGATTCAGGCGAGAAGCCGGAGCTGTCGCTGCTTAGCGAGCATGACCCGGACATGCCCTGGGGTGAATGGGTTCAGGGCTGGTACTGCGGATCACCCCGCGCGTTCTTGTGCGTGTATTGGGACGCAGGAAAGATGTGGCTTGGCGACGCCGCCGGGAATCACGAGTTGCATCCTTCGATGGACGGCGAACAACTGACGCTTTCAGTCCGCGGACCGCGAGCGCGTTTCACGTTCGTCGGAGCAAACGGGCCCGACCTCACATACCGCTACATGCGAACCGGCGCTCAGATCCTGGAACGCAACTCGTACCCAGATCATGAACTTCCGCGTTGGCTAGTTGAAGGATGGCACGGCGAGCGTGGATACTTCACGCGAGAGCTCAAGAACGGAAAGTTGTTCCGAGTCGGAGGATCCGACTCAAGGGCGTCCGCGCGGGGCCCTGGCTGAGAAGCGCTCGGTTTCGCGTCCGGAAGGACCCTCCGCGCCAAACCGTCGTGTCTACCGAACCGGGGGAACTACAGTCTTGAGCTTGAGTGTGGTCTACTGTGAGCCGCCGCCGCCACGCGCGTCGCGGTTGCGGCCCCACAGAGTCTCAACAGCGACGAGCGAGAGGGACGACCGCTCGCGTCTACAGCCCGGTGGACAAGCAGCCCGCCGTGAACGCGCGTCTCTGTTTCCGATATGCCGCTTGAGGCGTGCCTCTGATAGTCAAGCCGTCGTGCCTGCTAGGAACGCTCTCTCCTGATCCGGCGAGCGACTGCGTGCGGGGGTGCTCAGGCGCGAGATACGTGACCTCTCGCGTGCGCTCGTTTACGCGCCCCTCGGGTGAGCAAAGCAGGTACACGAGACCGACTCGACAGTTGAAGCACGGTCGAGTTCGACAACGCGTCAAACGGCGCCCGCCGCGACGGAAGCGCCGACGCCCTCGCCGAGCATCCGATCGGCCTCGCGCAGCTTCCTGATGACCTGGTTGGGGGTATGGCGCTTTGCCTTCACCTTGCCTGGTTGCTCCTTGCCCATTGTCGCGGGCTCGAACAACTCTCAGGCGGGTCGGACCGATCTCAGGGGGCCGGGCCATGTGCACCCGGGCGTGGGCCTCCTCTGCCGCCTCGATCTCCTGCCCGAAGGCACCCGGCTTAGGCGACTCCGCGTCCCCCCCGTTGCGGCTTGGCCTTGTTGCGTCCCATATTTCGCTAGCCGGGACA
>JAABUW010006603.1_pt1 | contig 14392 bp, 10 predicted proteins | sample 5560081 | NCBI WGS metagenome assembly JAABUW01 (sample SAMN10711882, study PRJNA513363) | rock metagenome | isolation source: Antarctica rocks | place: Antarctica: Victoria Land, Knobhead sud
TAACTCTTTTATAATTTCTTTAAGTTTATTATTATTATATTCTATATTAGATAGATCTTTTCAAGGTCTATTATTCTTAATTAATACTCTTTATAATATATTTAATTAAGGTTATTATATTATATTTTTTTAACTTATAATTCCTAGTAATATAGCCTAGCTTATTATAATTATAATAAAGTATTACTTTCTTATCCTCTTAATATTACTTCTTCCCCTTAAACTTACCTTTCTTTTATATAAAATTAAGCTCTATAGGTATTAATTTATAAAGATCTCTTAGGGCTTTTAACTTATTTTAATAGCCTCTTATAAAGATTCTTAACTATCTTAATCTTATAATCCCGCTATTATAATATTTCTTTATTACTTATTTATAGAGCTTATTATTAATTTTAATTATATTTAATATAAGAGATTTTAAGTTATTAATTTATACTTTAATATATATTAATTTATCTTTAATATTATCTTTTAATCCTTATTAATATATTATTATAAGTATATTATTATCTTAATCTATCTTAATAAAATATTATTAAAATTACGCGGAGTATTCTACTACCAATTTTCTCTAATTTAAATATTAAATAATATAAGTTATTATATTATTCTTATTAGAAGGTCTAAATACTTATTAGATTTTAATATAAAAGTATATAAAGCTTTCTATCTACTTCTTAATTTTAGAGTTATCTAGATTATTAGGTTCTTTTAAGAATTATTTAAGGAAGGATATAAATTACTTCTAGGCCCGCCCTCTTATATAAGTTATAATAAAGGGTAGTTACTATCTAACTAATATAGCCTACTTATTAAATATAAAGTATAATTAAAGTTATATAAGCTATTATTTAAACTTATTATAATTATTATAATATAAGTTAGGTTTTATAACCTTAATATTATCTTTATTAATATTAAGTAAGGGATATTATATTCCTTACTTACTTAGGATAAGATTCGGTCCTAAGGTATTTATCTTAAGGGTACTTAAAGTATTATAATCCTATTATTTAGAGGTTAACTAGGATCTAGGTATTAATCTTATAAAGAGGAGTATTAAGGATAGAAAGGATAGTAGGCTTTATATTAAATTAAATTAAAATAATTATATTATATTTAATATCTAGGAGATATCTAAGGAAGGTAATATAAGTTAAGTATAAAGCTCCTATCTTAATAGGAAAGTATTATTATTATATAAATATATAAAATCTTATTAAGAAATATAATTCACTAAATTAATCTATTTAATCTATATATAGCTTAAGTAGTTTATTAAATTAATCTATCTAATCTATATATAGCTTAAGTAGTTCATTAAATTAATCTATCTAATTATAATAAGAAGTACTCTCGCTAAGTGTAATTCAAGGACCGTTCGGTCTACTTGTAACACCTGAAAACCTAAGCCTGTAGTAGTATATAACTACTTCCATGCTAATCTATTACATCTATAGTTACTATGTATTTAGTCTTAGCTCAAGATAGGTATTAAGTAAGAACGTAATTCAATTAATATTTCAGCTATATAAACCTTTCCTCCTTGATGAAGAATAAACCTGTATACCTTTGAATAGGGAGGTAATAGTTTAGGAGCGATTTATTTCTTAAAAACATTAAAAACGAAGAAAATTAACTAAATAATTAATATTTCAATTAGCTATCTTTTAAAATATCAAATACATATAATAGATAACAAGACTTATAGGAGGGAAATAAGTAAGGATAGTTGGGCTAGGCGTTACAATATTCAATAATATAAGTGTTCTATGTTAGGTGAATGACCCTTTACTCAAGACTTCTAGCTAGAAACCCATCTAACATAACAACTTATGCGGATGCAAGGCACGTTTGCGGCGGGGGTGGAAGTTGCACTTTGCCCTAACCCGTTTTGTTCCTGATCTGTCGTGTACAGAAAGAAGCACATTCGTCAACCAGAATACAAGTTCCCTGAAGAATGTATACTGCAATGTAACCGAATTATGCGTTATTAATGACTTTGCGTAGATGCCTGTTGGCGCCGGGCGTAAATGTTTTACCTAATGTGCTAAACATAAGGAACGGGATAATCAGCGTGATCGCTGCAGGACTCAGCCTTGCAAAGCGTGGGTATATGCCGCAGCTACAAGCGGCTTGGGGCTGACAACAAGAAGCCCCTCAGCTGTACCCCGTGGGTGGGCAATTTGACTGCCCCTTCTCGTCTCCCTTCGTTCTCGATTAAAGCGTCCCCTTACGGTACTCATGGTACTAATATCGGCGATTCTTCTGTCGCCCTCAAGTGTAGCCCCTGGGTGCATGTTGCACTGAGGTTTTGTAACAGTCGCTCAATGAAGGGTCGCGCGGATCTCACCTAAGCTTACTGGGGGTGGCGCTTTCAGCCCCCAAAAAGGAACCAATCAGGAATCTCAACTTATAAGGCAATCAGAAAGATTTGGAAAAACACTGTCGCTTTAGGCTCCTATCCTAATACCTTTTGTAACAGACTAAGGGGGGCTGTGCAAGAAGGTGCATGGCGGATTCTAAGATAAGGCCAAAATACTGTTGTAGTAAGAGCTACATGGAAAATTGACGATTTCGTCCAAATTGAGGTTCCTTCAGAAGCACTGCCTAGGAGAGATGGGACCAGCTGTCTTGGAGCATATTTCCTTCTAATATAGCGCAGCGAGTCCCTTTAATTCTCCACCCTTGCCTAAGCCATAGAATTAAGTTCATCCAGGTTTTCTATTTCTACTAGTCCTTCACGTCTTCCAAGATGGGGCTCACGGCAAATGAGAAGAAGCGTTTCGAGAGACTTGCTCAGCAACTTCATATTGAGTTTGTCGAAAACTCTCAGCTGAATCATGTTCAGTTTGCCTACCCTGTTCAGATATCAGTCCTTGACCAAATGATCTCATTCGTTGAAGATATGGGAGACCTCGAATCCGAGAAATACCTGACTGCAGATAAGCAGAACATCCTACCCATTGGTCAACGGAAGGCATATACGAGACGAGTGAAGAGACTCGCCTCTAAAGCAATGAACTTGAAGTTAGACCGATCGAAATTCAGTACTTCAAGTGCACCGAAAGAGAGTACTTGGAGATTTAAAACCGAGATTCCTGTCTTCGAAAGCTTGGAGATAACCATCACCTGGTAAATCTTCTTTAAATTATTTATATCCGAGGATGGGAGACTAAGCATAACAGCAAAACTTGCTCGAAGCGGTTATGGAAAGCCTTATTCGAATCTCCATTCCCGCCAGATGATGAAGAACTAAAGCGGCGCCAAGAAAGGCGAGAATACTGCAAATGCACCGAAGAAGATAAGTCGGATGACTAGTATGTATCAGTCATACTTGTCAATATGTGAACTTACCTAATTATCGACAGTCACTTGGACCACACCATGGCAATTATCATAAAAGATAGTATCGAACCCAGAATTATCCATCCACCTCTTCTGCGGGTTGCAATCGACAAGGACCTGGAGCCAGATTATATCGCCGGCATCCAACAACATCGCTTCAACCAACACATGGAAAACCCATGGGTCAAGGCTCAGCTTCAGGATCAGCCTGTAAGAGATGACAATATGATATTTCCCTTCATGATTGCGGAAGCCAAAAAAGAAGACGGAGACGCTTGGGATTATACGTACTTTCAAACTGTCTTTCCAATCTATACCATGCTTAGTGTCCAATGGAGGCTTGTATCAGCCAACATAGCTAATGGCCATCTATTGGACTTTGATCCAATTGTATGGTTCTATGCTTATCGCGGCCAGCATTGGAAGCTGCATTTGGCCTATCTGGACAAAAGTTGCGAATTTGCAAGGGTAAATAGTTTCCCATCTACATGCGGAGATCTCAAAATGACAGAGCTGATGAAGACTTACAGGATTTTCAAGTTCTAGAAGATGAAGTCGCAATTCCGGATCACAGACTGACATCGAAACAAATCCCGTATCCAATCGTGCGTGCTATTTCCATATCTAAATATAAACAAAGCCAAGCTAAAGAAATCTAGAAAATTGTGCGAGTTTGGGAGGGAGACCTGACAGATGAAAATAAGGCTATGCAGCTTCTTCTTATCGTTGATTATATGGCCGACTGGGCACGCGATTACTACCGAGAGATGATCAAGACGGGCCTGCAAAACCTTAATGGGTATTCCTATCTTGAACGCATCGATTCACAAAAGACGGACATTCTCTCTAGAATAAATACTCGGACGTCCGATACGAACAAGGAATCCAACTGCGGAAAGTTAGGAACAGGCCAAAATAAAATACAGTACTCGGCAAATGACTTGATCCCCGCAAGCATTCCTGAATGTCGATCATGTCGCGTTCTATCTGATGATCAACCCAGACTGCCCTTGTTGGGAGCCTCATCGTCCTCGAATGTATTCCTATGTTCAAGAAATATCCAAATGCCACAACAATTGCAGCTTCAAGAACCCTTTGGCGACCCATTCCCAAAATGGCCATATCAAGGAATATCTCAGAGTCTCTCAGAGCCACAGACGCCAATACACGATGCCAGCCTGGCTTTCAGCGATATACAGCTATTGAGCGGTATGCCGTACGCCGAGCCTTGGCAGGTAGCCCTGGAACCGCTGCCATCGCAAATCAATAACAACCTATACCTTTCAGCAGGCAATCCATACCTGGGAGTTCCTCAGTCAGTACGTCAGCTCCAGCAATCACAATCCATTGATGACATCTTCCTGCCAGGGAGTAGCCCATTCCCAATTGATTCTCAGATAGTACAGCAACCGCAGCCACCGTACGGTTGTTACGAGTCCCCGTCGGCAGGCAATCAATACTTTGGAGCTTCTCAGGCTGTTCAGCAGTCGCAGCCAGAGATGTATCCTACGAGTGGACGGCAGTTGGATCTTCCGGTGCGCGTAGGGCCAATCAGGACCCCGTCGTCTCGAAGCAGATGGGACGAGTCGAAGAGGACAAGGAGTCAATCTCCGAAAATGCGTAAGGCGGCACGCCAATCTAGAGGAGTGGGCCTCTAACATGCGTCTCTTAGTGAACAATCGCCATAGATCTAAGTTATTCAAGGGGCGAAATTTTGAGGCGGGTTCTTAATGCCGCTGCTTATTTTTTTGTCTCTTTCATCTTCGAATATCAGTTGAGTAAGGTAAGATACCGGCATAAAGCTCATGATTTAGTACAACCCCATACATCATAGTAGAACATTTCATCGTTGCGGCATGCGTCGAAAAGCTTCTCACATGCAGCAGCACGACCAGGGCAACTCCTATGAGGAATCTCCATGTATCTCATCGTTTGTAGATTTGCATTTGGTTGAAACGATGCAGTATCATTATCTAAAAATCTTCATTGGTTTATGATACTCATTCCGATAAGCAAACGATTATATTTCTCCCTAGGATTTTTGTGAAACTATTAGGCAAGCTAAGTAGATAAAAACCAAGCTCCTTTATAATTTAGTCTAAAAATTTGCAGACCTAGAGCGAAATAAGCGGTTGCGCGTAATCTCGGTACTTTTTTTAATTGAAATGTATTCGTATAGGTCATGCCCATTCAAAGAGTGAAACCTTACGATCTAAAAACATTTTTGCATGAAAAGCGATAACGCGACAATTAGGCAAACATTTATGGAATTACGAAAAGGATACCGAAGTCCTAAAAAAGCATCTCAATATTGAATGTTAGAAAATTTCGGGGTTGTCTAAAGAGAAGTACACTTCCCATGGTAGCAGGTAAATGGATAGCCTAGCAGGGCTTAGTATTATAAGGGGTCCCCCTAATCAGCTCCTTCAAGCTAGTTTAGCTAGGGGTTAGTATAAGGGGTTAGCTATCGATTAGGAGAACTTAAGTAGTATTAGTACTATTAGCCTACTAGATTCTACTTATATTCTTTATTCTTTTAGACTCTAAATTATATATATTTAGTTACTCCTACTATTCTACCTTACGACTATTCTATATATATATAACTAGGCTGGGCTTACTTATCCTAGGACTATATTACATAGATATAGGGGGTTTTTAGGTGATAGAGCTACTTTAGAAAGCCTTATACTTATTATATATAAGTTAATAGTAGTAGACTAGTCGCTTAGCGGCTAAAGAATAAGATATCTATATATTAACATCGTTAGCAATGTACCTTATCACGTGACGGATATTTGCGACTCATGACGACATGTCTACAGCAATATCCATGAAAGGCAAAACCGTACTAGTCAAAGCCCTGAAAGTTTGAGGATCTTACGACTTATCAACATTGCAACAATATACTCCCTTAATAATCCCCCGTGTTCCCCTGATGCTCCGTACTAGCAATAAAGGAAATTGTGAATGCTAACGTAAATAGATTCAATTTTCATTCAAATATACATTAAACTGCATAAAACGGGAACAATCCAGCTTTGCATCATGGAGTGGCTCAAAGGGACTACAAGAGAGTAACGAGGGAGTACAGAAGAGCAGCAAGGGAGCAGGGGAAGAACACGAAGTGGCAAGAGGGAGCAGTGAGCGAGCACAGCGGAGCACAGGGAAGCTAAAGCAGGAGGTGGGCCTTAGCGGGGGAGCAATGCGGCGATGCCGAATCTTGAGGATACTATATATGTATATGTACCCCGAACTTGGCATTGGGGATTGCCGTTTTCGGTCGGGAAGTGAGCTGACCACCTGGTTGTAATGGTTAAGTATCAGGCGCAGAACTCCAAGAAAAAGCGCTAATAATAGAAAACTCTGTAAGCTCTTTTCTTCTTGTCTTTCTTAACACTCTCGACTTCTTTCTTTCATACTCCAACCGAGTACTAATCTTCCGCTTCTCCCTCACAGTCGTCAAGCCACCCAAAATGGTACAGTTCGAAAAATCAATGCGGTTGCAGAGTTCCACTCACAAACACCACTAAAACGGCAGCGTAGGCAGCGGTCGCTGCCATAACCTCTGCATTCCTTGCATCGCTCACAAGCGCAATGACTGCTGAGAATAAAACCGAGAAAATGATGATTAATCCGATACGGATGTTTATCGATTGCACGAAGTAGAGTATGACGATGGACAAGATTGGCAGAATGGACGACATCACAACTGCGACTACTCTCGCGATTCGGCGGATACGGTGGTCTGGGAAGACACCTAGGACTTTCTGTCTTTCCATACTCGGTAAGAAAAGAAAGCCAAATTTGTTGACGAGGAAGCGCGAAAACACTTCTTTGTTATGATCTGGTACAATTTTAACGAGGTCCTCCGAGTGACTTGGCGCGAGATACTCCACATCAACTTCAGAGATGCTAGTCTGTACATCATGGTCTAAGCGCAATGCCAACCTCATATTATCGGGCGTATGCTTGTTCGGCCCCTCAAGTGGTTGTAGCCAAGCTTGAGCTTGGAGCGCTTTGTCTGGTACAAAGTGAGACTTGACAGGAGCTTGACTTCAGTGTCAAGAGCTTACTGTATTCTTTCAAAACCCTCCTTATTTTCAATATCAGATTCCAAGAATCGCGAGGGTCCACGCTCTCTTGTACGTTTGGACCATCGGCCGTACTCTCCTGAAACGAGATCCCAGCATCGCGCATCCGCCGCCAGCTACGCGGAATCGCCCAGATATCGTTGTCAGTGTCTGCATCAGCCTTGGCATCGAGTCGTTGTAGTTGTTGCTCCAGATCAGCCAGCTCCGACTGAAGGTAGAGGATGTTTCGCGTGTTCAAGACTGCGAACTTTCTATAGACACTGAGTGAAGTATCGCGCACAATGTGTGAGGCATACAGGTGAGTGCCGATGGGCGCCATGGCTGTATGCGGATCCTTTATCTGGATGTACGGCAGCAATTATAAGTTGAATTCTGCAGGTCGCAAAGAGAATAGTTAAGCGAGCCTGCTGAGCTTATTATTCCAGCTGGCTACCCCGCCTTATAAGAAGCTCATTCACCAGCAAGGCGTAGGCAGGCAATTTGATAGACAGTGCCGGCTTCTCAGCCGCTCCTCCCGCCCTGATCACCACAGCCTGAGCTCTTTTTTCACATCGTCTGAATGAATTTCCCATTGAACACGAGACCTCAGCATCGAGAGCATCCAGCAGCAAGCACCGCTGAATCTACCTCTATTTGGATTCGGGAGCTTCTCAAATCAACATGGAAAACCCCGACAGGATGCGGCTCAGAGGGGGCAGAGGTGCCTACGATACCACCGGTGTTTCGAAACCCAAGCCACCATCAAAACCGGATGGTACTCGAGTCCCGAAGCAGACACAATGGGAGGAGATGAACCGCCGCCAGAGAATACATGAACACTTCAAGAACGCAACACCACAAACAGATCATGAGATAGAGGTTCTCGAGAGAGCAAAATCGAACGAAGAGCAGAGAAGGCTGCGATGGGACAACAATTGGAAAGTACAACACTCGGCTACTTCTATGGCCGACAATATAGATGCAGCTTTGCCTGCACTTTCAGCCCTCAGTATTAGCGCAGAACCCACAGTACTCAAAGCCTCGAATACTCCCAAGTCTAAAGCCAAGCGCGCTCTCACTGAATTGCGAGGCTCTCTCAAGAAACAATGGACAAAGCCCACAGAATCTGTTGAGACCGAAGAACGCAAGGCTAAGCGGGAAAAGAAAGAAAAGAAGAAAGTATCAGAAAACAAAAAGAAAGGGAAGAAGAAGTAGGAAGCAAATGAAAAGAAAGAGAAAGAGGAGGAAGAGGAGGAAGAGGAAAAAGATAAGAAACATAAAATGAAAGGAAAGAATACATAGTACTATTAACCTTAGCTAATTATATAACCTACTCTTAGCTAACTAGAGTAATATATATAGTAGATTCTTTTAGGAATAAAGGATATATTATAATATAATTCTTAGACCTCCTAATAACTTAGTAGAAATATACCTAATAAATGCAGTTGTTAGCATGGCCATGTTCGGCTGTTGATCAACGACCGTATCTCCGTTCATTCAACCACTAGAAGTCGATCTCTCGTTGAAAGCACCTGGGACAATATCTAATCTGACAGTGTATTGCGAACTATCATAACTGTCAGTTCAGTTCAGTTTCAAATGTTTGGATCGCTTTCAAAATATCTGCACTTGCATGGCTTTCCACAATAGCATAATGAACGGAAACGCGGCAACGACACAAAATCTTTGAGGGGGTGAAGAATGAGGAATTAATTTTGGTTTTTAATGGCATGCGTTGAAGGATCGCGTAATCCAACGTGCATGAGACGAAAGGGATAACGAAGCAAAATCCTTGCATGTGCTCATATCCATCCTTGTCCACCGTTGTCATCCATCATGTCGGTCAATGTTGTTACATGTCTTCCCATCATCGGTAAGATCGCAAGGTCGTGAACTGCATGAGATAATTAGACGATTGCCGGATTGTAGAGGTTATGGTTTGAAGATTGGAGATCAATTGAGATGAGTGAAGTTTGCGTTGATCCCTGCCTTTGATTCGCGTAATGAGCGGACGTGTAGAGCTTGTTCACACCTGACTAGCGTACCACTAGTTCTGGTTGCAAAAGACATGCGGTACTGGCACATGACAATCGATGTTGGCCTTTGGTGTCGGTCGGCGTTTCTACTCTTCAACATCTTTTTTTGCCCTTAGCCTTCCGCGAGCGCTTTCCTGTTGCTTGAGACTCCTCGCTATCCGTAGATTCCATCTGAATTTGACTTATGCTCCTTTTGTTCGAGCCATTGGATAAGTGCGAGTTTTGTTGAGAGTTGTTTGCCTTTGGTGTGATTTGTCCATTGGTTGACTCTTTGGCGAATGATCGCGCAGCCGAGACTATCTTTGCATTGAATAAATGTTTGGCCAGGGGCGAGGCTCTTCCGCCTTTCGATGTAACTCTGCTGGTGCGTGGCGTGTTCCTGGAAGTCTTGGGAGACGGCTGCCCGTGACGATAGAAGCCAACCCTCCCCCTTGCTTGATAACCCACGAAATTCTTATCCAGTGTTTTCAAGAGGTCTTTCGCAGCAGCACTTATCCAGACACCGAGCTCATCTACCGCGTACTTGAGCATCTTTCTAAAAACCTCAATGACTCTCTCTCGCGTAAATCCGTCTTCTCCGGTAAGCCTGGCAAACTCACTGTACTCGAAATTGAGGCGATACTCTGGTCGATCAGGCATCACAAGTTCGAATCGACTCGCATCTTGCGGTATTTCAATTGCCCTGTGGATGCGGATGAGAATCCCTTGGGTGTTCGCGACTACAGAGAAAAATCTAATTTTATCAAAGAAGATTTGCCTATGTGTGGGACCCGCATCTTGAAAGAACTCGTAAAAGTTATTCAAGGCTTGGCTTGCGTTATTGAGAGATTGATACAAGGCCTTCGGGTCGTCGAGTGAGGTGGTGGCGTTCTTCGCCTCCACCGTTAAAAAATGGAAAATCCGCGACATTCCTGAATTCTGATTCTCGAAGCACGCAAGTTCCTTGGTTGCCTCTGGCAGACTCCTCCACAGGCTATGCTTGATCACTGCCTTTCTTTGGAAGGATATCGCAAGATCGGGCTTAGGTTGTGTAAGAAGCTTCTCGTCGACGCCTAGTACCGGTCCAGTATTCCAGAGCGCTCGACTTGGCATCGGTAAACAGGTCCATAGCTCTTCCGCGCTGAAATCGAGTAACTGCTCCCCGTTGACCTCTATCTCATAGATCAAAAAATGTCGGGCAATGAGGCTGACCATCAATGTTCTCTGGAAGATAGCCTCACTTGAGTCTGGGCTTAGCTTGGCTTTATCTTGTAGCCACAGATGCTCGCAGAATTGTTTTTGCTCGTCTGTCTCCTCCAAAAACCCCCTAAGACTGAAAGACTTGATTTCTTCGCTGCGCGGGTCGACTGATTCGCTTGGATCCGTTTCAACATTCCTCTGCATAAGACCCTTCTTGAACAGCCCTTGTGAATCAGGGCCAATTCTGGCCATTTTTGTCGCCAAAGTCGGGTTGTCTGCGATTGCTGCAATGATGTGTGAGGCCTCCTCGTCCAGAGGAGGCAGATATCCGTACTTGTAATTGAATTCCTCCCGCGGGTCAGCATTAGTCGTCCCAGAATTACCTGTCTGGTTTTAGCCAAATCCAAGAAGCCTGTTAAATACTTACCGGTAGGTTCTTCGTCACGAGCCGCGGCTACTAATTCTAAACTCAGTGCAAGCTCTTCAAGTCCTTCTCGTGTTAGAGCTTGATGATGTTCTAGAGATTCGGATCCTTCACGGCGACCGCGTCGGCCAGATATGTCACTAGGAACCAATTCTGAAGAAGAACCGAGAGCGGGACCAAAAGACTTCGCCTTCCCTTTGGCGGTCTTTCTGGTCGGCGTCCCTGCTGCCAGGCCGGACCGCTTCGCCTTTTTTCTCTCGGCGCCCTTTCGAGGAGGTTGAACTTGAGCGGTAGGATCCTGTTCGGACTGCTCGTTGGGTTTAGCCGTCGTCTTTCGCTGAGGCTTGGAGACTGTCTTGGGTTCGCTGCTTCTAGGAACTTGGCGACCTTTTCGACTTTCTGGAGCTGTCGATTTGCCCTTCTTTGCCAGAAACTTGGCTGGAGCAGTGTTCACATCCGAATCAGGAGCAGTGGTATTGCCAGGGCGTGAACGCGTCGAGGTTTTCGGTCCTCGTGCTTGCTGATGAGGTTGCTGCGGGTTCACTTGGTCTTTCTCCTTTGGATGCGGCGCTGATTTTGTGGCACGGATCCTCGCCGACCGTCGAGTACCGCTTGCTTCAGGTGCGTCGTCCTGGGGCTGTGGAAAATTGCAAGATATTGTCACTATTCTGCGACAATGAAGTCACCAAAACTCAAGCATTCGAAGGAGATTACAACACCTACATGCTTATCAGTCCTCCTCACAGCCGATTGCTTACGCTCCCGGGCTCTCGAAGGCTCCACAGCGACTCCTGCTCTCTTTCCGCCCCGAGGCATCGGAAGCAGATTCCATAAGCCTCGTCAATTGAAAGAAAGTAAGAGGATGGCGGCGCGACGAGACAGACCCCAGCTATAAGTATCGCAAGGCAGCACTCGGCGATCTTCTGTTGGTCGCGATGGTGGTGTGGGTAGATGCAGAAAGTACGGTACGAAGAGAGTCATAGCGACAAAGAAACAAACAGCGCATAGGGTGTATTGGGCGGGAGATTAGAGCCCCTCGCGGGGATCGGACGTGCTATGAGGTGCAGCCAATGAATTAGGCGTACAGCGGGAAGGGGGAAATGCGGAATGCCAGCAGAGGGCAGGGATTGGGATTTGAACATCACGGCCAGCATTAAATTAGTGGGGAATGCGGTGAAGGGTGCGCGGTCCGGGACGTGGCGTTGGCGCGCTAAAATCCATCCGGGCTTTTGGTGCCCGCTGAGGCTCCACTTCTAAGGCATGTGCGGCGTTTAATTGCGATTTGAGAGAAATGAGCGAATAAAGAAAGTAAGGGCATACGAGACAGGGCCATTACGTGCATGCAGATGCTCCTTCTCAGACGGTGGAGGATATGCTGCCAACCGAAAATTCAATGGCGATCGATGCCTCCCGACGTAGTTGCACTATTCCTCTTCGAATTGTAGTCATGTGCAATCTTGAAACAGGGGGATAAAGAAATCCAAACTTGAACAGAGAACAGCATGACAGGTCTGACACTCCTGACATCGATCGTCCTTGAAAACATGTGGTGAAGGATTCTATCCTCTTGGTCAGCTTGCATGTTTTCACTCAAGCTGCTTGTCAACCCAATTCCGATTGCTGTGCAGATGGACGCCGCTGGCCACTCCACCGCCCTTGCGGAACGTTTGACCCGGGTTACTGCGGCGCTTTGCAACGCTGATTGATCCAACGCCGACGCCCTCCTCCATGGGAGACTGCGCGATGGTAATTCCCGTGTATGTCTTCTATCATCAAGGCTACGACTAGTCGTCTCTTCCTCCTCTTCGACTTGGCTACGGACAGGCCCAAACCCTTAGACCGATAGGCCCACTTAGCTACAGCTTGGCATACTATATCGCGTTATTAATATTACATACTACGTCGCTATTACTATTTATAGGATACTTAGGTAGAGTAGTTAAGTATCTTATTAATAAGATAATTACTAGTTATAATAGGAAGGTATTACAGGTACACCCCCTTTGCCTACATGTACACCCCCCATTTGCCTACCTGTATACCCACTTGCCTACATGTACCCGCATGACTAGGTTTGGCTTCATCCGTAAATGGAAATAGTGCGCGCGTATCTAACTAAGCGCCGGGCCTACCCCTAGCGTAATATATCCTATCCAGGGCCCTAGGGCCTACTAAGGGAGCGAAGCGCTTCAAGTACTATACCTCCTAAACTCTAAGGGCATCCCTGGGTAGTTAATATCCTAGAGCGACTGGAAATAACTAACCTAGCTAAGTTTATTAGCCGCCTACTAAGGATAAGCCCCTAGGTTATAAGTTATACTCTAGTTTAGTCCTAGAGCTTAGTTAGGCGCGCGCGCGCTATTTCCATTTACGGATAAAGCTAAACATAATGCGAGGATATATATATATAGGTAAATAGGGGGTATATAAGTAGGTAAAAGGGATATAGCTATAATACTTCTCTTATAATATTAAGTTATCTTTTAAAAATCTAACCTCTTATAAAGACCTCCTTATAAAGATAATATTATAAATATAACTCCTAATTAACTTATATCCTCCTTTGTAAATATTATTAATCTAATTCATTTCCTTACTTTAATATTTATTTAATTAGCTATTTTCTACTTCTTGCTAATTATATTAAATTACTAAAATAACTAGCGGTTAATTCTTAGTAATTTAATTCTAAAAGTTAGAATTAAAATCTAACTTTTATACTATTAATAGTAATATTCTAAAAGGCTTAATAATTCAATTCTAAACGATAGAATTAAAATCTAATTTAATAGTTAGTTTAACTTCTCTTTTAATTATACTTCCTCTTTTTAAATCTAAGATATTATCTTTATTATCTTATTTATTATAATATCCTTTAAAAACCTTATAAGATATATAATAAGAGTAAGATTTAATTATAAAATAACTTTAATAAGATATTATTACTAACTTTATTAATTTAATTATATAAGAGGAAGTATTAATAGTATTAATAATAAGAAAGATAATAAATCTATAAGCTTATAAAATTTATTAAAAGATACTTTATTAAATCCTTTAATAAGCTTTATATTTATATATTATATAATAATGATAATAATACTTTTTAAGATTAATACCTTATTATTAGATTTAAGGAAATTTAAGATATCTTAAGTAAATCAATATAGACTAATTACAAGGAATCGAATTTAACGCTAAGCTACTAATTCTTAGCGATTCGATTCTAAAGGTTAGAATTAAGTATTATAAAATATACTATTAATAGTATACTAGTATACTATTAATAGTAAAGCGCTAAAAGGCTAGGCGAGTTAATACTATAA
>JAABUW010006604.1_pt1 | contig 14391 bp, 13 predicted proteins | sample 5560081 | NCBI WGS metagenome assembly JAABUW01 (sample SAMN10711882, study PRJNA513363) | rock metagenome | isolation source: Antarctica rocks | place: Antarctica: Victoria Land, Knobhead sud
AGGTCCACAGATTTGAGGGGTACGAGTGTGATGTCAGGGCTTGTGCTCTTGGCACTTCGCCCAGGGCGCACTGACTGCAGGCATGATTGCAGGTGCATATGTCAGCAATTTCAGTAGTGGTGGAAGAATACATGAAGACAATGGAGGCTTGCCACTGCCGGATGCATACCAGGTAAGCCCCACTATGCTGTACGCCTCTGCTCAGGACTGTCGACCACTACCTGGGCACAAACCCCAAGTGAAGTGGTCAAGGCGCACATGATGATGGAGATGCAGATGCTGATGCCAAGTTGTGCATTGAGCCTCACCTCCGGCTGCATTTGCTCTCTACAGGCACCAGTGGATCCATTTCAAGCTGGCAACATGGACGTGCCCAGTCAGTATCGTCAATACGGCAGTGGGCTGCAAGGTGGAAAGAGGCTACACACATCTTCATTGACTCCGCATGCTCTGTCTTTGCTCAAGGGAGTCGTGAAAAGTTCCTCAGATGCCATACGTCTCATGCAACCTTGCATTGGTTGAAGCTCCCCAGCAGATTCAGGCTTCAGGATCGCACAGACTCTGCCCCAGCTTGCAAGCTCTGACAGTCCCTTGTTGTTCACACAGAGGGCGGCTACTCCAACCAACCTGGCAATCCATATGCTCCAGCAGACCCTGGCTCTGACCGTTACAATGGGCAGTTCCCACAAGATGAAGGGCAGGCTGGTCAATTCAATGGGCAGCGGCAAGGGCAGCATGAACAGGGTGGTTACAACAGAGATGGTCGTGGTCAGCAAGGCAACCAGCGACAAGGCTTCAGAGGATCACGCGAAGCTAGCAGCTCTATACACCTAAGGGTGTGTTACTCGCATCTAATGCTCACATGGTGTTGCTGCATATCCTAGTTGTTGATGTTACCAAGTTGGGGCTTTGTGAAGGGCAGTGCCCATGTATTGGCCCGCCCAATATGATGCTTGACTTCTCATGAATTGACATCAAGAAGTATAGTCTTTTCTTTTCGTTTCTTTTCTTATCAATGCCCATGTGCTGCGCACCTGTGACCTGCTCTTTTCACTTGAAAGCCTGTTACTTGCCATCAAGCATCTAAGTGTATCCTATCTCATCACAGTCATGGCTCACAGGCTTGTTGCTCCTTGCAGGGCATCCCTGATGAGTATGATGAAGCAGACATCAACCGTCTCTTCTCTGGTGCGCTCTACAGCCAACGGACCTGACCTTTTCATCACTTATCTGCATGCATGCAAGACAAGTCGAGCTTGAGATTTTGATCCTCCACTAAGCTGTATAGTGCTGCTGTCCTCAGCAGCATGCCAAGTTTGCGAAGTCTTTACAGCTATCACCTTGGCCTAGTGCATGATAACAGTTTCACTGCTACACACTGATCATGCTCAACTGATGTGCATGTTTAGCTCCTGATACTGACAGACTCATGCTTGCTTGTAGCTTTTCCTGGGGTGGTGCACGTGCGTATTGTAAGAGACAGAGGCACTGGTCAGTCCAGGGGCTTTGGCTTTGTGGTGAGCATTCTGCAGCAGCTCAGTTGTCCATTTGTGCCATTCATTCATTGGATGCATGTCTTCCCCTAGGGTCAGATATTTGCAGTCCTGAGTAGCCCCCTGCATGGGTAGCATGCGTCGCTTATGGCTGAAAATGCTCAAAATTTACTGCAGTATGCGCAATTCAGCTGATGTTGCTCTGTGGCAAGTCAGTGTCCACGGCACCTGTCCACCCCCCCCCAGGGAAATGCACCTGGTTTGCACTTGGCGCCGTGTTTGGCAAGCAGTAAGGTGCTTTTATGCAATGGCACTTTGTGCAATTCAGGTGCAGTCAGCACGTCTGAAGGTTACAATGCTGATGTTGACCTGCAATTTGATGCAGGAAATGGACAGCATAGAGTCTGCCCAGCAGATCATGGAGACGGATCTGCGCTTCCAGTTCAACCTGGATGGTGCACCTCTGCGTCTGGACTACAGCCATGCTGCCCAACCGGCAGCTGCTGTATCAGCTTCCGCCAGCTCTGATTGGATGTGCCCTGGCTGTAGCGCGGTCAACTTCTCCAGGTAGCTTCACACATCTGTATGGGGTCCAGGCTGACATATGTGGCTGCTGCTCACTGCATGTGGGTCTGACCAGGGTGCAACTACCCACCCATAATGTGCCCACACCCCCTGCCCCAGCCAAAGGCTGCATGTAGGCAGCCCTCTCAAAATTGGTCTGTCTGCAGTACCTTACAGCATTTTGACAGGGCATTTTGACACGGCCTCAGGGCAAGCCCCTAACATGGGCTACCCTTGGTGTCCTGTCAAACTCTGGTCTTGATGGATCAGGCGTGCTTTGTGAGATTTGTTTCAAGCATGTAGTGTCAAGCATCCTTAGCCTGAACGGCGTTTCAAACTCTGCAGAGCTTGCAGAAAACTTCAGAACACCTTGAAACTCAGTGGGCAACATCTCTCATACACACAGACATCAGTGATGTTCATGTTGATGTAGTTGTGTATCACACCAAATGGCAGGCCCTGCTCTTATACAGACGCCAGAACCAGCCCATCTTCTCTGGTGGGCCAATGCCATCTTATCTCAAGCCTCCCGTGCAACATTGCAACAGCTGCATGCTTTGGGTCAGAGTTAAGAATGTTCTGCCTGTGCTGACATGTACTGTACAGTATCAAAAGAGGATGGAGAGTAATGCGAAGTCATGGTGAGTTGACTGAACCCTAAGCTCGCCAGCTGCATCCGCCGGTTGTGGTCCTTCCATGCGTTTGTGCAACAAAATGTGGCCTTGTCCTGCAGACCACTCAATATGATGTACTGCTGTGCATGGGAGTATACGTTACTGTGCGGTAGCTATGGCTTTGCCTCAACTCTGTTTGTGCTCTTCTAGATGCCAGCATTGCTAGTGTACTCAATCCAGGTTTTCTGGACGCCCCAGAAGTGTAGCTCAGAGAAGACAGGTTTGCATTGGTGTTCTACATCAGCATCAAGATATTGCGCAGGAGGGAGCTAGGAAGTGGTAGTCTAGTGTACTGAATCCAGGTGTTTTTGGGACGCAGCTGATGAGGCTGTGTCCAGAAAGCACCCAGATTGAAAACAGTAGAATACCACTTCCAAGCACCCCTCCCGTGCAATAACTTGATGCTAGTGTAGAACACCGACGCAAACCTGTCTTCTCTGATGCTACAATTCTGGGGCTTTGAACAACTTTCGTGGCACCGCTTTTCAAGCAGTCTTGGGCGTTTCTCATGTCACCATAGCTGATGCATGTCGGTGCTGATGCACGACAAATGTACTAAATCAGTTCTAAATCAGTACTCAGTCAGACTCTACAGATTGTGTGAGTGTGTGACCATCTCAGCTTAGTGTGTGATGACACTGTGTATTGCTGCAGGCGACTGGAGTGTTATAGATGCTGTGTGGCTAAGCCAGCTCATGCTGCTATGCTGACTGTGCAGCCAGACGCACCTTCCCACATACTAAAGATCTCTGGCTTGGAACAGCAGATCAGGTACATCTCACTCTGTCTCCGCTGCTTTTGCTGTGCTCATTGTGTTGTGACAGCATTGGCTCAAAAGCAGCTGCTACACTGGTCTGCATTGCCAAGTCTGCCACGCTTTAGCTTCCCAGTCTGTCTCAGACTGGCTCGTGTCCCTGGTGCAAGATGAGTCATGCTCTTGTGTTTCATGCATTTGTCATCACCTCAAAGGTAGGTTGCATACAGTAGTCCATGTATGAGGTTCTGGTTGCAAAAGAATTGCCAATGCACATGACTTGAAGGCTTTTATATGGAATACTAATACACTGTGATCCTAACAGAACTGCCTGGCACAAATACAGCCCGTCGCTGTATGAAATATAGACAATACAGATAGCAACATTGCACTGAATTCCTATGTCGCACAAGAAAGATGGTTGAGACAAACATTACCTTAAGATCCAACAGACGTCCCTGAAGTTCAGATAGTTTGGTAATGCATAATACTGAAACTATGCATTTCTGTGAAGATCTGTGCTATCAGGTTTGCCAAGGACTGTGAAGATCCAACAGACTCCTGAGAATGTCATATTGCTGCAGTGAGGGCAACTTGCAGATGGCCATAAGGCAGCACGCCAGCGTGAAAGACATCAGGCTGGTGTTGGATAAATTCACAGGAGCGCCACGCGGCTTCGCCTTTGTGCATTTCCACACTGTGGATGAAGCTAGCTGTGTCTGTGAACTGGCGTGCCTTGTTTGCCTACACAATGTGCTAAGTACATCACAATGCATGATTTACAGACCCACAATGAAAAACAACAAAGCACGTGCCACATCAGGCTTCCTGCTGTCGCTTGCACTGGTATTCAATAATAAGACATACATTTGGCAAGCTTTGCATGAGAGGCAGGGCAGAAGCAATTCTGCACTGGTCTCTCAGTGGCAAGGCGCTCCATAGGCTGTGGACAGACATCACATTTCTGGTCACGCTGCCAATCACAATGACACAAAGCAGCTCTTGGATTATGGTATGGACAGAGACAGGCTGCATCATATGCAACGCTGCGCTTATGCACAGAGTTCTCACAAAGGGCAGCTATATTGGTGTCTCATAGCACATTGACAGTTGTGTCAGAACTGTTGATGCAAAAGGCTTACCTCATCTGTCAACGCTGCTGATGCACGTTCAATATCAGCAGCTTGCTGACTGGCCTGCTCTGTGATCGTCACATCCAACTCTTCAGGAGCATCCTTGAATGCTGCATTTCACATACAATGAAGACGGAATGATATGAAGAAATGCCAAGCCATAATGCTACCCAGATACCTCTGTCATGCTTATTGGCTAATGTTGCTCTGCATGAAATGCAGCGTCGCAGTGCAGAGGCAGCAAGGGGGCATACATGAACATTTGAGACACTCAACAGCATAAGCATGGCAAGCACTAGCACACAGCAAGAACATAGGTAGGCAGAACACTATTATTATTTTAACATATGTCCCTAGATCAATGCTATCACGGCTTGACTAGCACGACTTAGCAAACTTTGAGTAAACGAGGCAGTGTGTGTACCTAGCTCTTCATGAGCTGGAAAGCAATTTTAGTGTTGTTTCTATGTACTATTATTATTATTAGTGGTAGTAGTAGTAGTAGTAGTAGTGTTTGTACCTGCAAGAGCCAGTGCATCATAGTGCAAGCCATCATAGATGAGCATGACCCTTTCTCGGTACCCCTCCCCCTGCCCGTACACATCACACCGTTTCGTCTGGATGTCATACGCTGCTATTTCCCTTGCAAAATGCCTGCAACAGGTCAAACGTATGTCACCATGTCAGCATGAATGTGCTGCAAACACACTCTGGCCAGGACGGCACTCTGAATAGCCGACCTTTGAAACAATTAGTGATTGCAGATCAAGCGCGGTGAAGGCACATTCAAAGTGATCAGATGTTTGGCTCTGCACAACTAGGTCATCTATGTCTAATGACCTCTCCCTGCCAGACAGCATACAGTTCATTCCTGTTCATTCTTGATGCAAACAGTGAACAATGTGCACCAGAAGCAAGCGATATTGCTCTGTGATGTCGTTACATGAGCTGCACAGGTGGCCAAGCAGAGCAATGCGGCCCGCAGATTCAACAACTTATGGAAGGCCAATGGAGCAGGAGCCCGTTTGCTATTGCTTGGTACTGTTTGCAGTGGAGCTCCAAGGGCCAAACAGTACAGCTGGCAGTTGTGAAACTCGGGCAAGAAGCCCAAATTTGGAACTTTCAAATTTGGGCTCAACCAAGTTGCAATGCTCTCAACTTCCCTGGTGCTTTGCTGGATACCGCCTGATTCCAACATGGCTGCTTATGCTGATTTCCTTCTGATTTCAATGTGGTTACTTGTGCCAGTGCATAAAGCAGTTGTTACTGTCATAAAGCAGTTGTTACTGTCATACAGTTGTTACTGTCATAAAGCAGTTGTTACCTAGCGAAGATGGACAGCTCGATAGCGCCTCCCCACTTCTTGGGATCCAGAATCCACTTCCGGTACTCTGCATTGCTCTTACCCAAGAACCCATCATTGTATGTGAAGGGGTCTGCTGCCACTGCATCCGCTATTACCCTCCTACACACCAGTTATATTGCTGGCAGTCATCAATCAAATACACATGCTTCGTAACATCCAAAGCTTTGAGCAGACATGCATGCATGTAAAGCAAGCAGGGCAAATGACAGTCTGCTGTTGCTGCTGCACCTTACACTGGAAGACACATTGCTGGTGTCACATGGCACACTCTTGCTGTGAGGCTGGATGTATCATACAACAGAAACAACATGTACACACACACACACACACACACACACACACACACACACACACACACACACACACACACACACACACACACACACACACACACACACACACACACACACCCACACACACACACACACACACACACACACACACACACACACACACACACACACACACACACACTCACTCTCACACACACATGGCTGCAGGTAACACACATGCACAGAGACAGCTGCTGATCATCCTGAGGCATGCTTACCTGAGTTTTGTAGCGTGTGCTCGACTGCCCTCCATGACATAACCCACAGCACTGAACAAGCAGCTGTTGTCATCGTCCACTTTGCGGCGTACAACACAGCTGCCGTCCGGGAGTGTGACTGAAGCTGAGGCGCTGCCGCTTGCACTGGCTGCAGAGCCGTTTTGGAAAGCCTGGGACCCATTTTGCACTGTTTGGGAACCATTTTGTCCCCCAAAGGAGCCAGCCTGGAGCCAAAACACTGCTTCAACTTGACATCATCAGATGCAGTCAAAGGGCTGGTTTCCTTTGTGGTGCAGGTGCAGGAAACAATGCTCAGGTAGCCAATGTCTTCATGCACTGCTTGTGACTGCAGCTGTCTGTCTGCCAAGGGGTGCAAAGGTCATCTGCAGTATGATACATGTCACCCCACTGAACATGCAACCTGCCGCAACTTTGTTGTGCATGTTGGTTCTTGACCCACGCGCAGCACTGTCATGCATCTGATAGACGTTCCTTTGTGCGGGCCCTAACTTGTCTCATAGGCAAATTGCTAATGCAAGATGAAGACATGAAGATGCGCTGCATGAAGATCCAGTCCCTGCAGAAATAGTTCAGTATTTTCAAAATGTCGGGGGGTATTGGAAGCTGCAGCTACCTGATGAGCTGTCTGAGAAGCTGGCTCAGAAGCTGAAGATGAGGTGGTCTCCTGCCCCAACGAAGCTGCTATTGCTCGTGCTAGCTGCTCATCTTCAGATTCCTGCGGCATAACATGCATAGGCTTACAAGTTTGGGCCTCGCATGCCTCCCTCAAGAGCAAGAGCTAAACTGTGCATAGACCTGAGCATGAATTTCTGATGTGACTTTGCTGACTTGGGAAGATTGGAGGATGTCACGAATAGCCATAATCTGACATGCATTGTCAACATTGCAACAGCCTTGCACAGTGTCATGCCAGGAAGGTCCATCAATGTATCACAATATTGTCGATTGCATGAATGACAGGGCACCAAATGGCAGCTCTGTTCATCAGACAGCTCTATCTGATGCTGCCATATGTATCTGACATGCCTTGAGAATGAGCCTCAGGACAAGGCCCTCAGAGTCACATACAATCAGACCAACTGCAGATGCAAAGAGCTTATTCCTGCCTGCAGATACCTAGCTCATCATGAGCTGGAAAGTGTTTTAGTTACTATTGTTTTTACTACTACTATTATTGTTATTTGTGCCTGATGCATGAGGTTGCATGATCAGTGCAACCTCTGTATGTCAGTGTGTGCTCAGCCCAATCGTGTTGAGCATTGCATTGATGAAAGGCAGAGACAAGTGCAGCTGACCTGGTTGGGTGCAGGATGGCCCTGATATGGCAGACTTGGAAGCTGACGCTCAGGCACAATGGTGCTTATCGATGCTGCTGCTTCAGAGCTGGCTGTAGGTGCAGAGCCTGGTGCACTGGCAGGCGCTGCTGAGGGTGTTGCAGCTGCTGATGACGCCAACCTTCTGAGGACAACTGTGTCGCCGTTGGCAATCCCCAAGGATGACAGAGCAACAGCTGATGCTTCAGCCGGCATCTGCAGTAGCAGGGAGGATTACATGGAGGTTGTGAATTGCATTGTCCGCATCTTGGGAAAGCATGTTTTCTGTACACTCGTGAAATGAATTGGGTTTTGTCTTGATGACGTTTTGATTTGATTGTTTGCATGAAATTGGCATTCTGTTGTGCAGCAGTGCATGAAAGCAAACTGCGTGTTGCGGAGTTATCGTGCCTGCACAGACTTGGGAGGAAAGCCAGCAAGAAGCTCCTGGTAAGCAACGGGGACTCCCAAACCGCTTGCCAGAAGCTCCTGAAAAGCTGCTACAGTCATCTCAGGGTCCAGTCCTGCGCATCCACTTGCGTTAGCTTCAAGTGTCGTCGATGCCATGTATACTCATACAGTGGATAATTGCATGCATTGCGCGTTTGAGTTGGGGTGTTGCCAGCCGCTGAGACTGACCTGAGAGAGTGGTCTGGCCGTCAGGGCCCCTGCATCTCAAGTTCATGAAATTATCCAATCAAGGCGATGATTGTGACAGCAAATTTTCGAGCTATGCAGTGACTTGCAACTGAGCAGCTGCCTGCTTGCCGGCCCTGTGCTGTGGAAGTTTCTGAGAAGGCCGTTGAGGTGTCAAAACAGTTTGAATAGTCATCTTGATCATCCAGGCAGGAAGAAGAAGGCTAGAACGTTGACCCAGCAAAGCCACCAAAGAATGTCAACAATAACAGCGTCGGTCGGCAATGCGCGCTGTCCTGCGGTCCGGCAGTAAGAAGGGTAAATGTCTTACGTGTCCAATAACTGCTGGGGCTTTGAAAGAGCAGGCGTTCAAGCTAACGGCACCCAAGTCAGACCGGTCCTGCCAAGGTCTGCAATCCATGGTCTGAACAGGTAAGCTTTGCATAGCTTTGTGGGCTTCCGCACCCGATGGCATGCTTGGTTCCAGCAAACCTGGTGATTTCTTGATAGGTGCAACAGATCCAAGTCGAACAGGTCTCACGGTGTGAGCAGCAATAGGCTTTGTAGCCACAAACACTCGTGCCGAAAGGTGTCAGCAGCTGCCACAAGCGAGAAAGCCAAGAGGGGACGGGTTCCCTCAGCACCTCAGACCACCGCTCCAGAAGATGGCAGCGGTCGACTTGCCGACTTGCCTTTAGCACCAGTGCTTCCAGCACCCCAGCTAGAAATACCAGACCCAGATGATGACGATGAAGAGCCTGCATTTGAGTTACCAGACGAAGACATACGATCAAGAGGGGGCTACACCCCATTCGAGCAACTTCAATTCAGTGATGAAGATGTGACCCATGAACTGACAGTGCATGTGGACGCGCCAAGAAGCAAATGCTTTCAAATTTGGAGTGACCGAGCTAACTACCTGGAGTGGTTTGATAACATATATCAGGTTGGCTCACAGCACCGGTTTCTAGACTGTCCTGTTGTGCATATTGCTTATCTGATGTGCCAACATTAAACGCACGTCTTAGTTTTCCATTTTGGTGATGGCTTCTGCACTGCCTCTACATGAACATCCATTTGCTGTTTCTGGTTGAGCACCCATGTCAGGCCCCGTAAACTGCAGCCGAAGTGTCGACACACGGCTGCATAGCATGCATTTCTTACTGTCTGCTTTGTCATGTCACTGTTTGCTTTGCCATGTCACTGTTTGCTTTGTCATGTCATCTTCCAGCATGCAGAAATTGAACATACATACTCAGCATCACACAGGTTGTAATGCAAACCATCCAATTCTGTTGCAGCTCATCACGCACAAGGAGGAGACGAACGTGGATTCCTTCTTTGTCTTCTACCAGTGGGGTGAGTCTCAACTTGTCTGCTCTGTGGCTGCTCTGTGAAATGCAATCACATACCTGCTCTGTGGGCACACTTCTGTATATACCAAGCACACCTCTGTTGGTAGCAGCTTGATGGCATGTCTGCTGCTCTTCTTCTAGTGTCATTCTTGTTCTTTGCGGCCCTTTGCAGGCCACAAAGCATGATAAGCACTGTACAGCATACCTGCAATGATTGTTTTTTGGCATGTACACATTCTGGTGACTGGAAGGCCCTAGGCGACAAAGCATGACAAGCAGTGTACACAACATACCTGCAATGATTGTCTCTTTGACACCTTTGCAAGCTCTGGTGTCTATGTGTCAGCATCAGGGACAACAGCCATGCTGGACAATAAAGGATGCACAGCACCATACTGTGCTGTACAGTATGGTGTTGTGTGCAGAAATGCATATGCACTGTGCATCGACACATGCACTATTGCATGATAAACTCTGCGTCTGCAACAACGATTGCAAAAGAAAGCAACAAGAGTTGCAAAAGAAAGCAACAAGAATTGCAAAAGAAAGCAGCAACAATTGCACAGACATCGCAAAACAATTGCAATGAAAATGGATTGCAGGTACCACGCCCATGCTGGAGTTGTACACCACTCTTGGCAGATGCGAGTATGAGGAAGATGAGCTGATTGTCGAGGAGAATATTGACGGCATGGACATGGTTCTGGGAGTCATGTTTTCACACTCAGAGACTGGATCCGGTACAAATGTCACCTTGCGGTTGGGCTACTATCTGCCAGGTACCTCCTCACCTTCATTGCACAGGGTTGCACATGCACAGGGTTAGTCGTTACCACAGCATTAGTCAGTATGACAGGGTTGCACCTGCACAGGGTCAGTCATCAACACAGGGTTGCACATGCACAAGCGTAGTCATCAGCACAGCATTAGTTGGTATCACAGGTTTGCACCTGCACAGGGTTAGTCATCAGCACAGAATCAGGTATCAGTTTGTGTCCTGCAAATGCGCTCACATCCATCGTTGTTCCTGACTGCGTCATGAGCACTGACTGATCAAGTAAATGAGGAAGGCGATCAGCTTTGGCTCATACTGTTTAGATGATCAATGTTTGGAGAAAGGAGAGTGAACCTGAATCGACCAGGGTTTCGTCGCTGCGCTGAAGGGACCCTGTTGTTGCGCATATGTGTTGATCGAGTTTGTTGCGCAGATGTGCTGATCGAGTTTGTTGGACCCTTGGCTATTTAAGGAGACGTGAATGAAATCCTTCAAGCCAGCATGCCACACATGAATTGGTTTTGTCACTGAACCAGAGAGGCTCTATTGTTGTGCAGATGTATTGATCGAGTTTGTGGGACCCTTGGCCATCTATGGACATGTGAACGACATCCTAGAAGCCAGCATGTCACACATGAATCGGTTTTGTCACTGCACCAAAGGGGCTCTGTTGTGCAGATGTGTTGATCGAGTTTGTCGGACCCTTGGCTATTTATGGAGATGTGAATGACGTCCTAGAAGCCAGCATGTCACACATGAATTGGTTTTGTCACTGCATTAAAGGGGCGCTATTGTTGTGCAGATGTATTGATTGAGTTTGTGGGACCCTTGGCCATCTATGGAGATGTGAACGACATCCTAGAAGCCAGCATGTCACGCATGAATTGGTTTTGTCACTGCACCAACGGGGTTCTGTTGTTGTGCAGATGTGTTGATTGAGTTTGGACCCTTGGCTATTTATGGAGATGTGAATGACATCCTAGAAGCCAGCATGTCACGCATGAAGGACTTCGTAGAGACCACGAATCTGAAGAAGCTGCAAGCCAGCAGGCAGGCTGAGCGAAAAGCAGCAGAACGAGAGCAGGCAAAGAGGCAGAAACAGCTTCATAAAGTGCATGGATCAGGTGCTGCCACATCTGATGCTTTTGATTATGCTGCCATTGCTTGTATGATGGTGTGGCAATCAGAAACAGCTTCATAAAGTGCATGGATCAGGTGCTGCCACATCCGATGCTGTTGCTCAGGCTGCCAGTGTTGCTGCCATGACTTGACATTCCCATAGTGGTGTGGCAATCTGAAAAGAAAAAGCCAAGAAAAGACTGTAGACCTTTTGGCGTCAATTTTATGAGAAGCCAAGTATGATACCGGGCTGCTTAGGGGTGTGGCAATCATGTCATCATGTTTGTGTCCTTTTGTCATGCAACTTGCCATAAATCGTACTATCCAGGTTATCACTTTTGTTGATGATGACAACACCGCTATGTCAACTTTCGCCAAGCATGACATGGTTTTGTAGTCCAAGTATCATCTCTGTATGTCTGCTTGCTGTGCAATTTGCTGTGCAGTCATCCTCCCGCTGCTGTTTTCATGACAATGTGGTTACATCAGTTGTTGCTCAGTCTAGCATGGGTGTGTTGCAGATACGATACGACCGTACTTACCTGATGTTAGGAGCAGTTACGTGTTTACTGAACTAATAGCTTCATATTGCAGATGAGGGCATCTATGCAAAGGCTGGTACAGGTTCAAATCAAGCAATCAATCAATCAATCAATCAATCAGTCAATCAGTCAATCAGTCAATCAATCAATCAATTACCTGATGCTAGGGGTAGTTACACGTCACTGAACTGACAGTTTGATTTTGCAGATGAGGAGATCTATGCAAAGGCTGAGGAAGCAGCTACCGACTACTTGGCCCAGTTTGATGATGCAGCAGAGGAAGACTGGGATGAAGAAGAACAGGAGCAGGATGAGGAAGAAGAGGAGCATGATGAAGAAGAAGGTATGCAAGTCGTGACATGGGTTTCCTGGTCTTGAGGATGTCTCATATCATCACTGGTGTTGAGAGTCTCAGTTCCTCTGACACATGCTGCCCACTGTGTCACTATGTTGAAATGCAACCGAATGACGCACTTGTGATGCTGACATGCTTGCCAACACTCTGAACTGTTGGCAATCCTGTCAGCCTGCAAAGAGTTTTGCTGTGCCAATGCATTTGGCCAAATCTTGCCTGCTGCATTCATGCTTTGTTTGGCCGTGTGTCTCTGTGTCATCAGAGTAGACACTCCTGTTTCAGAACGCGCTCTGGTTGTACCTGCTGGTTGTACGCGCTCTGGTTGTACAGTAAGGTGGTGTAATGTTGCTGCTGTGTTCCTGTGCTGTGCTGTGCTGTGCTGTGCTGTGCTGTGCTGTGCTGTGCTGTGCTGCGCTGCACACAACATGTAACCACTCAGCAATGAACAAAGTAATACTACCGAACTTTACTGTTTTGCAGTTGTCTACTGTTGATTGCATGCAGGCTTATGTGGTTTAGTGTTTCTGATATGATCAATATGAGCAACATCACTGTGACACATTGCATTGTGTCTGCAGATTATCAAGATGATGAAGATGAGGATGACGAGGAGGATGACTATCAAGATGAAGCTGAAGAAGATGCTGACATCTCCTCCCAAGACTTTGAGCTCAGCAAATCTGCGCTCAGCTCCCAACCGAGTTCGCCCTCTCAGACTCAGCAGCTGGATGCTCAGGATGAGCCACCAGAGCCGATTGCAACCACCAGTGGAAGCGCAACAGCATCTGAACAGCAGGCAGCAGCAGACATGTCTAGTAGTCATCAGCAAGATGTGGGACAATTTGATTCAGCACAGACATCTAGAGTTGGGGAGCAAGGGATGATGCCTGTGGCAAGCCAGCCAGCAACAGGAGATTCAGGTCTTGATTTCGAGGTGGCCAGTGCTTCACAGCCCACGCCACAAGACGCTGATCCTGGCGAACAGAAAAAGAAGAAACCCCTTGGCAGGCCCAAAAAAGCAAAACCTGCAGCTGAACCCAAGCCAAAAACTCCTGGGAAACCCGGCCGTCCGAAAAAGTCTGACACTGCAGCAACACAGCAAACATGAGATGTGCAGAGTGCATCAACGCGCAGGCTGCAAGCAGAGTTGCTGTATGTGCGAACATATTTTAAAAGGCTGCCCTGTGCTAATACATTCATCGTTTGTCCAATCAGGTAACCATAGCCAAAGAATTTCATTGCTTGCTACCTCTGTTGAATATGTAAGCAAGACTGGTGTAGGTGCAGGCTTGTTGTCTGCACTTCCAAATTGTTCATTCAATTCCGTGATTGTCAAGGAATGCTGTGGCTGTATGTTGTGTACTAGAAATCTGTGGTTGGACTTGCCGTCTACAGGTACCCTTTGTGGACTGTCGGGGCATGGCCTACTCATGCACTCTGGTCCATATCATTGTGATACGCTGAAATATCACAAAACCATGAATTTGAAATATCCAGGATATACCATTCCCAAACGATCTTCATGTCTAACCAGCCTCAAACACATACAATCTCAGGCGGTGTAGCTGGGTGAGAAGCAGCAATCGACAACGCCTTCATTATGACTGATCAGCACTTTATTTGAATGCTGTAAAGTCACTAGCACAGATTTGTGATGTGCAGTATTGAGATTCAAGTTGGAACAGACACTAAAACACACATACGCATGGCTGCAATCATTGTGGCAGTAAAGAATGTACAA